>JFJP01002126.1_pt1 | contig 14191 bp, 11 predicted proteins | sample 431651 | NCBI WGS metagenome assembly JFJP01 (sample SAMN02602958, study PRJNA72255) | Microbial mat metagenome, whole genome shotgun sequencing project. | biome: fresh water; feature: sink hole; material: water; isolation source: purple microbial (photo- and chemosynthetic) mats found in... | reverse complement strand
GCCGGTCTGGAGAGCCCCTATACCTCGATATTCTATTCCGGACTGGTCGGTAGCCTGCTGCTTTCGGCCATCCTGCCCTATTCCTGGGTAGAACCGCAAAGTAATCTGCACATCGCCTTGTTCGTCATCAATGGCATGCTGGGCGGACTCGGTCATCTGATCCTGATCAAGGCTTTCGAACATGCTCCGGCATCACGGCTTGCGCCGTTCAGCTACTCACAACTGATTTGGGTTACGGTCATTGGCTTTCTGATGTTCGGTGATTTCCCGGACACCTGGTCACTGGTCGGGATCGCCATCCTGATGGCCAGCGGGATCTACACTGCGACTCACCAGCGCAATTCAGACCGTCTGCTGAACGGCGATCAGACGAACTTGCCGCCAAGCGTCTAGAGAAGCGCTATTCAATCGAGTTTTCTGAACTGGAATACGCGGCCAAGAAGCAGCAAACGCGAAGGGATCATCTCCTGACCGAGATCGACGCGTTCACGGCCAGACAAACGCGGTAGTGCACAACGCCAACCGACCCCCTGCCATCCATCCAATTCGAAATGCCAATAAACCCTTACGCCTTATTCCGCTGACACTATTTTGACGGGTGCACCGCACTCTGCCGATTCATATATGGCGCGAACCAGTGCAACGGTATTGCGCGCCTGCGCTCCATCAATCAGCAAAGCGCTATTGCTGCGCAAGGCTATTACCATGTCTTCAATCTGCCGCTGGTGCCCGACAAAGCTGATCTGATCCGGAGAGCTGGCGCCAGAGGAATTGCCTCCGCCTGAGGCAAGCGCGCGTAATTGATCATCTTCCGGACGGGCATCGCGAAAATCCCAGCGGATGATGCGGTCATCTTCGATGGAAACCGAACCGTTTTCGCCACAGATTTCGATCCGTCGTTCCCATCCCGGATACGCGGCCGTCGTAGCCTCCAGCGTACCCAGGGCGCCGCTGGCAAATTTCAGTGCGGCGCAGGCCGTGTCCTCGGCTTCAATTCCGAGATGAACGCGGCGGGTTTTCCAGGCAAATACTTCGCAGGGCATCCCGGCAAACCATTGCAGCAGATCGATGGCATGGATGGCCTGATTGATCACCGCGCCGCCACCGTCGAGTGCCAGCGTGCCTTTCCAGCCGCTGTAATACGCCGCCGTGCGATGCCATTTGACATAGGCACTGCACAGGCATAACTGTCCGAAACGGCCTGAATCAATGGCTTCTTTGACGGCGCGAGCGCCGGCAGAAAAACGCGCCTGGAAGATAGCGGCGATTTTCACGCCCGCCTTGCTGGCCGCATCCAGCATGGTGTCAACGCGTTCGACGGTGATTTCAAGCGGCTTCTCGACGATCAGGTGCTTGCCGGCGCGGATGGCTTGCAGCGCCGGTTCCAAGTGGGCGCCACTTGGCGTCACGATGCACACCACCTGAATGTCCGGACGGGCAAAGAAGGCCTCTGAACTATCGGTATAAAAGGGGACGCTGTGCTTCTGCGCAAAACCCTGTGCCTCGTCCATGGTGAGGCCGAGTACTCCAGCCAGCCGGATATTGTGTTCAGCGGCAAGCGCCTTGATCGCCAGAGCGTGGTAATTGGCGATCATGCCGGCGCCGACAAGGCCGAAACCGATCGTGCTTGTATCTTTGTTCATGCGCAGATCCTTTCTGATTGTTCCTGTGCCCTCAGGGCCAATTCGCACACCTTGAAGCAATGTGCGTGGCTCATTGCCGTTTCCGTTCGGGCGAAAATGTCGTGTTGCAAGTTCGTGTAATACGGCAGTGCTGCTGCCGAGCAGTCGATATAGCGACTGCCTTCGTGATTGACGAGAAACAGGTGATCCTTGCCGGGGCGACCGGAGATGTCGATGTATTTGCGCAATTCGATATAACCCTCGCTGCCGAGAATGGTCAGGCGGCCGTCCCCCCAGGTATCGAGGCCGTCCGGCGTAAACCAGTCCACCCGGATATAGCCGCTGGCCGAACCCTGCGCCAGCATGATTTCGCCAAAATCCTGCAAACCCGGATCGTCGGGGTGGCCCAGATTGCCGACCCGCGAAGCAACGATGCGCGCATCGTTGGCGCCCGTGAAATGCAGGAACTGGTCTATCTGATGCGATGCCACATCGACGAGGATTCCGCCATAAGCCTGGGAATCGAAGAACCATGCGGGCCGCAGATGGCGATTGAGACGATGCGGGCCAAGACCAATGGTTTGCAGCACGCGCCCTATGGTGCCGCTGCGCACCAGTTCAGTTGCCGTGGTGACGGCGCGCACTTCAAAACGCTCGGTAAAGTTGACCGAGAAAATCCGCCCGGTTTCACGCTGTACGCGCTGGACCTCGGCCAGTTGCTCGAACGTGGTCACACCCGGCTTGTCGGCCATGAAGTCCTTGCCATGACGCATGGCTTCGATGGCCAGTCCGGCGCGTTGGCAGGGTATTGCGGCGCAGGTGATCAGATGGATGCTTGTATCTTCAAGCAACTGGCGGCGATCGGCGACACGGGCAATGGTCGGAAAACGTTCGCCAAAACCCTGCAGCGTGCGCACATCCCCATCGAGGGTCCAGTACCCCGCACACTCGGCACCGATATTGAGCAGACTGCTGACCTGATCGTAGATGTGACGGTGATCAATGCCGATCACTCCGAATCGTAGTTTTGGGAAATCACCCATGCGCTTCGTTTTCATGAAAAAGAAATTTCTGCGAATTATTCAAAATATAACCGGCACCCTTCTACAGCCTGATGCGCCTACCCTCCTCCGCTGACCAGTAGGCCGCGTAGATGGCCTGGATGGTGGCAAAGGCCAGATCAACATCGGCCAGCGGCTGGCGACCGTGCGCCACGCACTCCATGAAGTGCTGAATTTCCTGGATATATCCCCGGGTCCACTCCTCTTCAAGGCAGACGAACTGCCAGCCGGTCTTGCGATCGACCTTCTCGGTGATGTAGACGTCAGACAGTTTTTCTTCATCCGTCAGATAGGTGACCATCCCCGTATTGGGACACATGTTGGCGTTGAGAATGCCCCCGGTGGTATAGGTTTCGACCAGATTGCGCACCCCGCCAAGAATCATGTCTCCGGCGAAAACCGTACTCTTGGTCCCGTCGGTAAAGCTCAGGTTCATCATGGCCCAGTCTTCGACATCAAGCGGATGCGAAAGAATGTATTGGTGATCCTGCGGCGAAAGCGTATCGCCAAGTGTGCCGACATCCGCCGTGACATCGGCGATGCCGATTGTTTCGCCGCGAGCCTTGGCTTCAACCTGCTTCAGATAGAGCACGGCGGACAGCGGGTGGCATCCCTGGCGGATCAGTGCGCCGCCACCGGACATGTCCCAGCGGGCGGCATGATCGGCATGAGAGCCACTGTGGCTCTCTTCGCCCTTCATGAAGAGGATCTTGTCTTTGGTCTTGCGCAGGATCTCGGCGCTCTTGGCAATGGCCGGCGCATAGACCCAGTTTTCCGCATACATGAATAGCTGGCCGCTGGCGGCCATCCGCCTACTCGTCTCGGACATCTCTTCCATGACCCGCTCGTACATCAGGGCCTTGGATAATTTCTGCCCAACCGGCGCGGGATCGCCTGGACGTCCAAAATAACCGGTGAATGGTTTTTCGCAGATGACATGCCGCCCCGATTCCATTGCTTCGATGATCATAGGCGCATGCAGAACGGCCGGTGTACAGATGTCGATCACATCAATGTCGGGATCGGCCAACAGTTCCCTGATGTGGCCGTAAACTTTGGGAATATGGTGTCTTTTTGCATAGTCCACCACACGCTCGTCGGGAGACACCACAGCAGCAACGGATGCAGCAACGCCATAGACCCGGCGGTAGGCATGCATGTGCAACTCGGACACGAAGCCGCAGCCGACCAGACCCACACGAACAGTTTTCATCAGGCGGCCTCTATTCCTTCAGTTCGGAGTGCACCAGCCACTTCCGCAACCAGCCGAATGCGTTCAATTGGGAAAGCGCCATGAGGATGATGGCTGTGGCAAAAATCAGGCTGATCGGGCGGGTGAAAAATGGCGACGGATCACCTGAAGAGAGTACCAACGCCCGGCGCAGACTGTTGTCCGCCATCGGGCCGAGGATGATGCCCAGGAGAAATGGTGCCGCCGGGTAGGACATTTCACGTAACAGCAAACCGACCAGACCGAATACGAAGACCAGATAGATGTCAAAGATACTGTTGCTGATGACGAAGGCGCCAACCGTGCAAAGCACATAGACAATGGGCATCAGGATTGTGCTCTTTACCGCCAGAATCTTGACCGTGACTTTGGAAACCAGCAGGGCGAGAAAAACCATGGCGATGGCACTGATGGCCATATAGACGCTGATATCAATGACAAAACCAGGCGATTCACTCATCAGCAGCGGGCCGGGGCGCAAGCCATGCAGCCAGAGCGCAGCCAGGAGCACTGCGGCCGGAGCACTGCCGGGAACCGCCAGAGACAGAACAGGAATGAGCGCGCCGCCAATGCAGGCGTTGTTGCCGGTTTCTGCGGCAACGACGCCTTCGTAAGCCCCTTTGCCGAATATCTCCGGCGTTTTGCTGGATTTTTTTTCCGCCCAGTACGACAGCCAGCCGGCAACGTCTTCGCCGACGCCGGGAATAATCCCGACAGCCACACCGATCGCTGAAGACCGGATGATGTTCAGCTTATTCCTCAACATAATTCCGAATCCTTTCTTGAATTCGAGAGATGAGGTTTTGATTTGCGCACGGGCTGTGCTTGATACCAGTCCGTAAATGATTTCCGGGAACCCGAACAAACCGATCATCACCGGAATCAGGGGAATGCCCGACATCAGATTAATCTCACCAAACGTGAACCGGGGGTAGGCATTCATGCCATCCATGCCGATCTGCGAGACGATCAATCCAAGAATCCCGGAGATCCACCCTTTGAGCGGGTCTGTTCCGGCGGTCAGTTGGCCGCAGATCATGACGCCGAACAGGGCGAGCAGGAAGAATTCAAAGGCACCGAATTTCAAGGCCAGCAAGGCGAGTGGAGGAGTCAGCAGCAGAATGCACAGCGTGCCGGTTAGAGTTCCGATGCAGGACGATGCGGTAGCGATAAAAATGCCCAAGCCGCCTTCGCCACGCTGACCAATGGGGAAGCCATCCACCGCTGTTGCCGCAGAGGCCGGTGTTCCGGGAATGTTCATCAGAATGGCCGACTGGCAGCCGCCCGAAATGGCGCCAACATAAACCGCAACCAGTGAGAGGATGGCTACCTCGTTCGATAGCTTGTAGGTCAGTCCGGTGAGCAAAGCGACGGCCATTGTTGCCGTAAGCCCGGGAAGCATGCCGACGATCAATCCGAAGAAAACTGATAAAACCATCGTGAAAATACTCATGGGCTGCACGACAAACTGCAAAACGCCCAGAAAATATTGCCAATCCATAATTAATTTCCCTTTTTATGGCAGCGGAACGTGGAAGATCATCTGGAAAACGCCGTAGATGCTCCCGACCACGAGGGCTGTAATCAATACGCTTTTAACTATGGACACGGCTTTCAGGATGGTCATGAGAGAAATCATGAAAATCGAGGTGGACATCCAGAACGGCAGCCTAGGTACCAGAGCGAATGTATAGATCGCCAGAATCACTCCCCCCAGAAGCATCTCCCGGGACAGCTTTGATTTTGTGAAGCAGCCAAACCATGCCGTAAAATCCGTAAAATTCTTGCCAATGCCATTCAGCCGGATGCTGCGCTTGAACAACAGGAAACTTGTAAACAGAAGCAATATGGCCAGCAACATGGGAAGCATGCCGGGGGATGCATAGATTTCACCACCAACGTCAATCCATATGCGGTAACAATCAACAATCATGACCAGCGACAAGAGCATGAGAGCGATACTGGTAATAAAATCAAAATGGGTATGTTTTTCCACGCCCCGACTCCTTATGATGAAAGAAGCCGCCGACAATCGAAAATGGTATCAATCGCTTGCCGGCGGCTGATTTACTGTCTATTGGTTAAGTTACTTCACCTTCGGAATGCCGAGAGTCTCGGGAGAGGTCTTGGCTTGGCCGGCATCAAACAACGTCCAGGAAACGATTGACAAGAGTTTTGCCACGTGAGCCTGGGCTTCGTTGCCACTGAGCGCCAAGATGATCGAACCCTTTTCCGCAGCAAACTTCTTGACGGTTTCGCTCTGCACCGCAATCTTGAATGCGGCATCAATCGCTTGCACGACATTGGCCGGCGTGTCTTTTGGAACCATGATGCCAAAGGACTCACCCATCGGCAGGAAAGGTTTGGTTGCTGGCACCGAGTCGGTAATCGCCGGGATATCAGCAGCGCCGGACAGCTTGAACGGCTTGTCCATCAGAACGGCCAGTGCATTCATCTTGCCGGCACGTATGTGATCGACCATTTCCATCAGCAGTTGGGGAACAATGTCGACTTCACCGGACAGGCCGCCCACAATGGCTGGCGCACCCCCCTGATAGGCAATATGCTTGTAATTCAGTTTGGTCCCCATTTTCAGGACTTCTGAACCCATGTAGCCACCGCTACCGACACCCGCCGTGCCAAAGGTTATTTCACCCGGTTTGGCTTTCAGGGCGGCGAGCAGATCAGCCATGGTCTTGTATTTGGCATCCGGCCCACCCTTAGTCACGATAGCGTTGGGCGAGTAGGTGGCGATCCAGAAATGCCAGTCTTTGTGATCCTTATAAAGGCCTTCGGTAAAACCTCGGACAGGATAGGACGCAAATGCCAGCAGGCCGTTCGCCGAAATGGTGTAGCCATTATGCGGTTTGTTCCACACGGCGATGGTGCCTATTGAACCGCTGGCACCCGGCTGGTTGATAACGGAAACATTGGTTTTAAGCGCTTTGCCCATTTCTTCGGCCAGCGCACGGGTGGTCAGGTCGGTGCCACCACCAGGCGGGTAAGGTACAACAATCGAAATGTCCTGCGTGGGCCATTTTGCCGGCGCCTGTGCCATGCTCAGTTGTGGCCAAAGACATACCAGGCCGAGGACGCTTGCTGCAGGGATGCTCCAGATCAACTTCTTGCTCATTTTCAACTCCTCCAGATAAAAGTTACGCGCTAGTGATTCAAACGGAACTGCCTACATCCTAAGAACTGATTCGCCTTCTGCTACGGTACAGGTATACAACTGCTTAACCAGATCGACTTCTGGATTTTTTATGTTATTCAGGAGCATGGTCGCCGCAGTGACGGCCATCTGGTGTTCCGGACGCTGGATGCACGTGAGTCGGGGGCGCAAGACACCGGTCCACTCAGGCGTGCCGACCACCACCAGTGAAATGTCTTGCGGCCAGTGAATGTTGTTATCCTGAAAATGCTGTAAAGCGCCTTTGGCTGTGTCGTGCTGCCCGAGCACTGCCGCAGTCACTCCTGCAGCCAGGAACTTCCCGGCCATTCTCCGTCCGGCGGCTTCAGACAGTTCGTCAGTCAGCACAAGTTCCTGATTCGGGCTGACGCCGTATTCACGCAAGGCGGCCCGATAACCATCCACGCGCTCACGAACGTTCGGAATAGGAGAGTCCCATCCTGAGAAAGCGATGCGACGATGTCCTGCCTCAAGTAAATGAGTTGTTGCCAGATAGCCGGACTGGAAATTGTCTTGTCCGACGAAATTATGTGGCGCGAAGCTCTCGGGAAATGAGCGCTCCAGAATGACATAGGGAATCCGGTGTCGTTGCAGCAGTGCGGTATTGTCTTCAGTAGACTGGGCGGGACATAGAATACATCCATCAATCCTCTGAGCTACCAGGCGTTCCAGGATGATGCGCTCCTGCTCGGGGTCTTCGTCGCTGTTGCACAGGGTGACGACATAGCCTTCCTGACGGGCGATAGAAACAATCTCCACGCACATGCGGGTAAAAAATGTATTGCCGAACTGGGCGACGACAACAGCCAGTATTCCCCGGCGTTTCCCCTTGATACTGCTGGCCGCCGCATTTTTTACGTAGCCGATTTCCGCCGCCGCCTGAAGAACGCGTTCACGAAGCTCGGGGCGCAGGTAACGTTCAGCATTGCTGAACACATAGGAAACCGTGGCGATGGAGGTCCCAGCCTTCTTGGCCACATCTTTGATGGTGACGGACCTGCGCGGTTTTTGCGAGCTTGTCATTCGTGATCAGCCTTTGTGGAAAAGTTTCCTTAGTGAGATAAAAACAAGAAGGAAACGTTTACATATTTATTATTAGAAATCCGTCCTGATTTGTCAACACTTGCTTGGCCGCTTGAGAATAGGCATTTTCCCCGCACACATTCCGCACAAGGCATTGGGCCTTCAAGTAAAGCTTAAATAGAAGGGCCGGCAGATGCCGGCCCTTCGGGATGCCCGGATGAATTTGTTATTCCGTTGTTCCCTCGGAACCAGACAGCCGGGCTTCGGCCAGACGTTTTTCGATCCGTTTGTGATTGAAAACTGAGGCGACCATGAAGGCGACGCCGAGAATCATCAAACCAACAGCAATCGGTCGGCTGAAGAGAATGTGCCAATCGCCACCGGACACGACCATCGAGCGCCGCAAGTTGGCCTCAGCCATTGGCCCCAGAATCAGTGCCAGCAGGATCGGCGAAAGCGGGTAGTGATAACGTTGCATGATGTAGCCGACGACACCAAAGCCAATCGTAAGATAGATATCAAATACATTCTGACGCATGGCATACGAGCCGCACAACGAAAGGATGAAAATGACCGGGATGAGGATTTCCTTCTGCATGCCGATGACTCTGGCAAAAAAGCGCACTCCGACTGCACCGACGATCAACATGGCTACATTGGCTACGATCATTGCCGCGAACACGTTATAAACAACATCCATGTGCTCCTTGTAGAGCAGCGGACCGGGTTGCAGCCCCTGAACGATGAACGCACCTAGCAAAACGGCTGTTACCGAGTCACCCGGAACGCCAAGCGACAAGAGCGGAATCATCGCTCCACCGGAACAGGCGTTGTTGGCAGATTCAGTTGCCGCAACGCCTTCGACCAGACCGGTGCCAAATTTCTCGGGATGATTCGATGAGCGCTTGGCTTCGGCATAGGAGACAAAGGCCGCAATGTCGCCGCCGGCACCCGGAATTGCGCCCACCGTTGTGCCGATCAGGCTTGATTTCAGGATATTTGGCATTGAGGTCTTGATATCTGCCCAGCTTGGTAAATATTGTCCGATTTTTGCCTGAATCTTTTCAGTTACACCCATCTTCTCGATATTGGAAAAAAGCTCGGCAACAGCGAAAAGGCCGATCAGAGTCGGAATGAACGCCGGTCCTTCCATCAGATCCATTTGACCGTAGATGAAACGTGGAAAGCCGGAGATCGGGTCCATGCCTATGGTGGAAAGGAGCAAACCGAAAAGACCGGCCATGACGCCTTTGATGATCGAGGTACCGGAAATCGAAATGATGACTGAAAGGCCGAAGAGTGCCAGCGCAAAATATTCGACATAGCTGAATTCGAGCGCTACGCCAGCCACGTATGGCGAAAGGAAGGTCATGATCAGCGCACCGATCATGCCCCCGGTGAATGAGGCAAATAGCGCCATGGCCAGAGCCCGCCCCGCTTCGCCGCGTTGCCCCATGGGATAACCTTCCAGCACCGTAGCCGCTGCAGCCGGTGTGCCCGGAGTGCGAATGAGAATGGCAGAAATCGAGCCGCCATACATGCCACCGCAGTAGATGCCCAGTAACATTCCCAGACTTTCGACCGGCGGACGGCCAAAAGTGAAGGGCACCAGGAGTGCTACGCCCATGGTCGCCGTCAGCCCCGGCAAAGCGCCAATGGTAATGCCACCCGTCACGCCAATAAAAATCATCAGCATTACATGCCAGTCGAGCATGACGTTGCCAAAGCTGTGGTAAAGAAGTCCGAAATCGAAATCCATTAAATTTTCTTTCAGAAGTGGTCAAGCAGGCTCACATGAGGCCGTCCAGGATTCCCATCGGCATCGAGAGCATGAGCAGCTTGGCAAAAATCGCCCAGACACCGAATGTCGTCGCCAAAGCAACAATGGCGATCTGTTTCGGATCGCGTTTACCCAGCAGAACCATGATGCCGCCAACGAGCATGATGGTCGTAAGCGGATACCCCAGCGAGTTAAACAGGAGAGCATAGGCAAAGATTGCGGCCAGTGAAATCAGCGAACGTTGAATGCCCTTGTCCTTGAAACTGATCGATTCCGACTCGCCCTTTGCGCGTCCCAGAAATGCATAAATGATCAGAATGGCGCTGAAAAAGATCAGGCCGATGGCCAAAGCATCCGGAAAGTAGCTGGGGCCGATTTTCATGATGTGATCGGCCGGCATTTTGGAGCCTTCGTAAAGCACATAAGTGCCCAGTACAATGCCCGAGCCACCACCGATAAAATCCGCAATTTTCATTATTTCCCCTGAATCAGGCGCACGTAGTTTTGAAACACTGTTCCGTTACCAAGCAAAGAGGCAAGCCGCATATACGGATTGCCTCTTTGCTCTTGCAGTTACGGTGTATTACTTCTTGGCCAGACCAAGGCCCTTCATCACGGCTTCGACATCCTTGTAGTTCTGGTCGAGGAATTTGGAGAATTCAGCGCTGTCCTGATAGGCCAGATTGAGCGAGGCCTTGGCGGCGAGTTCCTTGAATGACGGAGTGTCCATGGCCTTCTTGAATGCATCGGTCAGCTTGGCTTTCACCGCAGGCGGTACTCCTTTCGGCAATCCCAGGCCACGCCAGGTATAGAACTGCACATCCACGCCCTGCTCCTTGAAAGTCGGAACCTCCGGGAATATCTTGTCACGATCAGCCGACATCACGCCGAGGATCTTCAGGTTGCCGGCTTGTACCTGGCCACGCACTTCCGCAACCGACACGGCAACGCCTGTGAGGTGACCGCCAACCAGGGATGTCACCGCTGGCGCGGCACCGTCAAAAGGAACATGCTTGATCTGAATGCCGGTCTTCTCGGCGACCAGACCGGCAGCGATATGCCATACGGAACCCGGTGCGGAATTGCCGATGGTGATTTCTTGCGGATGCGCCTTGGCGTAATCAACAAACCCTCTCACCGTGTTATACGGAGCATCTTTCTTTACGGTCAGAGCGGCCGGATCCGAGTTGATCCGCATCATCGGATCAAAGTCCTTCCAGGTAAAAGGTACCAAGCCCTGGGGCGGCAGCGAATTGAGTTCAAAGGTAATCATGCCGACCGTGTAGCCGTCCGGCTTGGCCGCACGAATAGCGTTGTGACCAATGGCGCCAGCTCCGCCAGTCTGGTTAACAACGTTAATGCTCTGCCCAAGAAACTTTTCAGCTTCCTTGGAAAGCGCGCGAAGCAGTACGTCGGTTCCACCGCCCGGAGCCCACGGGCAAATGACAGTAACCGGTTTTTCCGGGAAAGCGGCCATGGCCGGAGCCGAAAAGACGCTGGCAACCATTGTTACAATACCAACAAGCATTGTTCTGCGTTTCATGGGTCGAACTCCTTAATATTGCTGCTGTTTTCGGAATGAGGTGCGCTGCTGAAGACGGTTGAAGGAGGCCCGTCTGCGCGTGCACTGGCGGACACTTTATGCTCTACCGACATAGCCGTCAAGACTATTCGCGGTAAAGTTGTCAGGCCAAATTGGTAACTAATGTCGCAGACTCGGGAACTCGCCGGCAATGGAACTTGGGTGATTGAGAGATACAATCGGATTGATGAAGATTAAACGTCTTGCTGATGGTCGCAGGCTCTGGCTCGTGTTGCTTGCGCTGGCGGCCTGCCTGGTTGCCGAAGCCCTGCTGCGTGGCGGCGTACTCAACCCCGTGGATCAGCGTCTGCAGGATTTCTGGTTTCAATGGCAGGGCAAAAGAGCCGAGGTCAGGCATGTCGCCATCGTGGCGCTTGACGAAGATACTCTGGCCGCGTATCCGGACGATCCGATGGTTTTCTGGACAGACCGGCTGGCCGTTGCCGTTGCCCGTTTGCGCGCCGTGGGAGTTAGCGCAGTCGGACTCGACATGCTGCTCAGCATCAGTCCCGAGCGCTGGCTGAGCAAACTGGGGGGCAAACTTCAAAAGGCGGCGCGCGATTATGATCGCCCCTTCCGCGAACAGATCAATAGCGGTCAATTGGTTCTGGTATCGACGCGTTCCGGTTCGGGCGCACGCGAATCGGATTATCTGCTGCCAAGCCCGGATTATCTTCTGGCGCTTCCCAACTTCGATATCACCGGTCACGTGGCTTTGGCCGATCTGTTCGATGAAGGGGATGGCGTCATTCGCAGCTATCTGGTGGCTCCCGTGGCAGAGGCCGAGCGTAAACCGCTCGCCGGCAGCGTACCGGTACTCGGCCTGCCGTCACTGCTTGCGGTTCGCGCGAGCGGACTGAATCCGCAGGCGACGAACTGGACCCTCGGCGGGCGTGAGGTGGCACGCGAACAGCCCCCGGAACCGATTCCCTACATCGGACCACCCGGTTCATTCCCGCGTGTTTCACTCAAGCGCCTGCTGGCTGCCGAGGCGTTGCATGACCCGGATGTCCTGGTCCTGCGCGGCAAGACGGTGCTCATCGGCGCAACTGCCGCCGGCCTTAATGATGAGCATTTCACGCCCTATGCGACACGACTGTTTTCCGGGCGTGGCAACCTGATGAGCGGCGTCGAGGCACATGCCAATGTGCTCGAATCGCTGCTTTCCGGAGAACGGATGCAGCCGATGAGTGCAGCCTTGCGCATGCTTACCCTGCTCCTCCTGACGGGCATCGCTACGCTCGCCTTTGTGGCGCTTCCGGTCTGGGCCGGGGGGGTGCTCTGGCTGGCCAGTGTGCTGCTGCTGGCGGCTGGCGGATTCATGGCTTTCCGCTTTGGCGTACTGGTGCCGGTCGCGGCCTATGCGCTGGCCATGGCGCTCGCCCTGCTCAGTGTGTTGGGCTGGCGCCTGACCGGCGAAGAGCGGGAGCGAACTCGTGTGCGTCAGATGTTCGGTCGCTATGTTTCGGATCAGGTGGTCGAAGCCTTGCTGAAATCGGGAAAGCGCCCGGAACTTGGTGGCCAGTCACAGGCCATGACGGTTCTGTTTTCGGATATCCGCAACTTCACGACGATCAGCGAACGGCTTAACGCCAAGGAAGTCGTTGAAATGCTGAACACTTATTTCGAGCAGGCCTGCGCGCCATTACTGGCCGAAGGGGGCAGCATCGACAAGTTTATCGGCGATGCCATCATGGTCGAATTCGGCTCACCATTGCCTCTGGCTGATCATGCCATTCGCGGCGTGCGCGCAGCGATTGCACTGCGGGCGGTTGCCGAGACGTTCTCCCTGTGGATGGAGCAGCGCTTTCCCGGTCGCGATCTGCCGAAGTTTGCCGTGGGCATAGGACTACACAGCGGCGAGGCCGTTATCGGCAATATCGGATCGCCGACGCGCATGGAGTTCACGGCCATTGGCGATACCGTCAATCTGGCCTCCCGGCTGGAAGGGATGACAAAAGAGATCGGCTGCGTTATCTTGGCTAGCGAGGCCACGATTGTCGAGGCGGGTCAGAGCGTCGTTTGCGGGCGCTGCGAACTTATCCGGGTTAAAGGTCGCGAAGAAGCGGTTCGTGTTTTTGAAGTGTTGAAGGCAGCTTAGCGGGGAGCAGGAAAATGCGTATATCAGGATGCTTCGGAGCAGCGATACTGGCGCTCGTATCTTTAGCTACCACGGCCAGCGAAGTCGGGCTGGTAACTGCGGTTTCAGGCAAGGTCAAGTGGCAGGAAGCGAAGGCGGTGGCCAGCGAACTCAAACCCTTCGTCAAGGTGAGGGAGGGTGACCGTTTGATGCTGGAAGGGGCTGCACGCCTGCAGGTGGTCTATTTTGAGGGCGGGCGTCAGGAAACCTGGCTAGGTGCGGGAGCGCTTGAGGTCGGCAATGACTCGAGCCGGACGCTGAAAGGCAGTCTGCAGCCCGAGGTCAAAACGCTGCCGCAAATTCTCGTCAAGCAACTGTCCAAGACCCCGTCCCTCGACAGCAACGTCAAGTCCGGCATGATCCGGATGCGCTCGATTCCATCGCACGACCGGCTGGAAGCGGCTGAAAAGAACTACGCAGAGCTGCGCAAACAGGCCGAACCCGGAGACCGGAATCCGGAGCTGTACCTGCTGGCCAGCTATTTTGAACTGGACGAATTCGACAAGCTTGTGGCCATGCTCGGCCAGATGAACGACAAGGCACCCAAAGACCCGGAACTGAC
>JFJP01039206.1_pt2 | contig 14192 bp, 9 predicted proteins | sample 431651 | NCBI WGS metagenome assembly JFJP01 (sample SAMN02602958, study PRJNA72255) | Microbial mat metagenome, whole genome shotgun sequencing project. | biome: fresh water; feature: sink hole; material: water; isolation source: purple microbial (photo- and chemosynthetic) mats found in... | reverse complement strand
ACCAAGGAAAAACTGGTTGCCTATGCAGAACGCTTCCAGAAAGTCAAAAAATTCATCCTTGAAAAATATGTTCCCCTGGTTTATCTCCTGGCAGGTCCCTATGGCGACCTTCTCAAAACCGGCGGCGGATACAAAAACTGTGTTGCATGGGGTGTTTTCCCCATGGATGACAAAGGCAATACCCTTTTAAAGAGAGGGGTATTTACCGAAGGCAAAGATTACCCGGTTGACCCGGCCCTGATTAAAGAATATGTCAAATATTCTTTCTTTGATGATGCCACAACAGGCCTGAACCCCACTGTCGGAAAAACTGTACCCAACGCGGATAAAGCTGGTGCCTACAGCTTTATCAAATCTCCCCGGTATAACGGTAAACCCCATGAAGCAGGCCCCCTTGCCAGAATGTGGGTCACCAATCCCGAACTTTCAAAAATCGGCCAGGAAAAACTGGGTGTTAAGAAGATGCGGGATATCGGCGACGCAGCCTTCTCCATTCTTGGAAGACATGTTGCCAGAGCAGAAGAGACCGTTATTGTCGCCAATGCGGTCGAACAGTGGCTCACACAGGTTCAAGCTGGCAAAGACACTTTTGTTCCGGCTCCGATTCCGGATTCGGCAGAAGGTCTTGGACTTACGGAAGCCCCGCGCGGTGCGCTGCTTCATTATGTCAATATTAAGAATAAAGTCATTGCCAATTATCAGGTCACATCGGCAACCATCTGGAACGCTAACCCCATGGATGACATGGGCCAGAAGGGACCCATGGAAAAAGCCCTCATCGGCGTTCCGGTTCCCGATCCTGCAAACCCGGTGAATGTGGGGCGGCTCATACGCTCCTTTGACCCCTGACTGGGTTGCGCCGTCCACGTGCTGGACGTAGACAACAACAGAGAAATTAAAGTGGAACTTCCATTATAATCTGATCTGAACTTTTGTATAACAAAGAGGGGATGAAGGTTTCATCTCCTCTTTTTCTTGATTCAGCCTTTTTTTCTGCTATCTGCTGAACTGACAACTGCGACAAAACAGGATACCTGATTTAAATGAAAAAACTTTTAGTACTGGGTGTGGGCAATATCATCATGATGGACGAAGGGATCGGGGTTCATGCCATTTATGAATTCTGGAAAGAAAAAGAAAATTTTGATGAAACCCTGGTTGATTTTATTGACGGCGGTACCTTTACCCAGGACATTTTTTATCTATTTGAACAATATGAAAAATTACTGGTCCTGGATGTGGTCAGGGCCGGGCATCCTCCCGGAACTATCTACAGCCTGGATGAAGAAGACCTGGTGCAGAATAAGAAACAGGTCCTCTCCCTTCATGATGTGGATCTTCTGGACTCCCTTAACATGGCTGAAATGAGGGGCCACAGACCCACCCTGAAAATCGTGGGTATTGAGCCTGAAAAAATTAACTGGGGCACTGAATTGACCCCGACTCTTGCCAAAGCCTTTCCCGATTTTATGAAAACGGCAAGAAAACATATTGAAGCACTTCTGTAACTATTCAGCAGTTTTTTATAGCCCAATTTCTTTAACAAATCCTTGGCAATTGGTCTCCGGTCAGCATATCCACAAGTCTTGTGCCGCCGATAAAGGTTTTCAGAAAAACCTTGCCGGAAGTTTTTTCACTCACCCGGCCGATGATGGCCGCATCTTTGCCGTATTCATTTTTTTGAATAATTTCCAGCACAGCCGTGGCATCCTTTTCCGGAACAAAGGCCACCAGTTTCCCTTCGTTGGCAATATAGAGGGGATCAAAACCGAGAAGCTCGCAGGTCCCTTTTACCGGTCCCCGGATGGGCAGGGCCGCCTCATCAATGACAATTTCCACCCCGGATTGAACGGCGATTTCATTTAAGGTGGTGCCAAGCCCTCCCCGTGTGGGGTCACGCAGCACATGGACGTCACATCCAGAATTCAGAATGGAATGAACCATACCATTCAATGGTGCGGAATCTGTTTTGATATCGGAATCAAATTTCAATCCCTCCCGGGTGCTTAAGACTGTAATTCCATGATCGGCCAAAGTGCCACTGATAATGACCACATCGCCGGGCTTTGCATTGGCGCCCGATACATTGACATGCAGAGGGATCACCCCGATGCCCGAGGTATTGATAAAAATCTTATCTGCCTTCCCCTTTGGCACAACCTTGGTATCACCCGTGACAATCCTGACCCCGGCTTTTCTGGCAGCACCCGCCATGCTTTCAAGGATAATTTTTAAATCCTTAATGGGAAAACCTTCTTCAAGGATCAGGCCCACACTGATGAATTTCGGAACAGCGCCGCACATGGCAATATCATTGATGGTGCCGTTCACGGCAAGATCACCGATATTCCCGCCCGGAAAAAAGACAGGGTCCACCACATAGGAATCCGTTGAAAAAGCAAGTCGCATCTCCCCCATTTCCAAGGTTGCGCCATCATCCTGTTTTGAAAGTTCAGGGCCTTCAAAAAGTGGGAGAATAAGTTCGGAAAACATGGAATGGGATACCTTTCCGCCTGAGCCGTGGTCCAACAATACTTTTTCTTCAGTCATGGTTTTTCTCGGTTCATCTTTTTAAGAGTATTTGTAAAATGCGGCACAAGACCCTTCGCTGGACACCATGCAGGGACCGATGGGTGTCATGGGTGTGCATTTTTTTTTGTAAAGGCCGCATTGCTCCGGCGTTTTCAATCCCATGAGAATTTTTCCACACTCGCAGCCTTTGGGTTCCAGCACATCCGGAAGATTCATATTGAATTTCAGGGCAGCGTCAAAGGCTTGGTATTCTTTTTTCAACCCCATGCCGCTGAACGGGATTTCACCTATTCCCCGCCAGGTGGCATGGCAGAGTTCAAACACCTGATTCATGATCGCCTTTGCCTTGACATTGCCCTCATCACTCACAGCCCTTTCATAGGCATTGACAAGGGCAGGACGACCTTCTTCATTCTGCTCGATCAAAATCAGGATAGCCTTTAATATGTCAATGGGTTCAAACCCGGAAACCACGGACGGGATATCGTATTTTTCAAAGGTGCCGCAGTAGGCATGGGTTCCTGTAATGACGGACACATGGCCCGGCAGAATGAACCCGTCAATTTCAACCCCTTTTGTTTCCATGAGAGCGGCCAGGGCCGGAGGTGTGAGTTTATTGGCAGAATAAACGGAAAAATTTTTAAGATTCCCCTCGATTCCCATCAGGACACCGGCAGCGATTGTCGGTATGGTGGTTTCAAATCCGACCCCGCAGAACACGACCTCTTTGTCCTGGTTCTCTCTTGCAATATGAACGGCATCAAAAATCGAATAGACAATCCTTACATCCGCACCTTCGGCTTTTTCCTTTCCCAGGCTGGACGTTGATCCGGGCACTTTGATGAGATCTCCGAATGTGGTGACAATGACATCCTTTAATTTTGCAAACTCGACAAAGGCATCAATATCCTTCTGGGCCGTGACACACACCGGGCACCCCGGACCCGACAAAAGGGTGATGGTGTCCGGCAGAACACTTCTGATCCCGTGTCGGAAAATGGACATGGTATGGGTGCCACACACCTCCATAAGCCTTAATTTCTTTTTGCTGACCCTATGGATTCTTTTTGTAAGATCCCTTGCAAGATCTGCATCCCTGTATTCTTCAATATATTTCATTGCCATAATTCAATATCCTTCCAAAGCTGCCGCAACCACGGCCTGCCCAAGACAAATTCCCCCGTCTCCGGTAGGGACCTGAGTATGGGTATATACGGTAAACTGATATTTTTCAAGACCGGTGATCATCCGGTTTAGTATCATATCATTATTAAACACCCCGCCTGAAAGAACGATTTTGTTTACCCCTGTTTCCCTGCTCACTGTTTTTGCAGCCGATACAAAGGCTGAAACCAGTGTATGATGAAATTTTGAGCTGATGGCCGCCAGGGAAATCCCTGCCTGAAGATCGGCTACTATCTGCCGGATGGAAGGCAAAAGGTCAATTTGAATAGGGTCCCCCGTCAACCGGAAATCATAGCTTTCCCAAGACAAAATTTCATCGGCCACAGCCTCAAGCTCCATGGCAGCCTGGCTTTCATGAGAAATCTCATGACGGATGCACAAAAGAGACGCCACCGCATCAAAAAGCCGACCACAACTGGAGGTCAGGGGGCAGTTCAGATTTTTTTCCATCATCTGAAAAATAAAGGAAAGCTTTTTCTTATCCATTTCTTTGATGTACGGGATATCGAGGTTCAAAAAATCCTTTCCAAAGGCTTCATACAGAACCGACGCCGCCATTCGCCAGGGCTCCAGAACCGCCGCATCCCCACCTGGCATGCGGATATAGAAAAGGTGGGCCTTTCTTTGAAATTTTTGCCGTGTGCATAAAAAAATTTCCCCGCCCCAGATATGGCCGTCGGTTCCGTATCCGGTGCCGTCCAGGGTGATGGCCAGCACTTTCTCATCAATATCGTTTTCCGCCATGCAGGCCACGGCATGGGCATGGTGATGCTGAACCCCGATTTTTTTGATCCCTTTTGCTTCCATGGCATAAGCTGTGCTCATATAGCCTGGATGAAGATCATGGGCAATGAGTTCGGGTTCAATGTCCATGACCTTTTTTAAATGATCGATAGCGGCTTTAAAAAATTCATAGGTTTTCACATTAAAGAGATCGCCAATGTGCTGGCTCAAAAAAACCTCATTCCCGCGGGTAAGGCAGATGGTATTTTTAAGTCCTGCGCCACAGGCAAGTATCTTTGGCAACTTCTGATCCATAACCATGGGCAACGGGGCATATCCCCTTGAGCGCCGCATAAATCTCGTTTTCCCGGCCTGGACCCGGGCAATGGAATCATCGGCCCGAAAATAGATATCCCGGTTATGCAGCAAAAAATAATCCGCAATATGGGAAAAAGTCTGCAAGGCATCCGCATTATCAATGGAAAGCGGCTCACCGGAACGGTTTCCGCTGGTCATGACCAGCACGGAAGGACCTTTTTCAAGCAAGAGATAATGCAGCGGCGTATACGGGAGCATGATCCCAAGACATCCGTTAAACGGGGCCGTTTCCCTTGCAAGACTCCCTGTCCTATGCTGTCCGGCCTCTTTTTTCTTTAACAGGACAATGGGCCGGTGATAGGAATTCAAAAGGTTTTTTTCCGCTTCACTGACATGGACATGGTCAAAAAGGGCTGAGGTTGAAGCTGCCATGAGGGCAAAGGGTTTATGGGGGCGGTTCTTTCTCTGCCGCAGGGTTTTCACCGCATCCTGATGTGAAGCATCACAGGCCAGATGAAACCCGCCAAGGCCTTTGACAGCCACAATCCTGCCCTCGCTTAAATGCCGGGCCGCAAGGGCTATGGCATCTTCTGAACCCATGCTGATCCGTTTTCCCTTGTTGTCCGTTAAAAACACTTCCGGGCCGCAGACCGGGCAGGCATTGGGCTGGGCATGAAACCTGCGGTTCATGGGATCATCATATTCCGCCCGGCAGGCCGGGCACATCTGAAACCCCTTCATGGAGGTCTTTGGCCGGTCGTAGGGAATATCTTCAATAATGGTGAATCGTGGGCCGCAATTGGTGCAGTTGATAAAAGGATATTCAAACCGTCGGTCTGAGGGGTTCTTCATTTCCAGAAGACAGTCGTCACAGACTGTCACATCCGGAGAGATCAGCGTGGTTCGGGGACCCGCTACCCTGCTTTTAACAATCTGAAATGAAGAAAAATGACCTGGCTCGATATCAACGGTTTTGATCTTTGTGACAGACGCCAGCAAAGGGCTTTTGTTATGAATATCGGCGGAGAAACGCCCTATCGCATCATCCGTACCCTCGACCAGGACCACCACACCGTCGGAAGTGTTGGATACTTCTCCCTTGAGACCATGTTGTTTTGCAAGGGAAACTAAAAACGGCCGGAACCCCACGCCTTGAACCACACCGCTGATTTCCAGCCGTTTTGCAATGATGGGATCGACCATGAATGCTTACGGATGCCGGTTCGGGCTGTTGATATTCAGGGCATCGGCGGCCAGGATAGTTCGCATGTCTTCGAGAGTTTGAAGGGCTGCTTCCTCATCCACCTTTGAGATGGCAAACCCGGCGTGAACAATGACGTAGTCCCCCAGTTTCACATCTTCCAGAAGCATGAGGCTCGCTTCCCGGACCACCCCGTCCACATCCACCTTTGCCACATGGTCATTGATTTCGATAATTCTTGACGGAACTGCTAAGCACATATTATTCTATCCATCCTTTTCCTGAAATAATAAAGGCTTACTATAGCACAGGAGTTTTTTCGGGCAAGGTTTATTTCAACTCGTTTTATGGTATATGCCCCCTGATAAAAGGAGATAGGATTTGGCAGCATCCGGAACCGACAGAAAAAAACAAAAACGCAAAGCCAAACAAAAACAGGTCAAAGCTGAACGAACAAAACAGATTGAAAAGGAAAAGGGATGGGACTATTATGACGAGGCCCATTATTTTTTTGATGCCGGCAATACCGACAAAGCCGTCAAGGCCATGCAAAAGGCATTGAAAGCCCTTCCCAATGAAGCGGATGTCATTCATTTACTGGGATATATCGGCAGCCGGACCAGCAATCTTGCCATGGAGCTGGATGCCATAGAACGCCTGGAAAAAATCGGCCAATTGACCGATGACATTCAGATCGACAGGGTCATTCTGCTGCTCAGTCACAGCAAATATGAAGAATGCCTGATGCGGGCAAAACAGGTATTGCAGAATTTCCCTACGCTTGACATCAAAAACAAAAGAAAAACCCTGGCCAGGATAAAAGAAATTAAAGACTATTCTGAACGGATGATGGCTTATGAGCATCGCAAAAAAAAGATTCCAAAAGAAACGATTCCCTCTGACCAGAATCCGGTTGGCAAAAAAGACATTCTTCCAAAAACACTTAAACCTGAAGTCGTCAGTAAACCCAAACAGCCGTCTTTGACACCTCCTGTCATCAGACCGGTTCCGGAAATACCCAGAATTCCGCTTACGTTTCACACGGACAAACCATCTTTTTTCAAGGTTCTTTCCACTCCTGAACCCGCAGGAACGGAGCAATATGAACTTTTGCTGGCAAGCCATGATATCCGCTTTACCGAATCCTTTGAAAACCTGATCTGTCTTTCTTCTTTGACCCTGATCCAATCTTTCTGGTACCAGGAAGAAACCGCTAAAAAAGTATTGAAGCAATACCGGGGAAGGGCTCTTTTGTCAGACGAAGTCGGACTTGGAAAGACCATTGAGGCATTGATCATCCTCTCTGAGTATATCAAAAGGGGTATGGTCAAAACCGGGCTGATCCTGACCCCTTCCCCCCTTGTCTCCCAGTGGAAGGAAGAGATGATATCCAAATTCAATCTGGATGTTCCGTCCACGGATGATCCAAAATTCAGATCCGGGGAAGAAGCTTTCTGGAACCAGCCCTTTGTCATCTCATCCATCAATCAGGCCAAGTCGGCAAAAAACATGGAGTATATCACGGCAAGGGAATACGACATCATTATTGTGGATGAGGCCCATCATCTGAAAAACAGAACCACCCAGAACTGGAAGCTTGTCAATGTGCTGAAGAAACGATTTATCCTGCTTTTAACGGCCACCCCCGTGGAAAACAATCTCATGGAGCTTTACAACCTGATCACCCTTCTTAAACCCGGTCAGCTTGAAACCGCTACTGCCTTTAAAGAAAAATTCATGAAACGGGGAGATCCCACTGACCCGCAAAACAGGTCAGTTCTAAGAGGACTCTTAAGTCAGGTCATGATCCGTAACACCCGTTCCCTGGCTGGTATCCATATCCCGCCGAGATTTGCCCGGACCATCCGCATCGAGCCCACAAAGGCGGAAACACAATTTTATGAAAGACTTCAAACCCTGATCCTGTCACTGAACGAACAAAAACAGGGAAAAGCAAGGATGGCCATCAAGAATCTTCTGGCCCAGGCCGGGTCTTCCCCCAAAGCGGTCGAGCATACCCTCACGGCCATGCTTGAAAAACAGGACTATATCTTTGACCATGAACAGGAAATCCGGGCCGTGAAAAATCTTTGCCGCACCACCCTGGACACACCCAAGAACATGACCCTCTTAAAGCTCATCCAGGCCACCCGTGACAAAATTATTGTGTTTGTCAAATACAGGGGCACGGTCGAGCATCTGGTCGAATTTCTCGAATGGAACCATATATCATTTTCTCTATTCCATGGCAGCCTGACCAACCTGGAAAAAGATGCTGCCATTGACGCATTCAAAAACCATACAAAGGTGCTGGTCACAACGGAAATCGGCGGCGAAGGCAGGAACATGCAGTTCTGTTCACAGATGGTCAATTATGACCTTCCCTGGAACCCCATGAAAATCGAACAGCGGATCGGCCGTATTCACCGGATCGGCCAGGAAAAAGAAGTGCAAATCTATAATTTCTGTGCCGCAGGTTCCATTGAGGATTATATCCTGGATATCCTGGACCGGAAAATCAATATGTTTGAAATGGTCATCGGGGAAATAGACATGATTCTCGGCCGAATCAGCGGGGAAAAAGAATTCAGCGATATGGTCTGTGATATCTGGTTGAATTCAAAAACCAATGAGGAAAGGGATGCTTCCTTTGCTGGCCTGGGGATGAAACTAAAAAGAGCCAAGGCCGGATATGAGAAAACCCGTGAACTGGACGGCAAGCTTTTTGGAGATACCTATGAACTCTGATACCCAAAAAAACAATGTGGATCTGATGGATTTTGCCTGCCGGTTTTTCAAGTCCAGGGGGGCTGCTCTCGAATCAGGAATGGATTTTACCGACATCCTTGTTCCACCGGATTTAGCCCGATCCCTGGAGGTAGAAGAACTGATCACCGTGGTTTCGGAAAAAGCAGGGTCCAAAGAATCTGATATGAAAAACCGTTATCCCATGCAATTTCAGAGCCCCCTTCTTGAACGGATCACATCCCTCGCAGGCGCAAAACCAACCTTTCTCCAGGCTGAACTCAAATTTGAGTATATCAAAACTCAAGGATTTGACCGCCTGATCACTGAGGCGTTTGACCGCAATAGAACAAAGATCAGGATAACCGGAACAGGGGTGGCCCGAACCCGGTATCTCATTCTCACAAGCCTGTACCAGGCACAAAGCGATGAGCTTAAAGAAGGCTTGATGGATTTCTGCTTCAACCTCGATACCGGCGCCCTGATCCCAGATATGATCGAGCCCCTGACCCATGTGCAGAAGGAATATCCGACAGAACGCGTCTTGATCTGTTCCCCGAAGGAAATTGAAAATATCTATGACCAAATCAACCAGAACGGGAAAAAAGCAATCGAAGAAAAACTATCTCATTTTGTTGAGAGCATGAATCGAAGATTCAAGAGGGATGCGGGAAGCCTTGAGGAATATTATCACGACCTGACAAGAGAAATGGAGGCTGGCCTTTCAAGGACCGGTCTTTCGGAACGGCTGATCCTGGAACGTGAAGAAAAAATTGCCTTGATCCCGGCAGAACTGAATACCAAAAAGCAGGATTTGTTGAATAAATACAGCATCAGGATTGACTTTCAACCCGTGGCAGCCCTGGCCATCATCACGCCCTGTGTCAAAGTGTTTGCTGAACTCATGTCCGGTCGGCAGAAAGCTGCCATTTCCCTGATATACAATCCTGTGACCAAACACATGGACCCGGTGGTATGCAAATCCTGCGGCACGAGTTCCTATTCCCTCACCTGCTGTGACTGCATGCACCTTAACTGCAGGGCCTGCCTGATGAAAGGATGCACATTGTGCGGAGGGAAAAAATGAAAATCAATAAAATGGATCATATCTGTGTGGCGGTTAAAAACCTTGAATCTGCCCGAAAAATCTGGGAACCTGTTCTGGGTAAGACCAGGCCGGATGTGGAATATGTGGATGAATCTGAAAAAATTAAAGTGGCCCGGTATTGGCTGGGCGAGGTTGGGTTTGAACTGATGGAATCTTTGTCCCCGGACGGTGAAGTGGCAAACTTCATTGAAAAGCGGGGAGAAGGCATCATGCTCGTGAGCTTTAATGTGGACAGTACCCGGAACGCCATGGATGAACTGAAACAGCAGAACTATCCGTTTATCGGCGGCCCCCGGAAATTCAAGGACTGTGAATTCGCCTTTATCCGGCCGGACAAAATGAACGGCGTATTGCTGGAGCTTATTGATGATAAGGGCGATACACTCACAAGGGGCTAAGGAGTCTGATATGCAGCATTGTTTTATAAACGGCAGAATTTTTACCAATAGAACGGATCACCCATGGGCTGAAGCCCTGCTGTCTGAAAACGGCAGAATAAAGGCGGTCGGTTCCAATGCCGCCATCCGGGAAAGGATGTCAAAGGACGCAAAAGTGACGGACCTTGGCGGAAGATGCGTGCTTCCCGGTCTTACGGACAGTCATTGCCATCTCATCAAACGGGGTCAGACCCTGAAATATGTGGACTTAACCCATACCCGGTCCATTCATGACTGCCGCACAAAAATCAGACAAGCCTTGAAAACCTGTGAAAAAGGGCAATGGCTCCAGGGATTCGGCTGGAATGAAAATCTGTGGGAAGATATGAGAACCCCGGATATCAATGATCTGGACGATATTGCCCCGGACAATCCCATCCTTTTGACGCGGGTCTGTCTTCACAGCATCTGGGTGAATTCTTGTGCCTTGAAAATTGCGGGCATTGATGAGATAAGCGCCCATCCGCCCGGTGGCCGGATCGAAAAAGACCCCAAAACAGGAAAACCCACCGGTATCATAAAAGAGGCCCCACACCTGATTGAGGCGCATATTCCCGAACCCTCCCCGGCCCGGCTCCGGGAGGCGGCCCTGGCCGCCCAGACCGAAGTCCTGAAATACGGCATCACCTGTGTGCATTCCCATGAAACCCTGAGAGACCATGATGTGCTGAAAGGCCTGGAAGACGAGAATGCCTTATCCTTAAGAATATTTCATTCCTTCCCCATAAAAGAACTGGATCGGGTCGTGGAAAGAAAAATATTCCCCGGTCAGGGCTCGGATCATCTCTGGTACGGCCATATCAAGCTCTTTGCCGACGGGTCTCTCGGCGCCCGGACCGCCTATATGCAGGAGCCCTATGAAAACGATACATCCTTTGGCCTTGCCTTTCTGGATGCGGACGAACTGGCCGAAAACGTGGAAGCTTCCCACGCTAAAGGGTTTGGCGCAGCCATTCACGCCATCGGGGATAAGGCCGTATCCAATTGCCTTTTTGCCATCATAAAATCCGGGCATAAAGAGAAACGAGCCGTAAAAGACCGGATTGAACATATCCAGATTTTCCGGCCGGAAGACCTGGATCTTTTTCTTGCAGAAGGCGTGTTCGCCTCTGTCCAGCCCATTTTTCTGCCCTCGGACATGACCCTTGCGGAAAAACTCCTGGGCATGAACCGGTGCAGCCGGGCCTATGCATGGAAAACCATTATGGACCACGGCATCCCCACGGTATTCGGATCAGACTCCCCCATTGAGCCCTGCAACCCACTCCTTGGGATTCACGCTGCCGTCAACCGGACCCGCCATGACAATACCCCGGAAAACGGATGGTTCCCGGATCAGAAACTGACTCTGGAAGCCTGTATCAACAGTTTCACCCTGATGCCGGCCATCCTTTCCAACCGGCAGGATCTCATGGGTTCCCTTGAACCGGGTAAATTTGCGGATCTCACCGTATTAAGTGAGGATATATTTAAAATTCCAAAAGACCGGATAAAAGACATCACCTCTGCCATGACCGTCATCAATGGCGAGATTGTCTTTGAGGCGGACTGATCAAAACAGCAATAAATTACCTTGCATCACCCAAAAGCAAACGATATAAACCCCATAGTAGAAATAGATGTTTCGGCCGGATATCTGCTTCATAGAACACCAGCCATCTGAGGCGGGTGCAACAGATGGGGCAATTGATAGACAAGCAAGAGGATGTGACAATGAAAACAATTCGCAATGCCTGTAAGCTCCAGCCCAACGCTCTGGAAATCAATGTCGGTGATCAGATTGAGCAATTGGACCAGATTATAATCGATACTGACGGAAGTGAATATTTTGGGAAGACTTTCATTACCGAAGGTATGAAAATCCTGCTTACAAAGGGAATGGCGCGCCTTGCAGGCAAATCGAACGATACGGTTTTTCATCTTAAACAGGCTATGGGGGGTGGTAAAACCCATTTGATGGTGGGGTTCGGTCTCCTGGCAAAAGATGCAAGGCTAAGAAAACAGAAAATTGGTGAAATACCCCATCAAGAAGGGTTTACCACTGCGAAGACCGCCGCTTTCAATGGGCGTAACAATCCTCATACCTATTTATGGGGGGAAATTGCCCGGCAGTTAGGCAAGGAACCACTATTTAAAGAGTATTGGGAATCCGGTGCGAAAGCCCCGGATGAAGGCGCCTGGCTGAAACTGTTTGAGGGGGATGAGCCGGTTCTGATTCTGCTGGATGAAATGCCCCCGTATTTTCATTATTACAGCACACAGGTCCTGGGGCAGGGAACGATTGCCGATGTCATCACCCGTGCGTTTTCCAATATGCTCACGGCCGCTTCCAAAAGAAAGAATGTCTGTATTGTCGTCTCTGACCTTGAAGCGGCTTACGACACTGGCGGAAAATTGATTCAGAAGGCCCTTGATGATGCCACCCAGGAACTGGGCCGGGCGGAGATAAGTATCACCCCCGTAAATCTTGAATCAAATGAAATTTATGAGATCATCCGGAAAAGGTTATTTGTTTCTCTGGCTGATAAAAGTGAAATTGCCGATATTGCATCTGTTTATGCAAATCGGTTGGCTGAGGCGGCAAAAGCAAAATCAGTAGACAGAAGCGCTGAATCACTTGCCAATGAAATTGAAATGACCTATCCCTTCCACCCGAGTTTCAAAAGCATTGTTGCGCTTTTCAAGGAAAATGAAAAATTCAAGCAGACCCGAGGCCTCATGGAACTGGTGTCCCGTCTTTTAAAGTCGGTGTGGCAGAGCAATGATGATATATATCTGATCGGCGCCCAGCATTTTGACCTTTCAATACATGAAGTTCGGGAAAAACTGGCAGATATTTCGGAAATGCGGGATGTCATCGCAAAGGACCTCTGGGATTCTTCCGGGAGTGCCCATGCCCAGATTATCGACATCGCCGGCGGCAACCAATATGCGAGGCAAGTCGGCACTCTTCTTTTTACTGCGAGTCTTTCAACAGCAGTTAATTCGGTAAAAGGACTTTTGGAAAGTGAAATGCTGGAGTGCCTGATAGACCCGAACAATCAGGCTGGCGAATTTAAAAAAGCTTTCCACGAGCTGGATAAAACCGCCTGGTACCTGCACCAGACTCAGGAAGGAAGATGCTATTTCGATCATCAGGAAAATCTGACAAAAAAACTCCAGGGTTACGCCGAGAAGGCGCCGCAGAACAAAGTGGATGAACTGATACGGCATCGTCTTGTCGAGATGTACGCGCCAACGACAAAAGAAGCCTACGAAAAAGTTTTGCCGCTTCCTGAGATGGATGAGGCTGCGGCTGCCCTCAAAATATCCCGGACCATGCTCATTATCAGCCCGGATGGCAAGGTGCCGCCGGAAGTCATACAGCAGTTTTATGCCAACCTCCCCCATAAAAACAATCTGCTGGTATTGACAGGTGAGAAATCCCTGATGGCCGATGTAGAGAAGTCTGCCCGGCATGTCTATGCGGTAACTAAGGCCGATAACGAACTGTCTGCCACCCATCCCCAGCGCAAAGAACTGGATGAGAGAAAAGCCCAGTACGCACAGGACTTCCAGTCTACTGTCCTGAATGTTTTTGATAAACTGCTGTTTCCAGGCGCACAGGAAAATAAAGAGATCCTCCGTGCCAAGGCGCTCGACAGCACCTATCCGTCAAATGAATCCTATAACGGGGAAAAGCAGGTGATAAAAACCCTGACAGCCGATCCCATAAAACTCTACACACAGGTTTCGGACAATTTCGATACGCTGCGAGCCCGCGCTGAACAGCTTTTGTTCGGCAATAGCGATGATGCCCGCAAAACAGATCTGGTGGATAAATTGCGGCAGAAAGCGCAGATGCCCTGGCTTCCGGTAAAGGGCTTCGATCTCCTTATCCAGGAAGCCTGTCAACGGGGTGTGTGGGAGGACCTGGGCAACGGAACCATAACCAGAAAGCCCA
>JFJP01042936.1_pt1 | contig 14195 bp, 13 predicted proteins | sample 431651 | NCBI WGS metagenome assembly JFJP01 (sample SAMN02602958, study PRJNA72255) | Microbial mat metagenome, whole genome shotgun sequencing project. | biome: fresh water; feature: sink hole; material: water; isolation source: purple microbial (photo- and chemosynthetic) mats found in... | reverse complement strand
CGTAGGCTTAGTGGTGGATGATGCCATTATCGTGGTTGAGAATATTGAACGCCATATCCGCAAAGGCCTTACCCCCTATGACGCCGCCATTATCGGCGCCCGGGAGCTAGTGGGACCGATCATTGCCATGACCGTCACCCTGGCTGCCGTCTACGCCCCCATTGGCCTGCAGGGCGGCCTGACCGGCGCCCTGTTCCGCGAATTTGCCTTCACCTTAGCCGGGGCCGTCACCATCTCCGGCATCGTGGCCCTGACCCTGTCGCCCATGATGTCAGCCAAACTGCTGAAACCAGGTCTAAGCGAGCATGGATTGGCTGGCCGTATCAGCCGCGATTTTGATCGCCTGAAGGCGTTCTATGGTCGTCTTCTTGATCAAACCCTTGCGGCCCGACCGGCAGTGTACCTGGTATGGATTGTTATCAGCCTCCTGGCCATCCCCATGTTCAAGATGTCGGCAACGGAGCTGGCTCCTGCTGAAGATCAGGGGGTTATCTTCGGCATCGTTGATGCCGCCGCCAACTCCACCCTTGAGCAAACGAGCCATTATGCGGCGCTGGCCAATGAAGTGTTTCTTGGCGAGCCGGAGACCCAGTTTACCTTCCAGGTCACCCTGCCATCCTCTGGATTCAGTGGCCTGGTGACCAAGCCCTGGTCCGAGCGAGAAAGAACAGTTTTTGATATCCTGCCGGAAATCCAAAAAAAGCTGGGGACCATTCCTGGTATCAGCGTTTTCCCGGTTATCCGTCCATCCCTTCCGGGTGGCGGACAGTTCCCGGTGGAGTTTGTTCTGGCCTCCACCGCCGAACCGGACCAGATCTTGAAATTCGCTCAAGAATTGCAGATGAAGGCCATGGCCAGTGGCAAATTTGCCTTTCCACCACTCATTGACACCAAGATTGATCAACCCCAGGCCGAGCTTGTCATCGACCGCGACCGGGTGGCCGACCTCGGCCTGAACCTCCAGCAGGTGGGCGCGGACATTGGCTCCATGCTGGGCGGTAATTTCGTTAATCGCTTTGACATCGCCGGCCGCAGCTACAAGGTAATCCCTCAGATTCAACGCAGCGACCGCCTCAATCCCGACCAACTGCGCAACATTTATATCACCGGGCCAAACGGCCAGATGGTACCCTTATCCAGTGTCGCCACCATTAAAAACTCCACAGTACCCCGCTCGATGAACCGCTTTCAGCAGTTAAATGCGGTAACCATCAGCGGGGTTGCCATGATCCCCCTGGATGAGGCCCTGCGCTTTCTTGAAGATGAGGCATCGCGCATCCTGCCACAGGGATATACCATCGATTACACTGGCGAATCACGGCAGTTACGTTCTGAGGGAAACCGTTTTCTGCCGGCCTTCGGTCTTGCTGTAGTCCTGATTTTTCTGGCCCTGGCTGCCCAGTTTAACAGCTTCCGCGATCCCTTCGTCATTCTCGCCGGCTCCGTCCCACTGGCCCTTTTCGGGGCGCTGATCTTCACCTTCCTGAAGATTCCCAATCCCAATATCCCTTTCTGGACCAACGGCTGGACCACCACCTTGAACATCTACTCGCAGGTCGGCCTCATCACCCTGGTGGGTCTGGTCGCTAAAAACGGGATTCTCATTGTGGAATTTGCCAACAAGCTTCAGGAACAGGGCCTCACCAAATTAGAGGCTATTCGTGAGGCTTCCATGACCCGCCTGCGTCCCATCCTGATCTGCGTCCCATCCTGATGACCAGCTGTGCCACCGCTGCCGGCCATTTCCCGTTGACCCTTGTCACCGGCGCTGGAGCAGCAGCGAGAAACTCCATCGGTCTAGTTCTGGTTGGCGGCATTACCATCGGAACCCTTTTCACCCTCTTTGTAGTGCCGTCAATCTATATGCTGGTGGCCCATAATCGAAAACAACTTAACGAGAAGTGAAAATTTTGAAAAATAGAGTATAGTCACCCCATCGTTGCCGCTTATTAAAGGAAAAATTCATGCAAAAGAAGATACCCATAACAGCCGTCATGCTGGCCACCCTCTTTGCCGGACTGTCATTTAGCCAATCTGACTTACAGGCTGAATCTTATGTTCCAATGGCGATTGAAGCTGAAAAGCCGGCGGCTACTCCCGCCATTGCTCCCGGTGAAACTCTTACCCTGGCAAAAGTCGTTGCCATCACCCGTCAGAATCAACCGGCCATTACTGCCGCCCAAGGGAATGTTAAAGCCAGCGAGAGCAGGATCGGTCAGGCTAAATCGGCGTATCTTCCACAGGTCAACGGAAGCGGAGGCTACGATCGCTTATCACCGGGAGGCAATATCTATGGGATTTCCGACGACAAGGCCTATGACCGGGTCGAATCCGGGGTTAATGCCAGCCAATTGCTCTATGATTTTGGCAGAACCAGCACCAAGGTTGAGATCCAGAAAACCAATCTCGATTCAGCCCGGGCAGATCTCAACTTCGCCGATGACTGGGCGGTCTACAAAGCAAAACTGGCATATTATGACATCCTGAAGATCGCTCGCAATAAAGAAGCCACTGCTGAAACCGTCAAACAGTTTGAGCAGCATCTGGCTCAGGCCAAAGGTTTTTTTGCCGCCGGTGTCAAACCCAAATATGATGTCACCAAGGCTGAGGTTGATCTCAGCCGCGCAAAACTTCTGCAGATCCAGGTAGGAAACAGCCTGCGCTTGGCAAGAGTGACTCTGAATAACGCCATGGGCCTTCCTGATGCCCCCGATTATCAGCTTCAAGATACACTGAACACCGGCAAGTTCACCCTCCCTTTTGAACAAGCCCTTCCCATGGCCCTGGATCATCGACCCGACCTCAAGGCCCTGATCCTGAAAAAACAGGCCGCCCTGCAATCCGTGGCTCTAGCCCGTAAAGGGGATGCGCCTTCTCTTTCAGCCGGAGCCGGTGTCGCCTACACTGGCGACATGGACACCATGGATGAAGGATGGAACGCCGGTGTGGCTCTCACCGTGCCTATCTTTAACGGCTTTCTGACCCGTCACCAGATCGGCGAGGCCCAGGCCAACGCTGACATCCTGGCAGCTAATGTGATCGCCTTGCAACACACAATCCACAAGGAAGTTAAGCAAAGCTATCTTAACCTGGCCGAGGCGCAAGAGCGGATCTCCGTTACCAAGCTTGCAATCAGCAGGCTGAAGAGAATTCCCGCATTGCTTCCGGCCGGTACAAGGCTGGGGTAGGAAACCCGGTGGAAGTCACTGATGCTGACACCCTCCTGGTTCAGGCCAAAGCCGACCACAATCAATCTCTTTATGACTACCGGATGGCCCAGACCGGTATTGAGCAGACCATTGGTCGCACACAAGATTCTGATGATCTCACAGCACCAGCAAAATAACGAGAATCCTTCCATTCTGGCATCAAAGTTTTTCTGACAATTGATGTAAAAAGCATAATTAGCGGCCTTTTCCCATTGCATTCCTCGGAAAAAGGCCTATTTTAGTTTGCTTTGTTGAGCATCCATCCATTCCAAGAAACCGGGTCGTGCCCCTAGCACCCCTGAACAACCCCCTATCCTTTTTTCATTTATTCCACTCTCCTGAATTCTTTACCTTCAAATTTCAGGACAATGAATACCAGTAACTTGAACAATCATGAGCAAACAGCTTGAGCAGGAAATAGCCAAACGTCGTACCTTCGGCATTATCAGCCATCCCGACGCCGGAAAAACAACCCTCACCGAAAAGCTTCTCCTCTTCGGGGGTGCCATCAATCTGGCCGGAGCCGTTAAATCACGGAAAGTGGCTCGGCATGCCACCAGCGACTGGATGGCCATCGAACAGGAACGCGGTATCTCGGTCACAACATCAGTGATGAAGTTTACCTACCGCGATTACGAGGTCAATCTGCTGGACACTCCAGGCCATCAGGACTTCTCGGAAGATACCTACCGAGTTCTCACCGCCGTGGATTCTGCAATCATGGTTATCGATAACGCCAAGGGTGTTGAGGCTCAGACTGAGAAGTTGATGGAGGTGTGCCGGATGCGTAATACGCCGCTGATCACCTTTATCAACAAACTGGATCGAGAAGGCATGTCCCCTCTAGATATCCTGGCTGAGATCGAGGAAAAACTCCAGATTGAATGTGCGCCCCTTTCCTGGCCCATCGGCATGGGCAAGACCTTCAAAGGGGTTTACAACCTCTATCGAAAACAGCTCCACCTGTTCACCCCCGGCCAGGAGACCAGAGACCAACAGGGAATCACCATCGAATCATTGGATGATCCACGCCTTGACCAGCTGGTTGGGGCTCATCAGGCTGATGAGTTGCGCACCGACATCGAGTTACTGGCCGGGGCAGCCAACCCCTTTGACTATGATCACTTTATAAAGGCCAATCAAACTCCGGTATTTTTCGGCAGTGCGGTCAATAACTTCGGCGTCCAGGAACTCCTCGACGCCTTTGTCGAAATGGCTCCAGCACCCGGTCCACGGGCAGCAATCACCCGTGATGTGGATCCCACCGAGGAGGATTTTTCCGGTTTTGTCTTTAAGATCCAGGCCAACATGAATCCGGCCCACCGCGACCGTATCGCCTTCTTTCGCATCTGCTCGGGGAAATTCACCCGCGGCATGAAAGTCCGCCATCACCGACTGGACAAAGACATAACTCTTGCCAATGCAACCATTTTTATCAACCATTTTTATGGCCCAGGACCGGGCCAACGTGGAAGAGGCCTGGCCCGGTGACATCATCGGCCTGCACAACCATGGCACCATCAAGATCGGGGACACTTTCACCCCCAAGGAAGTACTCAAATTCACCGGTATCCCCAACTTTGCCCCGGAACACTTTCGCAGGGTGTTGCTGAAAAATCCCCTGAAGATGAAACAGCTGCAGAAGGGTTTGATACAACTGGCAGAAGAGGGCGCAGTCCAGGTCTTTCGACCGCTGATTGGATCTGACTATATTATGGGAGCGGTGGGCGTGCTCCAGTTTGAGGTCACCATGGCCCGCCTGAAAAACGAGTATGGCGTCGATGCCGTCTATGAGCCGGTAAATTTCCAGGCCGCCCGCTGGGTGAGCTGTGAAGATCCGAAGAAAATGGCGGAATTTGAGAAAAAGAATCAGGCCACACTGGCCCGTGATGCAGAGGGATTTCTGACCTATCTGGCTCAGAACAATTGGATGCTGAACTTTTTTATGGAAAAATGGCCAGCCATTGAGTTCCATAAAACGCGAGAGAATGTTTAGAGACCGTTATACAACAAGCAAGTTCCTTTTCTTGCTTGTTGTATCTACGGACTCTTATGCCGCATCCAAGAACCAGCAATCTGTTCCGCTGGTTCTTGCCGTGGCGCACTGAAAATAGCGTAAGTGACCCCTAGAAAGCAAGTTCCTTTTCTTGCCTGTTGTATCTACGGACTCTTATGCCGTATCCAAGAACCAGCAATCTGTTCTGCTGGCTCTTGCCGTGGCGCGCAGATCATAGCGAAAGAAACCACAGAAAGCAATTTCCTTTTCTTGCTTGTTGTATCTACGGACTCTTATGCCGCATCCCAAAACCAGCAATCTGTCCCACTGGTTCTTGGCGTGGCGTGCAGGACCTAATTAAAATGCTCCCTTGCTCACTGAGCAAACCCCAGAAGCAATCCAATAATAGTTCCCTTACTCCGACTCCTGCGGCAGGTCAGTTTTTAAATCTGGTTCCTCATCATCGACAAAGACAATGGCCTTGCCCTCAGACAAAGCAGTTGCCAATTTTTTCCTGGCAGTCGCAACAATTCTCTGAATAGTCCCACGAGATACCCCCATAAATTTCCCAGCCTCTTCCTGGGTTAATCCATCACGATCGCAAAGCCTGAGAGCCTCCAACTCATCGCGAAACAATTCAATCCGGTCAAGCTTACTAAAGGGAGTACCGGTTGGCTTAAAGGCACGGCCACAGAAGTTCCCCTGACATTGGCGTATTTTTTTAGGACGTGGAGACATATTATTTTTCGCAGTTAAAAGAAATAATTTTTAAGAGTTAAAGAAAAAGATATGGCAGCATGCATGTATACTATAGAAACAATCACAAATCAATTTATTAAAAATGAATCAATTAATGATGATCATGTCCATCCCCACCGCAAACCTGATCAGCACGCATCACGGGCAAGTTTCCAGCCACGAAATGTTCAACAACCGTTGCCACATCTGTAATCGTATTACGATCTGCCCAATAAACATCAATACCGACCTGATTAAATCCCTGCAAAGGACGTGCGCCCATACCACCGACTACAATGGCTTGAACCTTTGCATCATGAAGAACATTAACAGGAACCATACATCCTCCTGAAACATGTTCAGGAGTAGGGACAAGCTCAATCGTCATAATTTGCTTGTTGTCATCCAGTTCGATAATAGTAAAGATATCACAATGGCCAAAATGACCTGAACGAAGAGCCTGCATCCCACCGGGATTGTCTGTTGGAATTGCTATACGCATTTTCACTTCTCCTTAAGTAACCGGCACAGCCGGAAATGTTGAAATTATCTTAAAATTTCGATTTCTTACGATATTCTAAAATGTTTTATAGAAAAAAACACTACTACGCTGACTGATCAACTAGTCACTCCCCCTTAATGCCCCCCTCCAGATAAAGTCTTTGCTTTTTTATACCTATTTCCGTTAATCATGAGCAGTCTTACTATGACTCTCAGTCCGAACTCCTCTAATCACTATCACACTAACAAACATATACACAAATAACCATCGGCATCTTTTCTGTCAAGAAAATTACTTCCATTGAAAATGAACGGAATCGATCTGATTTCACCAAGCAGAGAATGGAATTATTCGACAGGCAGGGCTGCAACAGAACTCATCGTGACATATATGACAATATCAAGTAAGATTTATTCATGAAAATCATCATTACCTGTCGTTATTCTTCATTATTTCAATACATTATTCTTTCCAGATCATTTTATGCGACGATATCTCCTCTTTTTTATAGTCCCTCTGTTCCTGATTATTCCACTTCATGTCAATGAAGTCAGGGCTGGCCTAGAAGATCGAGATGCTTATTTCTCCGATCTTATCATTACCACCTCAAAAACCCACCTGCTGCTTTTCGGTCTTGTCAATAATGGCATCAACGACGAAATGCTGCAAGGATTGCATAATGGAATTCCCATTCAATTCACCTTTTGGGTCGAGCTCAACAAAGTCGAGAAAAACTGGCCAGATCTGCAGCTTGCCTCCATGCAGTTTCATCATATCCTGATCTACGACACTCTACAGGAAAACTATCGCATCGAAACAAGTGAGAAAAAACTAAAATCGGAATCTTTTCAAGAACTCAGCGAAGCCGTCAAGGCTATGAATGAAATTAACGGGCTCCTAGTTATAGAACTTTCCCAACTTATTCCCGATAACTCCTATCAACTCCGGCTGAAAGCAATGCTGTATGAAAACATCCTTCCAATGAAACTTCATCATATAATCCCCTTCACCTCCTGGTGGAATGTAGAGACTGACTGGCACACCGTTGAATTTACTTTTTAGTTTATTTCCTAGTGGCCATGAACAAAACAACACAAAATAGCCAGCGTTCTGAATCTGTATGGGAAAAGCCACCATTGAATCCTGCTCAGCGTCTTCAGAAAAAGAAAATTATCCGCCTGGTTATCCTGATTTGCCTGGGGCTTCTCCCCCTCTTTGCCTGGCTTGAAAAAAACCTTCTCAATAGCGATGTCACCCTGCCCATCAACAGCAACCTTCTCCTCTTTGGCATTATTAATCTTAATGTACTGCTTGTACTGCTCATATTCTTTCTCGTTTTGCGTAATCTGGCCGAACTTCTTTTTGAAAGCCGCCAGAAATTTTTAGGCTTCAAGCTAAAAACAAAATTAGTGACATCGTTTATCTGCCTTTCTCTCATCCCTGCAGTTCTACTTTTTTTTGTGGCTTTGCAATTCATCTCTACCAGCATGGATTACTGGTTTAACACCAATATCGAACGCTCACTGCAGGAATCTTTGGAACTGGCCAAATCAGTCCGTCAAGAACAAAAAGATCAGGTTAAAGCAGAAAACCAGCGAGTCGGAGAACTTCTTTCCGCAAAGAGGCTGACCACTGACGATCCTATTACTATCCAGAAAATACTGGAAGGCATTCTTGCCTCCCAGTTCGTGAACGGGCCGGATGTTCTGAGCCTGATTGTCAATGAGCAGAACATTGAAGTCACGGCTTCCGTTCAGGGGCGAATGGAATCATCACTCCCGGCAATTCCAATCAGCACACTCCATGAGGTGCGGGAGAAAAAAGAAAGAATTATTCTCTTCCAGGAATCTCCGCAAGGTGGTGATCTTATCCGCTGTATCGCCCTACTCCCCATGATCCAAACCCCATCCGGGCAAATGATGATTCTGATCACAACCAGATTCATCAAGGATGAACAAAAAAACCGCATGACCCTTATAACCAAGGGAATCGAAGATTATCGGCAGCTCAAGCATTTAAAAAAACCATTCAAATTCTGGCTCCTGGCGGTACTCTTGCTTGTCACCCTGCTCATTGTTTTTGCCGCTGTCTGGTTCGGTTTCTATATCGCCAAAGGAATCACCGACCCCATTAACAAACTGGCTATCGCCACTAAAAGGGTCGCCGAAGGCGATCTCAGCTTTGTCCTTGAAAAAAAAGCCGACGACGAAATGGGGCTGCTGGTGGAATCTTTCAACACCATGACCACCAACCTGAACTTGAGTAATGCCAGACTGGAAGAAGTCCATGAAGCACTGCGAAAAAGTTCCCAGGAATCAGAGCAACGCCGGCGCTACACTGAAATTATCCTTCAGAATGTCGCCGCCGGGGTCATCTCACTGGATAACTCCGGTCGGATTACCACCATTAATCGTTTTGCCGAAAAACTTCTGCATATTGAAAAAGATCTCTTTCTCAATCATTCCTACCAGGAAGTCTTGTTTAAAGGGCACGCCGATATCATCACCGGCTTTATTAACGAGTTGAGTATTACCGGGAGAACGTCCATTGAACAGCACCTGAAGCTCAGCATCCTTAAGGAAAAATTTTCATTGCTGGTCAATTTTACTCGCTTGGAAGATGAAAATGGGAACTCTTTAGGGTTTGTCCTGGTCTTTGACAACCTGACCAAACTTGAAAAAATGCAACGCATGGCGGCCTGGCGCGAAGTCGCCAGACGCATCGCCCATGAGATCAAAAATCCCCTCACTCCCATCCAACTCTCCGCTCAGCGTCTGCGCAGACGCTATCCTGAAATTCTGAATGAAGAAAACAGCGTCTTTGATCAATGCACCAACACCATAATCAAGCAGGTAGATGAACTTAAACGGTTAGTCAGTGAATTCTCTCAATTTGCCAGAATGCCTAAGATCCAACAGGCAGCAGCCGATCTTGGCAAGATCACCAGGGAAGTGCTCTTTCTCTACCAGGAAGCCCACAAAGAAATTCTTTTTACCTGTCAGGAAACGGAACCTGTCCCCATCTTCAGTTTTGATGAAGAGCAGATCAAACGCTGCCTGATAAACCTTCTGGACAATGCTGTTGCAGTTTTAGCCGATGACAGTACAATAGCCCCGACAATAGATATCTCCCTTTCCTTAAATGATGAAAAGGAAAGTGTCTTTATCAAGATCGCTGACAATGGCCCGGGCATCCCTGAGGAGGACAAGCCAAAGCTTTTTGAGCCCTATTTCTCCACCAAAAAAACCGGTACAGGCCTGGGACTTGCTATTGTTTCCACCATTGTCGCTGACCACAACGGCTACATCCGGGTTCAAAACAACACCCCCCATGGCTCAATCTTTATTATTGAACTCCCCCTGTTACAACAAGAAACAAGTTGAAATTTTCTTAACCAGATCAATGCATTCTCTCATTTTTTTATTTTCAGAAAACATCCATAGATAAAAGATGGCCAAACGAATTCTTATCATAGACGATGAAGTCAGTATCCAGGAATCGCTTTCCGGCATCCTCCAGGATGAAGGCTTTATCCCCCTCTGTGCCTCATCAGCAGAGTCTGGCATTGAGATGCTGGAAGAAGAACAGGCAGATCTTGTCCTCCTGGACATCTGGATGGGAAAAAGTATGGACGGGATGGCCGCCCTGGAGATAATCAAAGAGCGTTTTTCCGTACCAGTAATTATGATTTCCGGACACGGCACCATTGAAACCGCTGTTCAGGCTACCCGCAAAGGAGCCTATGACTTTATTGAAAAGCCACTTTCCTACGACAAGATCATTCTGGCCATCAACAATGGCCTGCGTTATGCCCAACTTGAGCACGAGAACAGGCTGCTCAGGGAAAACAACAAAGGGCCAGTCTCGCTTACCGGCAATTCCGCGGTAATTAAAGCACTTCGAGCCCAGATTGCAATGGTCGCGCCTGCAGATGCCTGGGTGCTGATCCGCGGAGCCCATGGCACCGGCAAAGAAATTGTGGCTCAATCCATTCACCAGTTGTCACAATCACGCAACCAACCAATGGTGGAGGTCAACTGCGCGGCAATCCCGGAAGAACTTATTGAGTCGGAACTTTTTGGCCACGAAAAAGGCTCTTTCACCGGTGCTCATACCAGCAAAAGGGGGAAATTCGACCAAGCGGATGGCGGGATTCTCTTTCTTGACGAGATCGGTGACATGAGCCTCAAGACTCAGGCCAAGATTTTGCGTATCCTACAGGAACAGAAGTTTGAGCGAGTTGGCGGAAACAAGACCATCAGCGTAAATGTACGAGTACTGGCCGCCACCAATAAAAACCTGGAAGAAGAAATCGAAAAAGGAAATTTCAGGGCAGACCTATTCTGGCGCCTCAACGTGGTTCCCATTCAGGTACCCTTGTTGCGTGACCGCTTGGAAGACATCCCACTGCTGGTTCAGGACCTGGTCAAAGGCCTGGCTGCCAAGGGGATGAAGCCTAAAATTTTCTCAGAAGGGGCCCATCAGGCTCTGATGACCCATTCCTGGCCGGGTAACGTCAGAGAGCTGAGAAATTTTATTGAACGGCTGATCATCATGTGTCCCGACCCGGTCATCAGCGAGACGGAAGTTCATACATTTTTGAATCCGAGTATTATTCCTGGTAAAATCAGTGCGGCCGACCACGATCAAAGTGGCCTTCTTCCCTATCTGGCGGCTGATTTCAGAGAAGCGAAAAAGAGCTTCGAACGCCATTATCTCCAGTTAAAGCTCCTTGAAAATGATGGAAATATCTCACAAACAGCTGAACAGATCGGCCTGGAGCGAAGCCACCTCCATAAAAAACTTAAAAGCCTGTATCTGATCAATGAAACATAGACTTTTCAGTCTTAAAAAACTGTCGAAAAGAAGTTAACATAGCCACAGGCCAGGATTATCTTTATGCAGCGCCCTTAACCATCAACCATACACCTGTACCGCGCTTGACTTACACCCTTCCGCTCTCACTGAAACCTCTTCTCCAAGGAGTTCAACTCATGGTTTTCCCTGAATATCGACCACGTCGGATGCGCAGAAATGAGACTTTCCGAGCTCTTATCCGCGAAACTCAACTCTCGGCCGGACAACTCATTTATCCCCTCTTTATAATGCCAGGGAAAAACAAACGGGAGGAGATATCCTCCATGCCCGGCGTCTTTCGACTGTCGGTGGATCAGCTCAAAAAAGAGACGGAAGAATGTCTGAAGCTGGGAATTCAGAATGTTATTCTCTTTGGTCTGCCGGAGAAAAAAGATGCCGTTGGCTCTGGTGCCCATGCCAAGGACGGTATAATCCAGCGAGCCATTAAAGAACTGAAGAACAAGGCACCGGAGATGATGGTGACAACTGATGTCTGCCTCTGTGAATATACCGATCATGGCCATTGCGGCTGCCTGATCGGCAACGATGTGGACAATGACACAACCCTCGAGATCCTGGCCAAAACAGCCCTCTCTCATGCGCAGGCCGGTGCCGATATGGTGGCGCCATCCGACATGATGGACGGAAGGGTGGCAGAAATTCGCGCTGCCCTTGATGAACACAATTTTGAGATGATCCCCATCATGTCATACGCGGTCAAGTATGCCTCCGCATTTTACGGCCCCTTTCGCGAGGCGGCTGACTGTGCCCCTCAATTTGGTGACCGCCGAAGTTATCAGATGGATCCGGCAAACAGTCGCGAGGCCCTGCGCGAGGCTACCCTGGATGTAGACGAAGGGGCAGATATTCTCATGGTCAAGCCCGCTGTCGCCTACCTTGATATCATTGCCAAGCTAAAAGATGAGTTCGATCTGCCCATAGCGGCCTACCATGTGAGTGGAGAATACGCCATGATCAAAGCCGCCGCTGAAAAAGGGTGGATCGACGGGGACAAAGTAATGGCTGAGACACTCCTTTCGATTAAACGAGCCGGGGCTGATATTATTCTCACCTATTTCGCCAAAGACATGGCTCGTTATCTCCGAGACAACAGATAGGCCACTTATGCAAAATTAAAAAAGGGGAGCCACTCTTCAGAGTGGCTCCCCTTTTTTATCTAACAGCTGAATGTATTTGGTCTTCCTACACTCGAATATCGATTCGTTTTTCCAAACTCTTTTCTGCCATCCTTTCACTCTTGTCAGGGCCTGATTTCCCCTGTTCAGTACTTGCTCCTGCTGGCGGCACATTTCTTGCCATGGCCATGGCCGCTGGTGATAAAGAAGCGGTATCCACACCATCTTGCTGACCACTTAACGAATTCTTGCCAGAATCAGCAGCCTCTCCACCCGCTTGCGAACGCTGCATCCGTTCTGCTCCAGCAAGTGGCACCATGCCTGTCAATTGATTAATCATATTGAATCCTCCTGCTGAAATATATAACCAGCCATCCTTAAAAATTCTAAGTACGATAGAATCCTTTCATTCTATTGGCAAGGATCAAGTACTTTTCGGTTAGAATAACGCGAAACGCCCTGTTGCGCAACCAGATTGTACAGACAAGTATTGACCCGACCAAATCTGCCAGCAGGTCAATGACACTGACCGACCGGCCAGGAATAAACGACTGATGGAACTCATCACTCATTCCATACAACAGACAAACAAAGACTGTTTTCAGAGCTACGTTCAGTAAACCTGCCGGTTGTGCTGACATAACAAACCACAATACCGTCAAGGCAAGCAGGCCATAGGCAAGCATATGAGCCATCTTGTCGATACCTGGAATCGATGGCAGGTGCAGGGTGTCACCAGGTTGGTGAGAGAAAAAAAAGATTATCCCCATGACCAGAAGCATGGGGATAATACGGAGGCTAAAACACATTAGGTTTATCAAGTGGAAGGCAATATCGTGTCCTGCTTTTCTTCCGTGCGCACGTGAATCTTACTCAATTGCTCTGGAGAGAATTTCTTTTTAATCCGTTTTATTGCAGCATTAATCTCTTGCGTCGGATACTCCGCCAATACCTGAACTGAACGATCCAGATATGCCGTAATCTCAAACTCACGATTACGAACGGCAAAGATATGTGTCCAATTAATCTCAATGGTCTCGGGGCTCTGATCGATGGGAACATCAAGCGCCACTCCAGACCGGGCCAATTGCACACCATCGGAATCGGTAATCTCAAGCAGCCAGGCATCACCGGCAACGGTTGAAAAAAGAATAAAGACGCCAAGCTCTTTAATCTTCTGCTGACCTTCCACTGCTGCCTGCTGCATCAACTCAATCTCATGAATCAAGGAGACTTTGAACGCCTGTTCCTGACTTTTAAGAACTTGTCCTGCCTGTTGTTTCAACAGACAGCAATGTTTAAACTTTTTCCCACTACCGCAAAGACATTGTTCATTTCGCCCTATTCTTCCCATGGCTGCTCCTTACCTCTTTCAACACTAATCAATTCTTATGAACATTTACTGTATCCACACTGATGACAAGTTTCACAGCCTTCTTCAAAAATCAGCTGCCCAGAACACTCTGGACAGACACTGGCAAAACCATGTTGGGTGCCAGCCATGAATGACTTGAACAACTTGCTCAACTGTGCCGGAAGATCTAACATATGGCCGCTTGAGCGGTCAAGCTGTTTGATGATCTCACTGGCCGGGATATTAAAACGCAGAGCAAGGGAGACCAAGCGGCACGTGGTCGTCCACATGGTAGACTTGTCCTTGAGGTCAACCCGGTTATCAAAGGGAAACTTGGCAAAAACCTCCATGGGTTTCTCATTCTCATCAAAACAGACGATAATATAAACGGATTTCTGATCCT
>JFJP01006207.1_pt1 | contig 14197 bp, 12 predicted proteins | sample 431651 | NCBI WGS metagenome assembly JFJP01 (sample SAMN02602958, study PRJNA72255) | Microbial mat metagenome, whole genome shotgun sequencing project. | biome: fresh water; feature: sink hole; material: water; isolation source: purple microbial (photo- and chemosynthetic) mats found in... | reverse complement strand
AGCAAAACGCCGTTGCAGACCATGAAAGACTGGTACGCTTCCCATCCTCATCTCTTTCATAAGCGTCCTTATGATCGTCCGGGATGTGACATCTAGTTAAATATCAGGCTGCCGGTTGCCCTACGAATAGTGGCATCGGCGCTTGGGATGCTCCCGCTGTGGCGAGTTATGAATTTTTCAATGACTCCCGTGCGCCGGGCAATTGGACTCCGTCGGACCCGCACCTGACTTTGAAGTCGAGTGCGGGTCAAAGGGGCCTGGATGCCAAGACCCGTGCAATATTTGGTCTCTTGCGGTTGAGGCACTTATCCGTCATACCCAGAAGCCAATGTCGCCTTAGGCGCTAAGCAGCGCTCCAAGCCGGGTTGGGCCGCCAGGTGCCAGCCCAAGTGAGCAACTGGTCCCCAGGCATCGGACGGGCAATGCAGTAACCCTGGGCCAACTCACAACCCAAGCGCAGCAGCTGGGTACCCTGCTCAATCGTCTCCACGCCTTCGGCGATCACTTGCCGCCGCAATGCGTTGGCAAGGCCGATCACGCCGCGCAAAATGGCCATGTCATCCGGGTCGTGCAACATGTCGCGAACGAAGCTCTGGTCAATTTTGAGCAAGGCCACGTCCAGGCGCTTGAGGTAGGTCAACGAAGAATACCCGGTACCAAAATCGTCCAGGGCAAACAACACGCCCATCTTGGCGCACTCTTCAATGACGCGGGATACCTGGGCCATGTCGGCCAGTGCACTGGTTTCCAGCACCTCAAGCTCCAAGCGTGACGGGGCCACATGGGGATGCATTGCCAAAATGAATTTGAGACGTTCCACAAAATCATCCTGCTGCAGCTGACGCGCGCCGATGTTGACGCTCACCGTCAAATCCAGACCTGCCGCTTGCCACTGAGCCAGCTGCTTCAAAGCAGCGTCGATGACCCACTCGCCCACGGAGATGGCCAGTGGGTGCTCTTCAATCGTCGGCAAGAAAGCCGCCGGCGACAGAAGTCCATCTTGCGGATGCTGCCAGCGGATCAGTGCCTCGACCCCGATAATTTTCCCGCTGCGCATGTTGACCTTGGGCTGGTAGTGCAGCACAAATTCGCTGCCGTTCAGCGCCGCGTTGATGCGCGCAAGGCTTTCGTTGTGGGTGCGGGCACTGCGATCGAGCTCAACATCAAAAACATGGTATCGGTTCTTGCCGGAAAGCTTGGCCTGGTACATGGCCTGGTCGGCCTGACGCAAGAGCACTTCAGGCGTGACGTCCTCGTTCTGAAGGGAAAATGTGACACCCATGCTGGCTGACACCAGCAATTGCAAATCGCCAACCTGCACCGGCGTCGCAGTAACCGCTATCAGGCTGCTGAAGACCTCATGGCTTGATGAAAGGTCTTCAAGATCCAGCAAGACCGCAACAAACTCATCCCCACCGATGCGTGCCAGCGTGTCCCCCGGACGCAGCACCTGCTTCATGCGCCCGGTCACGGCTATCAACACCGAATCGCCCACTTCATGGCCGTGCCGATCGTTGATGGTCTTGAAATTGTCAAGGTCCAGAAATGCAACGGCCAGCCGTTGCTTGCGCCGGTGCGCCTGAATCAGGTCTTGCTGCAGTCGGTCGGCCAGCAGGACGCGATTGGGAAGATCGGTCAAAGAATCGTAGTGGGCCAGACGTTTGAGCTGAGCCTCGTATTGCTTGGTATAGGTGATGTCGGAAAACAGAGATACATAGTGGCTGGTTTTCCCCGCAACATCTTTGACTGCGTTGATGCTTTGCATCGTTACAAATACTTCACCGCCCTTCCGGCGGTTCCACATCTCGCCCTCCCAGTGGCCTTTGGCCATCAGGGAGCGCCACATGTTGACGTAAAAGCCCTTCGCCTGCCGACCCGAATTGAGCAGGCGCGGGTTTTGGCCCAGCACTTCAGCCCGGCTGTAGGCGGTGATGTGGGTAAAGGCTTCATTGACGTCAAGAATGCCGCCGTCAGGGGCCGTGATCACAATGGCTTCGCTGGCATGCGAAAAAACGCTGGCTGCCAGTTGCAGCCGCGATTCCGCACGCCTGCGCTCAGCGACAGCCATGGCCAGAATCAGCCCGGTGGCGCTGACCGTCATGACCATCAGCTGCACGTTAAAAATTTCTATACCGGGCACCGCTGCGTCGGTGGCGCGCATGCCAATGATGAGGGCCCCCACCAACAGGACATCGATCAAGAGTGCCAGCAGGCTGGTGGACAACACACTGAACCGCAGCGCAGACCAAATGATCAGAGGAAAAGCGGCAATCACCAGCAGTTCGTGTTGCTCAATTCCCTTGCTGGCGAGCAGCCAGAAGAAACACAGCGTACAAAGGACCAGCCCCAGCACCTCCCCCGCACGCTCACGCCAGGCGACGGCCCGCTCCCGGTTGGCCAGCGCAATCAGCACGGGTGCCAACACCGCAGCTCCTACGGCATCCCCCACATACCAGGAGGTGAAAACGGGGCCCATGATGGCCGTTGGAATCATGCCGTTGGCGACCAGGCCGACCACGCCAATGCCGGCACTGAGAACCGGTGTGCACACGGCACCGATGGCGATCAACAACACGGCATCCATCATGTCGCGAAAGTTGGTGGTCTGGGCAGCACGCCAGCGGCGAACCACCAGTACGGTGACCACGGCAGGCAGCGGGTTGCCCAGCGCAGTAACCAGTGCAAAACCCAGGGGCGCGCCTGTGGAAGCGGTGGCCGCAAAAGCGCCAACAATGAGCCCCGGCCAGATGCGCAAGCCAAAAACGTACGCAGCGGCCAGCGCAATGCCAGTGGGGGGCCACAACAACGTGACGTTGCCCTTGACGGTGCCACCCAGCCACAACCCGAAGACGCCAGCGCCCGTATATGCCAACGCCACAGCCAGGTTAAGGGCGACCAGACTGGCATTTTTGGAAAGTTTCATTGGCTGCTTAAATCGACTTTACTTGTCGAGCGATGGTACACACCCTGCGTGCAGGGAAACCGGGTGGCGCTGGGTAGATCACGAGGCAAAAGTCATCTGCGACACGCTGGTTACGCTCGCATTGGCCCACTGCCATGTGGCATTTTCAACAGGCCAGTTCCAACCAGGTCTCGCATTGCAGGGACACCGTTTGACACAGCAATGTGCGTTCGGGGTGACACGGGTTGCAAAACTTGGCTATGCAAAAGCAAAAAAGACCGAACCGTTGCCAGCTCGGGTTTTTACATTTTATCATAGCTACTTACGCTTTACTTATAAGCGGTAGAGCCTGTTTTGGCTTGAATTTTACTTCCGCGCAGGCGGCACATCGGTACAAGACCCATGCGCCACCTCAGCCGCCTTGGCCGTGCTCTCGCCCAGCGTGGGGTGGGTCAGGGCTGGCTTGGTGTGATCAGCCGCACATCCAAACCCGTCACCTTGGTAAAGCCCGCATCGGCGCTAACAAACAGCGCGCGGTCAGACGCCACAAATGCACTGGCCGCTTGCAAGGCATCCGGGGTTTTCAGGCCATAGCGGGCACGCAGTTGGGTAGCGGCATCCACCACCTCGGCACTCAACTCAACAATGTGCACAGAGGCAAAAAAATCGTCATACCGCTTCAACAGCACCGCATCGCCTTCACGCCATGGCTTGACCCGGCACTCCAGCACGGACAAACGCGAAACCATCAGTTCAACACTTGGCTGCTGCGCACACAGTTGCGCCAAAGTTTCGATGGCAGCCTTACGAAAGGGCGCGGCACCTTCGAACCGGTAGATGAGTGCACAGGCGTCCAGGAACAGCCTCACCGATCACTCCATCCTTCGTTCAACCCCGCCAGGCGGGCCCGCAAACCCGATGCGTCCAATCCACCCGCATCGGCATCCGGCGCAAGAAATTGACTCAAAGCGGTGGAAGCCGATGTCTGGGCACGCTGCGCCTTCGCCAGCAATGCCTCGTAATCCGCCGTGCTGAGCACCACCGCGCTGGAGCGATTGCGTTTCATCAGATGCACCGGCCCCTTCGCCAGCGCCGCATCCAGCGCCGCAAAACCGCTGCGCTTGATCTCTGCCACAGTGATCACATTCACAACAACACCTTTTTCAGAACCGAAAACGGTACCAATAATACACAAAGTGCCCAGCCAAAAAGCCCGAACCGTCGCCAGTTCGGGCTTTTTAATTTTCATAGCCACTTCGGGGTCTGTGTAGGCCACGCTGGAGATGACGCAGGCGTTGAAGGCTGCGGCGGCCAGCGCCTTGTGCGCCAGCATGGGCTGGCGCACCGAAAGGCGAGGTCTCAGTCGTCAAAAACGGGCCGAAAGGCCCGTTTTTTTGGAAGCAAACTATTTAATATAGTCAAGCTTAAGAGGCATAAAATATTCACAATACATTCAGTGGTCGCGCAACCGCGACCGCAGCCGGGCAATGGACTGGCTGTGCAGCTGGCATATGCGCGACTCGGTCACGCCCAGCACGGCAGCAATTTCTTTCAGGTTCATGTCGTGCTCGTAGTACATGCTCATGATGTACTGCTCGCGCTCGGGCAGGTTCTTGATGGCCTCCACCAGCGCGGCGCGCATGCGCGCGTCGCCCAGGATGTGAACCGGGTCGGCGTCGGCCATGGCCACGTGGCGGTCGAGGTAGTCGTCGCCATCTTCTCCGCCTGAAATGTCTTCCAGGTAAACCAACTGGGTGCCGCGCACTTTGGCCAGCAGCTCCTGGTATTCATTCAGGGGCATATCGAGCTCTGCGGCAATTTCTGATTCCATGGGGGCCCTTTGCAGCCGGTGCTCCAGGCGGTGCACGGCTTGTTCAATTTCTTTTTGGCTTTTGCGCGAGCCGCGCGACATCCAGTCGCCGCCGCGGAGTTCGTCGATCATGGCACCACGGATACGCTGGCTGGCAAAGGTCTCGAACTGCACGCCCTGCGAGGGCTCGAACCGGGCCAGGGCCTCGGTGAGTCCCATCATGCCGACCTGGATGAGGTCGTCCACCTCCACACTGGCGGGTAACTTGGCGATCATGTGGTGCGCCAGTTTTTTGACCAGTGGGCTGTATTGGCGGATCTGAGCGTCGCGGTTCAGAGTGCCTTTAGCGGTGTACATCAGCAGCTCCAGAGATGTGGGACAAGTGCCTCTCGCTGGTCAGGGGAACTCCAGAGAGAAAGGGTGCTGCTGCTGTCTTCCAGCTTCAGCGCACTTTCCACGATTCTAAGCATCCAGTGGCTGAGCACGTCGCGAGATTCACCTGGCCGCGGATCGGGCATGGGCCAGCAGTCGGGCACGCCGCCCAAATGCTTGCGCGCGGTCTCCAGCAGCACGGCCAAGGCCTGGCGCTCCATGTCCTCAGGCCCTTCACCGCGCACGGGCACCAACACCGGTTGCATGTTGCCGGCCTGCAGCAGAACCTTGGCGGCGCTGTATGCATCAACCACGCCAGTGGGCTCCAATGAGAAGGGAATGAGCGGCCGGGCAGCCGTGTCTTCAAACAACACACTGAGCCATTCTTTGGGAGCGAGCACCAGAACCACAGTGTCGGCCGCAAATCCCTTGGCCAGGCGCGCCAGTGCAGCGGGCGCACCCAGGGTGGACGCGGTGGTCAGCAGTTCTTCCAGACCCACCTGGGCTGCCAGGATGTGCAGCGCCTCATCACTGCCGCTGAGGTCGGCATCGTCGCCCTTCAAATGCTGTGCCAAACCGGGTTTGTCGGCATGTTCGCGGGTGGTGGCATCGAGAGCCACCACGCCGTGGCCGAGCACAGACAAGCCTGCACCCAGCATCCACAACATGTCAAAGGCGGTGGCGCTGTCGCGGTTCAGGGCAACTGGCACCAGTTTGACGGCACCCGGTGCGCAGGAAGAGCGCAGGCCAGCGGCTTGGTCGTACATGGGATCAAACACGGAGTGCTCCCAGGTTCATTTGTTTCTGAGTGGGCTGAGCGAAAAAGAAACCCAACTCGGAGGGAGCGGGATCGAAGGCTGACTTGCCCTCGGTGCCCATGGATGCCCGCACGAGTGCCGTGGCATCGGGGCGCTGCCAGTCTTCTGGCACGCGCTGGCCGTTGGCCACTCCACGCAGGGTCACCTGGTGGCGGATGAGGGCGTCCACAGCCGGGCCGAGTTTTACGGCCTCGTCAACTTTGGACAGCACCACACCGTGCAAGGCGTTGGCCTTGAAGGTGGTGAGCACGTCGTCCATCGTGTCACCGTGGCTGCTGGCGTTGAGCACCAGCATTTTTTTCACGCTGGGCATGTCAAGCACTTCCAGCATGTCTTGAATGCGGGGGTCTTTCTGGCCCAGGCCTGCGGTGTCGATGACCACCATGCGTTTGCCGGACAGCAGGTTGAGCAGGTCGGTCAGGGCCGCGCGGTCATGCGCCAGGTGGGCAACCACACCCATCATGCGACCATAGGCGCGCAGTTGCTCGTAGCCGGCCACGCGGTAGGTGTCCAGGGTGATGAGGCCCACACTGTTGGCGCCGTGATTCTTCACGCATTGGGCGGCCAGTTTGGCTGCGGTGGTGGTTTTGCCCACGCCTGTGGCCCCCATCAGAGAGATGACCCCACCCTCGTCGGACAGGTCGCTGTGGGCGTCTGCGGTTTTCAGGTTGCGGGCCAGCACGTCCATGACCCAGCGCACGGCTTCTGCCGGGCCGCCCTCGGTGGGCAGGCGCTCCAGCACGGTGCGCACCAGGGTGGGTGAGTACCCTGCCCGGATGAGCTTGAGCATGAGGTTCGACTGCAGCGGGTTGGTGCGCGAAGTGCCCAGCCACGCCAGCATGTTGAAGCGGTCTTCGATCATGTCGCGCAGGGCATTGAGCTCGGTCGAGATATTGGCGGCGGGCGCATCTCGGACCAGGTCAGGCGCACCCTGTGGGACCGACAGAGAGGCGGCCCAATCGTCACGGGCTTTTTCACGGGTGACGATGGGCGCTGAGGCCCTGGGGGTCACAACAGCAGGCTGCTGCACGGGTGCAGTCGGCACCGGTTTCTCTGCGTGTGCAGCAGACTTGCGGCCACTGAAGGCCTCTTCCAGTGCTGCCGCTGCCAGGGCTGAGGGTGCAGCCCGACTGGGCATGCTGCTGGGGGCGGCTTCGCTGTTGACTTTGGCCTCCATGGCCTCTTTGCGGCGTTTGAGCATGCGTTCGCGCACGTAGTCCTGGAAAGACAGGGTGCTCATGGCCATGGTTTCGGTGTCACGCTCCACCGTGTTGGTGCGTTCGGCAAGGGAGGGGCGTTCGCTGGGGCGGCGACCAGCTTCAGCGGGCGCAGTTCCCAGGCGGGGTGCGCTGGCGCCCAGGCTGGCGGCGCTGCCACCCACTGGCATGCTGCCCAGGTTCTCTTCGGTGGTGGCCACCACTTCAAACCCGCCGGCCGTGGCACGGCTGGACAGAATGACGGCACTGTCGCCGAAAGCCGAGCGGGCCTTGGACATGGCTTCGCGAGAGGTGGCTGCCAAAAAGCGCTGGATGTTCATGATGCGGCTCCTCCAAGAATCGGACCGATGCGGATCAAATGGGTGTCAGGGATTTCGCTGTGCGCCAGCACTTGCAGGCGGGGGGCGGCACGGCGCAACAGGCGCGCCATGGCGTTGCGAATGGCGTCGGGCACCAGCAGGCAGGCGGGAATGCCGCTTTCTTCCTGCTTGTTGGCCACTTGGGCGGCAGACTGGGTGAGCATGTCGGCCACACCGGGATCAAGGGCTGAACCACCGGTGCCGCTGAGGGCCTGCACCAGCAGGCGCTCCAAGCCGGGGTCAATGGCAATCACTTCCAGCTCTTTCACGGGACCGTAAATCTGCTGGACGATGGCAGGAGACAAAGACACCCGAACGCGACGGGCCAGCTCGGCCGGATCGGTCACACCCGCTGCCGCGTGTTCGGCCAGCGTTTCGATGATGGTGCGCATGTCGCGGATGTTCACAGACTCTTCCAGCAGCAGCTGGAGGACTTTCTGGAACGAGGCGATGGACACCATTTTGGGTACGACTTCTTCAATCAGTTTCGGGGCCAGTTTGGCGACGTGTTCCACCAGTTCCTGGGTCTCTGTCCGGCTCAGCAACTTGGCCGCCTGGACTTGCATCAAGTGTGACAAATGGGTGGCCAACACAGTCTCTGAATCAACCACGGTAAATCCGGCTATTTGTGCGCTCTCCTTCTGGCGGTCGTCGATCCAGTGGGCAGGCAGGCCAAAAGCGGGGTCGGTGGTGGGCGTACCGATCAGCGGTGTGGCAATGCCGCCGGGGTTGATGGCCAGGTGCATGCCGGGGAACACTTCGCCTTCGCCCATGACCACGCCACGCAAAGTGATGCGATAGGCGCTGGGGCGCAGCTCCAGGTTGTCGCGAACGTGCACGGCCGGGGGCAGAAAGCCAACTTCCTGAGCAAATTTTTTGCGGACACCTTTGATGCGGCTGAGCAAGTCGCCCTGGCGGTTTTTGTCGACCAGCGCGATCAGGCGGTAGCCCAGCTCCAGGCCCAGCAAATCCACAGGCTGCATGTCGTCCCAACTGGCTTCGCCGTCGCTGGGTGGTGGCGCAGGAGCGGCCTCGGGCTCGGGCTTGGGTTTGGCCTGTTCGCGGGCCAGCCACCAGGCCAGCGCGCCGATGGCAGTTCCGAAAGACAAAAACACGACGTGAGGCATGCCGGGAATGACACCCAGCAGGGTCATGACGCCGGCGGTAATGCCCAGCACGCGCGGGGAGCTGAAGATCTGCTCGGTGATCTGGCGGCCCATGTCTTCGTCTTTGCCCACACGCGACACCACCATGGCTGCGGCCACGGAGATCAGCAGACCGGGAATTTGAGCCACCAATGCATCACCCACCGCCAGCAGGATGTAGCTGTCTGCAGCAGCACCGGCACTCAAACCGTGTTGGAGCATGCCGATGGCGAAGCCGCCCACGATGTTGATGATCAGAATCAAAATGCCTGCAATGGCGTCACCACGCACAAACTTGGCGGCACCGTCCATGGAGCCAAAGAAGCCGGCCTCGTCGCCCACTTCGCGGCGGCGGCGTTTGGCTTCTTTTTCGTCGATCAGGCCAGCATTCAAATCGGCATCGATGGCCATCTGTTTGCCGGGCATGGCGTCCAAGGTAAACCGAGCCGACACCTCGGCAATGCGCTCGGAGCCCTTGGTCACCACGATGAAGTTGATGACCACCAGGATCAGAAACACGATCAGGCCCACGGCAAAGTTGCCGCCGATCAGGAAATGTCCGAACGCCTCGATCACGGCACCGGCTGCACCGGGGCCTGTGTGCCCTTCCAGCAGCACCACACGGGTAGAGGCCACGTTGAGCGACAGGCGCAGCAGCGTGGTCAGCAGCAGCACCGTGGGAAACACCGAGAAGTCCAGCGGGCGGCGCATGTACGACGCCACCATCATGACCACCAGCGACAACGCGATGTTCAGCGAGAAGAAGGTGTCCAGCATCCAGGGCGGCATGGGCAGCACCATGAGCGCCAACACTGCCCCAAGCCACTCACCAGGCCCCCGCTGCTTTGCAGCCAGCGTTGCAATTGAAGGACTTGAGGGTTCATGGACGGTTCTCCGTTTCTGGTGAGGCGGTGCTGGGGCGGTGGTGCGGATCAAGCTCCACTGGCACGTCTGGCACAGGCTGGGCAAGGGGCATGGGGCCTTTGCCTTTGAGCGCGGCTTTCAACTGGTACACATACGCCAGCACCTGGGCCACTGCGGCGTAAAGCACGGCGGGAATCTCGCTGTCGATCTCGGCGTGTGCATACAGCGCACGGGCAAGCATCGGAGACTGCAACACCGGCACGTCGTGTTTGTTGGCCATGTCGCGGATTTGCATGGCAATCAAGTCAGCGCCCTTGGCTATGACGCGGGGCGCAGACATGGTGGCGTCGTCATACCGAATGGCCACGGCGTAGTGGGTGGGGTTCATCACCACCAGATCTGCTTTGGGCACGGCAGACACGCTGCTGCGCTGCGAGGCTTCGCGTTGCAAAGCGCGCATGCGGCCCTTCAACTGCGGATTGCCATCCACTTCCTTGTGCTCTTGCTTCACTTCCTCATGGGACATGCGCAGGCGCTGTTTGTGCAGAAAGGTCGACAGGGGCACGTCGACCGCAGCCATCAAGCCCACCACCAGCAGCAAAAAGCCCACACCCACCGAGAGCCAGTGACCCAACAAGGGCAAACCGCTGTCGAGGGGACGGAGCAGAAGGGTGGCAAAGTCCATCAGGTGCGCCGCCAGGTAGGACCAGCCTACAACGGCCATCACCACGGTGAGCCCGGTCAGTTTGATGACTTCAAAAAACTGTTGTCTGGAGAAGATTCGGCCAAAACCCGCCAAAGGACTGAGCTTGGTGATGTCTGGCATGAGTGGTTTGGTGCTCACGGCCCAGCCGCCTGCGGCAACGGTGGCTCCCACGGCAAGAATCAGAGCCGCCAACCCCAAAGGCAGGTATACCGACAGGCCGGAGCCTGTAACGGCCATCAGGCGGGTGGTGAGCAAGTCACCCTGCAGGAGCGATGTGTGGTCAAACGTCAGTTGAATGCGCAGGGCATCCAGCATGCGTGGCAACGCAAACGGAATCAAGACCATCAGCAGAAACATGCCGCCGCCCAAGACAGCAAAGTTCGACAGGTCTTTGGAGCGCGCAACCTGACCGTCAGATCTGGCTTGCTGAAGCCGTCTGTCTGTTGCGGGTAGTTCTTTCTCTTGACTGGACATGTGCAGCTAACGGTTGGGTTGGCTGCATTGTCTGTTTGGCCCGGTTTTTCTAAAGGGCAAATACCGGCCCGTTTACCCCCTTGTTCTGCAAGCCTTGGTCAAGGCCTGCAGGGGAGCCGCCCCACAGGGCAGCAGTGCTCAAAAACCCAGGCTGGCCAGCAAATCGTCCACGTCTTGCTGGCTGGCCGCCACATCGCTGCGGCCTTCGGGGTTGACCACGGGGCCGGACAGGTCCAACGGATCGGAGGGCATGCGGTTTGCCACAGGCTCGGGCGCCACATCCACCAGCAACTGCAGCAGTTGCTCTTCGATCGACGCAGCCAACTTGACGACTCGGTTGATGACCTGGCCCGTCAAATCGTGGAAGTCCTGGGCCATCATGATGTCCGTCAGGTGCTGGTCGGACTGCTCACCCAACTGGTTGATTTTCATCAGTTGCTCAGCCAAAGCAGGCTTGGCTGGGAACAGATCGGCCAGCAGTTTGCTGACCTGGACGATTTGCGCCTGCTTGGCCTTGGCCTCATCCACGCTGTTGAGCACTTTCTCGGCGGCCTCGCCCGTCAGGCGGGCGATGTAGTTCAGGCGGCTTTGGGCATCGGGCAATTCGCCCACGGTGCCTTTGAGCTTTTCAGCAAAGCCCAGCTCTTTCAGCGCGTCGTGCAATTGCCGGGTGATGTTGCCGAGGCGGTTGAACACCTCGGGCGGATTTTTGGCGGCCTCCTCTTCCTTGGCTGCACGCATCATGGCTTCCTCGGCGCGCATCTCCTCTTCTGTGGGCCATGCAGGTTCGTTGGAATTCTGTTCCATCTGATGGCTCCCTCACAGGCCGAGTTTTTGGAGGATGTGTGTCAGCTTGTCTTCGAGCGTTGCCTTGGTGAAAGGCTTGACGATGTACCCGGCAGCACCACTTTGCGCGGCCAGCACGATGTCTTCCTTGCGGGCCTCAGCGGTCACCATGAGCACGGGCAGGTGCTTCAGCTTTTCGTCGGACTTGATTTCCTTGAGCAACTGAAACCCGTTCATGTTGGGCATGTTGATGTCGCTGACCACGAAATTGAACCGACCGTTGCGCAGTTTGTTGAGGGCGGCAACGCCATCCTCGGCCTCGTCGGCATCCGTGTAGCCAATCTCCTTCAACAGGCCGCGAACGATCCGGCGCATGGTGGAAAAGTCATCGACGATCAAAAAACGGAGGTCATTCGCCATAAGTTACCCCGGGGGCAGGTGGATCTTGGGTTGAGGTGGGAGCACCACTCAACAGCTTTTGCACATTAAATAACGTTTTAACTGATTATTGCCTCGATGTTGCCGGGTTTTGTGCGGTTGGCAACAAGGAATCACCGTCATCAGCACGGTAGGTGCGGTTGGCGCGCTCTTCGGCTTCTTTGGTCATGATCACAATGCTGATGCGTCGATTGACCTGAGACAAAGGATTTTCAGGTTCCAGCGGTTGACTGTACGCAAGGCCTTCCACGCGAATAAGCTTGTTGTCGGGCATCCCTGCGGCTACCAATTCACGACGCGCAGCGTTTGCCCTGTCAGCGGACAACTCCCAGTTGCTGTAACCCATGATGCCATTGCCAAAGGGTTTTGAGTCTGTGTGACCAGCGAGAGAAATTCGGTTTTCAACATCAGTCAGTACATTGCCGATCTCACGGAGAATGTCGCGCATGTAGGGTTTGACCATGGCCGCACCGCTGTCAAACATGGGGCGGTTTTGGGCGTCAACGATCTGTATGTGCAAGCCATCCGGCGACTTCTCTATGCGAATCTGATCGGCATATTCAGACAACTTGGGGTTGTTGGTGATGACGTTGACGATCTTGTCACGCAGTTTGTCTAGTCGCTCCGACTCTTGTTGCCGTCGCATCGTCTGGGCGGTTTGAGCGCCGCGAAGCTTCTCCGTGCGTTCGCCGTCACCGCCGTCAACCTGGCCACCGGAAGCACTCAAATCACGGCCACCGCCGGACAGAATTGAATTACTCCCCCCTGAGCCAGGCCCCCCCATCAGGGCGACCTTCAAAGGAGATGCAAAGTAGTCGGCAATGCCTTTTTTGTCGCCTTCAGTGGTGGAACCCAGCAGCCACATCAGCAAAAAGAAGGCCATCATCGCCGTCACAAAGTCGGCGTATGCAATCTTCGCCTTTTTTGACACGCTTGATGATGATCGGCTGTAGCCGCTTGGCGTCAGCCATTCAGCTCACCTTCACTTCTTCTTGACATGCGCTTCCAACTCGGCAAACGTGGGCCGCTCGGTGGAATACAGCACTTTGCGACCAAATTCAATGGCCGTCATGGGTGCATAACCCTGCATACTGGCCAGCAAGGTGGTTTTGATGCACTGCAACTCTTTGGCCGCTTCGTCTTCTTTTTGCTCCAGCAAAAAGCCCAACGGCTCGGCAAACGCGTAGGCCAACAAGATGCCCAGGAATGTACCCACCAGGGCTGAACCAATCATGCCGCCCAGCACGGCCGGCGGCTGGCCCACTGAGCCCATGGTGTTCACCACCCCCAACACGGCGGCCACGATACCGAAGGCAGGCAAACCACCAGCGATGCGGCTGATGCCCTGCACGGCAGCATGTGCCTCGTGGTGGTGGGTTTCAATTTCAGTGTCCATGATGGACTCGATTTCATGGGCATTCAGGTTGCCCGACACCATGAGCCGCAGATAGTCGGTGATGAACTCGGTCACATGGTGGTCGTTGCCCACCGCAGGGTATTTTTGGAACAGCGGCGACGAATGGGGGTCTTCGACATCTTTCTCGATGGCCATCAGCCCTTCTTTGCGGGCCTTTTGCAAGATGTCAAACATCAGGGCCAGCAACTCCATGTAGCGGTCTTTGGTGTACTTGCTGCCTTTGAAGCACTTGCCCAGACCCTTCATGGTCGCTTTGACCACTGTCATCTTGTTGGAGGCCAAGAATGCCCCGAAGGTCGCGCCACCGATCGTGATCATCTCGAATGGCAATGCCTTCAAGATCACCTGGATGTTGCCGCCGTGACCACGCCCCAGCCGATGAATACAAACATAGCCCGCCTAGGTTATGAAACAAAAATGGCGATCCGCCCTGCCCGGCAGAACGGTTCGCCACATGATAAGGGAAGCACCCTGACAAGGGTGTAAGGCCAAAGCTCAATATGCGGTCCGAAAACCACGTAGTTCTGCTTTGCGAACAGTTCAACCCAGGCGCATCATCCCTCCCAGCGAATCAGAGAACTGCATTTGTTGGACTACCGCTCAAGTCTTGCCACATATGGTCGAAATGCTGGGTAGGCCACATTTGTTTGTACCCGCTTTAGTGCCGATACGACCTCAGTAACCGGGCCTAAAATCGAGTCAGCCATTGTTTTCACCAGGAGTAGTCACATGTCCATGAGCATCAACACCAATGCACTGTCTTTGAACGCACAGCGCAACGCATCCAACAACAGTATTAGTCTGGCCACCACCATGGCTCGTCTGTCGTCGGGCCTGCGCATCAACAGCTCCAAAGACGATGCCGCCGGACTGGCCATCGCCGACCGCA
>JFJP01005686.1_pt1 | contig 14197 bp, 12 predicted proteins | sample 431651 | NCBI WGS metagenome assembly JFJP01 (sample SAMN02602958, study PRJNA72255) | Microbial mat metagenome, whole genome shotgun sequencing project. | biome: fresh water; feature: sink hole; material: water; isolation source: purple microbial (photo- and chemosynthetic) mats found in... | reverse complement strand
CACCGACAGCCAGTCGCTGCTCAATACCGGGCAGATCATCTTCGGCATCATCGTCATCGGCCTGATCGGCCTGATTTCGGACTTTGCCTTCAAGGCGCTCAACCGCCGCCTGTTCGCCTGGAGTTCGCTGTGATGAACCAACTCTCGATCCGCGGCGTTTCACGCGTCTTCACGAGCCCCAAAGGCCAGAAGACCCAGGCCCTCACACCGGTCGATTTCGAAGTTCGTGAAAACGACTTCGTGACCATCCTGGGCCCCTCGGGCTGCGGCAAATCGACCTTGCTGAGGATCGTGGCGGGACTCGATCAGCCGACCACGGGCTCCGTCATGCTGGATGGCAGCCAGGTGGAGGGCCCGGGCGCCGACCGCGGCATGGTTTTCCAGAGCTACACGCTGTTTCCCTGGCTCAGCATCGAGCAGAACATTCGCTTCGGCCTGCGTGAACGTGGGATGCCAGAAGCGCAGCAGAAAGATCGCGCTGACTATTTCATTGCGAAAGTCGGACTGCGAGGCTTCGAGCACCATTTTCCCAAACAGCTCTCGGGCGGCATGCAGCAGCGTACCGCGATCGCGCGCGCCCTGGCCAACGATCCCAAGATCCTATTGCTCGACGAGCCCTTTGGCGCGCTGGACAACCAGACCCGCGTGTTGATGCAAGAGCTTCTGCTGGGCATCTGGGAGTCGGCGCAGAAAACCGTCATGTTTGTGACGCACGACATCGATGAAGCCATCTTCATGGCCAACCGCGTTGCGGTGTTTAGCGCACGGCCCGGCCGCATCAAGACCGAGCTGAAAGTAGACTTCCCTCACCCGCGCCACTACACCATCAAGACCTCGCCCGAGTTCATGGCACTCAAGGCGCAGTTGACCGAAGAGATTCGCGCAGAGTCGATGGCTGCGGACGCGCATTGAAATCTGGAAGACTCGACACCATGGCCACCCCAGCATCGAGATCGGTGTCCCGCAGTCGCGCCACCCCGGTGGCGCGACTGCAACAACAGGCAGACCTCTCCAGCGGCACCGCGCTGTATCAGCAGATCAAAAACTTCGTGGCCGGGAGCATCCAGGACGGCAGCTGGAAGGCCGGCGACCGACTGCCCTCGGAAAATGACCTTGTGCAGCAGTTCGGCGTCTCTCGCATGACAGTCAACCGGGCGCTGCGCGAGTTGCTCGAGCAGGGTCGCATTCGCAGGGTTGCTGGCGTCGGCAGCTTCGTGGCAGAAGACAAGCCCCAGTCCAACCTGCTGCGAATTGCCAGCTTGGCGCAGGACATCCGATCGCGCGGGCACGACTACGACTGTAAAGTCATTGCCGTGGAGCGGGTTTCCGCAACGCTGGAAGTCGCCGCAGCCCTAGGGCTGCACACCGGCGCCTCGGTGTTCCACAGCCTGTGTGTGCATAGGGAGGACGGGGTGCCCATGCAGCTGGAAGATCGATACGTCAACCCAGCGATGGTCCCCGGTTTTGCCCAGCAAGACTTTACGCAGGAACAGCCCTCGGATTTCCTGTTGCGTACCGTGCTGTTCGACCAGATGGAGCACGTGGTTGATGCTGTGCTCCCCACGCCCGAACAGGCCAGCCTGTTGCAGATGGAGCCGGGCCAGCCCTGCCTGTTGCTGACCCGCCGCACCTGGCAACGCGAGGTACCCATCACCATTGTGCGCTGCCTGCATCCGGGCTCCCGCTACCGGCTGGGCAGTCGTTTTCGCACGGACAGCAACGCCCTGGGCGGCTAGGGCCTGCCGCCTTCGCAATGTCTAGCGACAGCTTTATGCTTGTATATACAGGAGCATACAAATGCACCCAAACTCCTTCACCCTGATGCCTGGCCGAGTCACCTTGGCCCATTGGCGCGACATTTTCCGGGGTGCCGCACCCACGCTGGACCCCGCCTGTGCCGAGGCGGTGGTCGCCAGTGCGGCGACGGTGGAGCGCATCGTCGCCAAGGGTGCGCCGGTCTATGGCATCAACACGGGCTTTGGCAAACTGGCCAGTGTGCGCATTCCCGCTCATGAACTGGAGAAGCTGCAGCGAAACATCGTGCTGTCGCATTGCGCGGGCATGGGCGAGGCCACCCCGGTGCCGGTCGCGCGACTCATGATGGCGCTCAAGCTCGCCAGCTTGGCCCAAGGCGCATCCGGCATTCGCCCTGCCACGCTGGCCCTGCTCGAAGGCATGCTGGTGCGCGGGGTGATTCCCGTGGTTCCCGCACAAGGGTCGGTTGGCGCATCTGGTGACTTGGCCCCTCTGTCGCACATGACGGCGGTGATGATCGGGGTGGGTGAAGCGGACACGCCGACCGGGCGCAAGAACGCCGTTGAGGCCCTGGCCAGCGTCGGGCTCGCCCCGGTGGTGCTGGGCCCTAAGGAAGGACTCGCCCTGCTCAACGGGACCCAGTTCTCCACGGCCAATGCCCTGGCCGGACTGTTCGAGGCCGAACGACTGTTTCAGTCGGCCCTGCTGACCGGGGCGCTGTCCACGGACGCGGCAAAGGGCACTGATGCGCCGTTCGATGCGCGCATTCACACCCTGCGTAAGCACAAGGGCCAGATCGCGGCGGCCGAGGCGTTGCGCCAGTTGCTGCTGGGCAGTGCCATCCGTGCCTCGCACCTCACTGGCGACGAACGGGTGCAAGATCCCTATTGCCTACGTTGCCAGCCCCAAGTCATGGGTGCTTGCCTGGATGTGCTCAATCACGCAGCCAGCCTGTTGGAGACCGAAGCCAACGGTGTCTCAGACAATCCGCTGATCTTTCCGGGTCGGGACGGAGCGCCCGACGATTCACTGTCCGGCGGCAACTTCCATGCCGAGCCGGTGGCCTTCGCCGCCGACATGATCGCCATGGCCATTTGTGAAATAGGCTCCCTGGCCGAGCGCCGCGTTGCCATGCTGGTGGACCCGGCGCTGTCCGGCCTGCCGGCCTTTCTGACCCCCAATCCGGGCCTGAATTCGGGATTCATGATTCCCCAGGTGACCGCCGCGGCGCTGGTGTCGGAGAACAAGCAGCGGGCCTATCCGGCCAGCGTGGATTCCATTCCAACCTCGGCCAATCAGGAGGACCATGTTTCGATGGCTGCCCACGGCGCGCGCCGCCTGGCCCCGATGGCCGAAAATGCGATGGCCGTCATCGCCATCGAATGGCTGTGCGCGGCCCAGGGCTGCGACTTCCACGCGCCGATGCGCACCAGCGCCGCACTGCAGCAGGTGGTGGATCTGCTGCGCGCCCATGTGCCCACGCTGGGCGACGACCGCCACATGCAGCCCGACATGCAAGCCGCCATCGGCATGGTTCGCAGCGGGGCCCTGCTGGCCGCGGCGGCCGGCATAGCCTTGCCCGGTGTGGCTTGAATCTGTCCCGTCTTACAACAGTTGATCAAAGGAGCCACCCATGACCAGCAACATTGACCCCCGTCTCGACCCCAGCCGTGTCATCCGCGCGCCGCGAGGCAACACGCTGACCTGCAAGAACTGGATCGCCGAGGCCGCCTACCGCATGATCCAGAACAACCTCGACCCTGAGGTGGCCGAGAACCCGCAGCACCTCGTGGTCTACGGCGGCATCGGCCGCGCCGCGCGCGACTGGGCCTGCTTTGATCAGATCCTGAGCTCGCTCAAAGACCTGAACGACGACGAGACCCTGCTGGTGCAGTCGGGCAAGCCGGTCGGCGTGTTCAAGACCCACAGCAACGCCCCGCGCGTGCTGATTGCCAACAGCAACTTGGTGCCCAAGTGGGCCAACTGGGAGCACTTCAACGAACTCGACCGCAAGGGCCTGTTCATGTACGGCCAGATGACCGCCGGCAGTTGGATCTACATCGGCAGCCAGGGTATCGTGCAGGGCACCTTCGAGACCTTCGTCGAGGCTGGCAAGCAGCACTACGACAATGATCTTTCCGGCAAATGGATCCTCACCGCGGGCCTGGGCGGCATGGGCGGCGCTCAACCCCTGGCCGCCACGCTGGCCGGGGCCTGCTCGCTCAACATCGAATGCCAGCAGAGCAGCATCGACTTCCGCCTGCGCACGCGCTACGTGGACAAGCAGGCGCGCGACATCGACCACGCGCTGGAGCTGATCCAGGAATACACAGCGAAGAAGGAAGCCGTCTCCATCGCCTTGCTGGGCAACGCGGCTGAGGTTCTGCCCGAGTTGGTCAAGCGCGCCAAGGCCGGTGGTATCAAGCCCGACCTGGTGACCGACCAGACCTCCGCCCACGACCTCATCAACGGCTACCTGCCGATGGGCTGGAGTGTTGCGCAGTGGAAGGCTGCGCAGCGTGACCCGGCGCAACACGCCCGACTGACCACCGAGGCCGCCCAGGGCTGCGCGGTGCACGTGCAGGCGATGCTCGATTTTCAGGCCATGGGCATCCCCACCGTGGACTACGGCAACAACATCCGCCAGGTCGCGTTCGACCAAGGCGTGAAGAACGCGTTTGACTTCCCCGGCTTCGTGCCCGCCTACATCCGCCCGATGTTCTGTGAAGGTAAGGGCCCGTTTCGCTGGGTCGCACTCTCGGGCGACCCGGAAGACATCTACAAGACCGACGCCAAGATCAAGGAGCTGTTCCCTGACAACAAGCACACGCACCGCTGGCTCGACATGGCGCGCGAGCGTATCGCCTTCCAAGGTCTCCCCGCGCGCATCTGCTGGCTCGGCCTGGGCGAGCGCCACATCGCCGGCCTGGCCTTCAATGAAATGGTGAAGAACGGCGAGCTGAAGGCGCCGATCGTGATCGGCCGTGACCACCTCGACACCGGCTCGGTCGCCAGCCCCAACCGCGAGACCGAGGCCATGAGGGATGGCACCGACGCCGTCTCCGACTGGCCGCTGCTCAACGCCTTGCTCAACACCGCCGGCGGCGCCAGCTGGGTTAGCTTGCACCACGGTGGTGGTGTGGGCATGGGTTACTCGCAACACTCGGGCATGGTGATCGTGGCCGACGGCACCGCCGCCGCCGCCGAGCGCTTGGCGCGCGTGCTGGTGAACGACTGTGGCTCAGGCGTGATGCGCCACGCCGATGCGGGTTATGAGCTGGCCATCAAAACTGCAAAGAAACAGGGCCTCAAGCTGCCGATGATCAGCTAGGCGGCGACCATGTTGCAGCGATTCTTCATCACCGACCTACCGGTCTCGCCGTGGAAAAACGGCGGTGGCAGCACTCGGGAAATCGTGTGCCGCCCCGAAGCTGCGGGCATGGATGGTTTCGACTGGCGCGTCAGCATCGCCACCATCGCGCAAGCCGGGCCGTTCTCGTCGTTTGCCGGAGTCGATCGCGTGATCATGTTGCTGGGCGGTGACGGCGTTCGCCTGCGATCGGCCAGCGGCATCGACCACCGGCTGGACCGGCACCACGCGCCGTTCGCCTTTGCAGGCGACGAGGCGCTGGACTGCACGCTGCTGGGCGGGACCTCTACCGACTTCAATGTCATGACGCGGCGCGGCGCGCTCCGCGCCGAGGTGTCGGTGCTGCAGGCTCCCACCACGCTGCCCATGGCCTCGCGTGGCTTGCTGCTGGTGCTGCGCGGCAGCTGGCAACTGCCGGGCGCACCGATCTGCTCCGCCGGCCAGGGCCTGTGGTGGGGCGGCGGCGCACACGGCGGGCCAGCCTTGCCGCAAGATGCAGATGCGGCCCTGGCCTGGGTACGTCTGAGCGAGGAACCATAGTATGAAACTACCCGACGCCGACGGCGTCTGGCACCACCTGCGTCCCCTGTCCGGCGCACTGAAGGATTCCACGCTGGAAACCGCCGATCTTTGCCTGGTGGTGCAACAGGGCCATATCACCTGGATGGGCGCCGAATGCGCGCTGCCAGCGGTCTTTTCCACGTTGCCGCGTTTCGACGGCGGCGGTGCCTTGCTGACCCCCGGCCTGGTGGACTGCCACACCCACCTGGTCTACGGTGGCCAGCGCGCCAACGAATTCGCCATGCGCCTGGCCGGCGCCAGCTACGAGGAAGTGGCCCGCGCCGGCGGCGGCATCGTCTCCAGCGTACGCGCCACCCGCGAGGCCGACGAGGACACGCTGTTTGCCACGGCCTCCACCCGGCTGCAAGAGCTGCTGGCCGAAGGCGTCTGCGCGGTCGAAATCAAGTCCGGCTACGGTCTGGCGCTCGAACACGAACGCAAGCAGCTGCGCGTGGCGCGCCGCCTGGGCCAGGCCTATGGCATCACGGTGCGCACCACCTTCCTGGGCGCACACGCGCTGCCGCCCGAATTTGCCGGCCGCAGCCAGGACTACATCGACGTGGTGTGCAGCGAAATGCTGCCTGCACTCGCAGCCGAGGGGCTGGTCGACGCGGTGGACGTGTTCTGCGAACGGATCGGCTTCTCGCTGGCCGAGACCGAGCAGGTGTTCCAGGCCGCCCAAGCCCTGGGCCTGCCGGTCAAGCTGCACGCCGAGCAACTCTCCGATATGGGCGGCTCGGCCCTGGCCGCGCGTTACGGCGCGCTGTCGTGCGACCACATCGAACACCTCAGCGCCGAGGGCATCATGGCCATGAAGCAGGCCGGGACCGTGGCCGTGCTGCTGCCCGGCGCCTATTACACGCTGCGCGACACCCACCTGCCGCCGATACAGGCTCTGCGCGACGCCGGTGTGCCGATGGCGGTCAGCACCGACCACAACCCCGGCACCTCACCAGCCCTGAGCCTGCTGCTCATGGCCAACATGGCCTGCACCCTGTTCCGGCTGACCCTGCCCGAATCCCTGGCCGGTATCACCCGCCACGCCGCGCGCGCCCTGGGCCTGCAGGACACACACGGCATGCTGGATGTCGGGCGCCCAGCCAACTTCGTGTTGTGGGACGTGGCCGACGCCGCCGAGCTGGCCTACTGGTTCGGCCAGCGGCCGGTGCGCACCGTGGTGCGGCAAGGGCGAATCGCCCGAGGATGAATCCATCACCATGAACCATTCGCTGTTTGCACCCGACGCCCTGTTGCCCACAGGCTGGGCGCGCAACGTCTTGCTGCGGTGGGACGAGCAGGGCAAGCTGAGCGCCGTGAAACCCGACATGCAGGCCCCGCAAGGCGTGGGTCTGGCGCCGGGGCCGGTGCTGCCCGGTCTACCCAACCTGCATTCGCATGCCTTCCAGCGCGCCTTTGCCGGCCTGACCGAATACCGAGGCGAGGCACAGGACAGCTTCTGGAGCTGGCGCACGCTGATGTACCGCTTCGCGCAGCGCATCACACCCGATCAGCTCGAAGCCATCGCCACCTGGCTCTATATCGAGATGCTGGAGGCCGGCTACACCGCAGTCTGCGAGTTCCACTACGTCCACCACGACCGCGACGGCACCCCCTACACCGACGACGCCACGCTGGCCCTGTGCCTGCTGCGCGCCGCGCAAACCACCGGCATCCAGCTGACTCTGCTGCCGGTGCTGTACCAGACCAGCGGCTTCGGCGTAACGCCGCCCACCGACGGGCAGCGCCGTTTCATTCGCCGCACCGACAACATGCTGAACCTGCTGGCACGCTTGAAGCCCCTGTGCGACGCGCAGGGCGCGCGCCTGGGGCTGGCGCCCCATTCGTTGCGCGCGGTGCCGCCCGATGCCCTGCGAGCGGCGCTGGCCGGGCTGGATGCCCTGGACCCCACAGCGCCGGTGCACATCCACATTGCCGAGCAGACCGGCGAGGTCGATGCCTGCCTGGCCTGGAGCGGCCAGCGCCCGGTGCAATGGCTGCTGGACCACGCGGAGGTCGATGCGCGCTGGTGCCTGGTGCACGCCACCCACATGGACGAGAGCGAATACCGGCGCGCGGCGCAAAGCGGTGCCGTGGCCGGCATCTGCCCCAGCACCGAAGCCAACCTGGGCGACGGGCTGTTTGACATGCCGCGCTGGCTGTCGCACGGTGGCGCTTGGGGGCTGGGTTCGGACAGCCACGCCACGGTCAATGCGGCCGAAGAATTGCTGCTGCTGGAATACGGCCAACGCCTGCAGCTGCGCCAGCGCAATGTGCTGGCAACCCGCCAGCAGCCGCAGGTTGCAACCGCCATGACCTTGCAGGCGGTGGCGGGTGGGGCCCAGGCCGCAGGCCGTACGGCATCCGGCGAAACCGCAGGCCTGGCCGTGGGCCAGCCGGCAGACTTCGTGGCGCTGGATGCGCACCACCTGGCGCTGGCCGGATTGTCGGCGCCCGAGATGCTGTCGGCCCATGTATTCGCCAGCCACCGCACCAGCGCGCTGGACGGTGTGTGGGTGGGTGGTCAGCAGCGCGTATCGGCGGGGCGCCACGCGTTGCGCGAGCCGGCGGCCCTGAGCTTTATCGCCGCGCGCCGCGCCATCATTTCCGAAAGCTGAAGCATGCATCCCGTCACCGACGAAGCTCCTTTTGTCTTCCACGCCGGTACACGCCCGTTGCTGATCTCCATGCCCCACGTCGGCACCCACATACCGCCGGCGATGGCCGCGCGCCTTTCACCCGAAGCGCGCGAGGTGCACGACACCGACTGGCACCTGGAGCGGTTGTACGCGTTTGCCCAGGACATGGGTGCCTCCATCCTGCAAGCCACCCATTCGCGCTACGTGGTGGACCTGAACCGCCCGCCCGACGGCGCCAGCCTCTACCCGGGTCAGAACGTCACCGGCCTGTGCCCGGTGGACAGCTTCGACAACACGCCGCTGTACGCCGATGGCGGTGGTCCCGACGAGGCCGAAATCGAGGCGCGCCGCGAAGCGGTCTGGCGCCCCTACCACCATCAGCTCGCGGCCGAACTGGCGCGCCTCAAGACCCAACACGGCGTGGCCATGTTGTGGGACGCGCACTCGATTCGCTCGGTGCTGCTGCGTTTCTTCGAGGGCAAGCTGCCGGACTTCAACCTCGGCACCGCCGACGGCGCCAGCTGCGACCCCGCGCTGGCCGAATCGTTGCTGGCCATCGCACGCAGCTCGCCGGCGTTCACGGCGGTGCTCAACGGCCGCTTCAAGGGCGGCCACATCACGCGCCACTACGGCCAGCCGGCGAAACGGGTGCATGCCATCCAGCTGGAGATGACGCAGTGCGCCTACATGCAGGAGGCCATGCCCTTTGACTACCTGCCCGAGCGCGCCGAGCGCGTGCTGCCCACGCTGCGCGCGATGCTGGGCGGGGTGCTGGCCTTTGCGGAGCAACAGTGATGCTGGTCGCTGGCACGGGCTTTCTCGCCGAACTCGCGGCCATCGTCGGCGCGGGTGCCGTGCGGACTGGCGACGCCATCGCCGTCGAGCAGCGCAGCGACTGGAGCGGTGCGTCGCCCGTGCTGCCGCTGGCCCTGGTACTGCCGGCCGACACCGCGCAGGTTTCGCGCGTGCTGGCCCTGTGCCATGCGAACCGCGTGACGGTGGTGCCACAGGGCGGCCTGACCGGCCTGGCCGGTGGCGCCGTGCCGCTGGCCGGTGGCATCGCGCTGTCGCTCTCGCGCATGGCTGCGATTGCACCGGTGGACACGACCGGGGCGACGCTGACAGTGCAGGCCGGTGCCACGCTGCAGGCGGTGCAAGAGGCCGCGCAGGTCGCCGGCTTCGTGTTCGGCATGGACCTGGGAGCTCGTGGCTCGTGCCAGATTGGCGGCAACCTGGCCACCAACGCTGGCGGTAACGGCGTGGTGCAGTACGGGATGATGCGTGAGCAGACCCTGGGCCTGGAGGTGGTGCTGGCCGACGGCACGGTGCTGCCCATGCTGCGGCCCATGCTCAAGAACAACACCGGCTACGACCTCAAGCACTGGTTCATCGGATCCGAGGGCACGCTGGGCGTCATCACCCAGGCCGTGCTGGCACTGCGCACGGCGCCGCTCGCGCGCCAGTGCGTGCTGGCGGCACTCCCCGACTTTAAGCAGGCGGTGCGCTTGCTGCTGCGGCTGCAGTCGGCCTTCCCTGGCACGCTGTCGGCCTTTGAGCTGATGTGGGAGGATTTCTACCGCCTCTCGGTCGGCTGGTTCGGCGCCACCGCGCCGCTGGCCCAGGCCCACCCCTTTGCCGTGCTGGCCGAAGTCACCGGCGGCGACAGTACCACCCTAACCGAACAGCTGGAGGCGGTGCTGGGGTCAGCCATGGAGGACGGCGAGGTGCTCGACGCCGTGCTGGCCCAGTCGCAGTCGCAGGCCCGGTCACTGTGGCGCCTGCGCGAGGCCACGGCCGAATTCCCGACCCGCATGGCGCCTATCAACTTCGACGTCAGCCTTCCGCTGGAACACATGGGCGCATTTGCCGATGACTGCGTGGCGGCGCTGTCGCTGCGCTGGCCGGGGCACCAGACGGTGCGTTTTGGCCATCTGGGGGATGGCAACCTGCACCTGACCACCGATGCGCGTTCGCTGCCCGGGCTCACGACGGCGCAGGCCACCCACGCGGTGGAGCAACTGGTCTATGGCCTGCTGGCCGAACGCGGTGGCAGCATCTCGGCCGAGCACGGCATCGGTCTGCACAAGAAACCCTACCTGCACCTGAGCCGTTCGACTCAGGAGTTGATGGCGATGCGCGCCATCAAACAGGCGCTGGACCCCCTGAACCTGCTCAACCCGGGCAAGATATTCGATCTGTAGCCCCCGCACGAAAGCCTTCGCATGAGCGACGACGCTACTAACCTGATCTACCGCATCGCCCGGCCCCAGGCCCGGGATCTTCCCGCCTACAACGCCGGCCTCTCCTCCGCGCAGGTACGCCAGCGCTACGGCGTGGATCACATTGCCCGCTTGGGCAGCAACGAAAACCCGTTCGGCCCGAGTCCGGCCGTGGGGACAGCGCTGGGCGCACTGGCGCAGTCTGCTGGCCTGTACCCGGATGCCAACTGCGTGGCACTGCGCCATGCGATTGCCGCGCGCACCGACATGCAGCCGGATGAAGTCGTGATCGGCAACGGATCGGAGAACTTGCTTGAACAGCTGTGTCTGGCGTTTCTGTCTCCTGGCGACCGTGTGGTGACCCTGCTGCCTTCGTTTGGCCTGCACGAGATCTTTCCCCGCATGATGGGTGCGCAGGTGGAGATGGTGCCGGTCACGCCAGCTTTTGAGTTTGACGTTCCAGCGTGGTGCGAGGCCTTGGCGGGACGCGCCTGCCCCCCAAAGATGGCCATTTTGAGCAACCCTTCCAACCCGGTCGGGTGCATGCTGGACAGTGACGCCTTTGATCGCATCGTGCAGGCCGCCCCGCCCGAAACGCTGCTGGTGATTGACGAGGCTTATTACGAATACGCCCGGCTGTCGCCCGGATTTCCCGACGCGGTGACCCGGTTACGCCAACAGGAACGCCCGTGGATCGTGCTGCGTACCTTCTCGAAGGCCTGGGGGCTGGCTGGCCTTCGGGTGGGCTACGGTCTGGCATCGCACGCCGGCGTGGTTCAGATGCTGGATCGGGTGCGTACGCCATTCAACGTGAACATGGCAGCGCAACTGGCCGCCAGGGCAGCCTGGGACGACCCGGACCACATGACTGCGTGTGTGCGAACCACCGTGGCGCTGCGTGACCTCATGAGCACCCAGCTTCGTGCCCTGGGTGTGAAGGTGGCTCCGTCGGCGGCCAACTTTCTCTTCCTGGACCTGCACGTCCCCAATGGCCCGGTTGCTGAGGCCTTGCTGTCGCGCGGCATCATCATCAAACCGTGGAAGGAAGCCAGCTACGAGACATTCATTCGCGTCTCCGTCGGGAGCGAGGCGCACAACCAACTCTTCATCACAGCAATTGCCGACATCCTGCGCCTACAAGCCTGAACTTCGCGCCGGGCTCAGTGTGTGTTCAGGTGAAGGCGCCCTTCACACCTGAAGCTCGGACCGATCGCTTGCCTGCGTTCTGTGCCACCTCATTTGGCGCCATGATGGCCTCATCTCGCACGGCCTTTGGCGCCAATCCCTCCCAGCGTTTGAATGCGCGGCGGAAGTTGGCCTGATCTATGGATGCGGTGAACAAGTAGGGTCAAAACCTGAGTGGCGCGTGCAAAAGCTGCGATTTGCCAAACCGAAGTTCGTTTCGGGGGGGTGCCCCTTTTGGGGCCGGTTTTGCAGGCCTTTCGGCCCGCTTTGGCAGTTCATGGACGCACCTGTGCCATCAGGCTTTGTCGACCGAGGTAAATGTTGGCCAGTGCCAGTGCCAGCGCCGTGAACGCCCGGGTCGCGTTCTTTGGCAGTCCGCGGTATCGCACCTTGCCAAATCCCCGCAGGCGCTTGACCACGCTGATGGTCGTGGAGTCGGGAACCGGCTCGCGTCCAAGGTCAATGCCAACAAAGCGGCGCAGGCTGGCACTGTCGTAAAGCGCTTCCTCACAGGCCATGTCCAGAGTAAAAGCCCCTGGCCCGGTACTTGCGTACCCATTGCCCGTCATCGACCTTACCTGTATAGACAGTAAAGCCTAGTCATTGTTCCGCGTTCCATGCACCGTTAAAGGGAAATGTGGAGCAGGAAGCCCTGAAATCAACGGCACTTCCGACCCAATTTGGGGATCGGGGTTTGTCCTGTATATACAGGTTTAAGTTCATTGACAAAATCCGCTTGCCAGGCATCACGCACAGAGTCCTGGAAGTTGATCAACTCTTTAACCGACTGGAGAATGAGATGGGCATGACGATTTTCAAGAAAGCAACAACGCTGCTGGCTGTGGGCAGTTGCCTGGCGGGTCTGAGCGCGCCAGCCGCCGCGCAAGACACCAAGGTGGTGATTGGCATGTCCGGTTGGACCGGTTTTGCGCCGCTGACGCTTGCCGACAAGGCCGGTCTCTTCAAGAAGCAGGGGCTTGATGTCGAGATCAAGATGATTCCGCAGAAGGACCGCCACTTGGCCCTAGCCGCCAAGTCCATCCAGTGCGCGGCCACCACCGTGGAAACCCATGTCGCCTGGAACACGAACGGCGTGCCCATCGTGCAAATTTTCCAACTGGATAAGTCCTACGGCGCCGATGGCATCGCAGTGCGCGCTGACATCAAGAGCTTCGCCGATCTCAAGGGCAAGACCATCAGCGTGGATGCGCCCGGAACCGCGCCCTTCTTCGGCCTGGCCTGGATGCTGAGCAAGAACGGCATGAGCATGAAGGACGTGAAAACCACCACGCTCAGCCCGCAAGCCGCCGCGCAGGCATTTGTGGCCGGACAGAACGACGCCGCCATGACGTACGAGCCGTTCCTGTCAACCGTGCGCGACAACCCCCAGGCAGGCAAGATTCTGGCCACCACGCTGGAATACCCGATGGTGATGGACACGCTGGGCTGCGCGCCCGACTGGCTCAAGGCCAACCCGAAGGCGGCGCAAGGCCTGACCAATGCGTACTTCGATGCCCTGGCCATGATCAAGGCGGATCCGGCCAAGTCCAACGAAATCATGGGCGCAGCCGTCAGGCAGACAGGTGAGGCCTTTGCGAGGTCGTCCTCGTTCCTGCGGTGGCAGGACAAGGCAGCGAACCAGAAGTTCTTTGCCGGCGAACTGCAAGCCTTCATGAAAGACGCCTCCAAGATCCTGCTGGAGGCCGGCGTGATTCGCAAGGAGCCGGAAGACTTCTCCGTGATGTACGACGCCAGCTTCATCAAGTAATCCCATGAGCACAGCACCCACGATGCCGGCACGGCCGGCCCAGGCGCGACCACGGCGGCGCTATCTGGCTCCCCTGGAGCCGGTGAGTCCCCGCGCGCAGTGGCTGCTGGGCCTGGCGTTCTTCGTCCTATTCTTTGCCGTCTGGGGCTTCTTCACCCTGGGCGGCTACGTCTCGCCCACGTTTCTGGCCAGCCCGGTCACGATGGCGCGCGAAGGCTGGCTGCTGTTCACCGAGTTCAACTTCATCCATGACATCGGCATGACCGTGTGGCGGGTGTTTGGCGGCTTTGTGCTGGCGGCGATCATCGCCGTGCCCCTGGGTGTTGCCATGGGGGCGCACAAGGGCATCGAGGCGTTTCTGGAGCCTTTCGTCTCGTTCTGCCGCTACTTGCCGGCGTCGGCCTTCATTCCCCTGCTGATCCTGTGGGCGGGCATCGGCGAGATGCAGAAAGTGCTGGTGATCTTCATCGGCTCGGTGTTCCAGATTGTGCTGATGGTGGCGGTGAGCGTGGGCTCGGCGCGCAAGGATCTGGTGGAGGCGGCCTATACCTTGGGCGCGCAACCTTCGGGCATCGTCAAGCGGGTGCTGATTCCCGGCGCCGCGCCGGAGATCGCTGAAATCCTGCGGCTGGTGCTCGGCTGGGCGTGGACCTACGTCATCGTCGCCGAGCTGATCGGCTCGTCCTCGGGCATCGGCCACATG
>JFJP01020636.1_pt1 | contig 14198 bp, 12 predicted proteins | sample 431651 | NCBI WGS metagenome assembly JFJP01 (sample SAMN02602958, study PRJNA72255) | Microbial mat metagenome, whole genome shotgun sequencing project. | biome: fresh water; feature: sink hole; material: water; isolation source: purple microbial (photo- and chemosynthetic) mats found in... | reverse complement strand
GGCATCGTCAAGGGCCAGGTCGAGGTCGATCTCGACTACGCCAAGGATTCCACCGCCGAAGTGGACATGAACCTGGTGATGCGCTGCCCCCTCGGCGGCGGCACCGGTGACTTCGTCGAAGTGCAGGGCACCGGCGAACACGGTGTATTCCCGCGTGCCAAGCTCGACGAACTGCTGGTCGCTGGCAGCACCGGCATCGACGAGCTGTTCCGCCTGCAGCGCGCCGCCCTCGGCTGATGGACGGATTCCAGCCCCTCTGCCTGGGAATGCGCCGTTTTCGCGGCGAGTTCGGTCCGACCATCGATGCCGCCAGTCCATCCTTGATCGGGCTGTTGTGCTCGGCGCCGGAGGCCGGGGATTTCCGACAGCAGGTTGCGACCTCCACGTTGCTCCTCGAACGCGACTGCTGGGTCCTGCTGGCGGTATCCGAGTTCGGTGAGCCGGCGCACCTCCCGGGATGGCAGGAGTTGCCGCACGGGCTGGTCTGGCGGATTCCCGGCACCATGCGCATCCGCGCCGACCGCCTCGTCGCCCGACGGTGCGCGGCCGGCCAGATCGCGATCCCGGGCAACACCTCCCGCTCGCCACGCGGCTTCTGGTCGCGACCGCACCTCATCCTGGTTGCCGATGAACTGCCTGCGCAGCCCGGCCCCGGCGAGGACGGGGCGTCGCTGCTCGCTGAAGCGACGCGCGTCGAGTCCATCGAACTGCACGCCGGTGATCTGCATGCCACGGTGCAGATCCGGCCGTGCCTGCGCCTCACTGCGTTCCGGCGGGATGGAATACCCTCACTGATCGCCACCGGGGGGGATCCCAGCGGTCTGCGCACCTGGTTCATGGCGCCGGCGCAGGACGGCCGCTCGCCGCTGATCGGCCTGCTCTCGGCCCGATGCGTAGATGGTGAGGCTGCGCGCTGCGTCGTGACCACCGGCCGCGAGCCCACCAGTGGTCTCGAGGTGCTCTGGGAGGTCGGACTTGATCCAGCCAGCGATCGACTGCACCTGCGCCAGGGACTGCGCAACCACGGCACCGATCACCTCCGGCTGGCGTGCTGGTCGATCCTGGTCGGTGCCAACCCGGAACGGACGAAGGCGCTGCTGCTGCGCGACCTGGACAGCACGCGGCCCGCGCTGCGCCTGCACGCCGCTGACCATGAGCTTGGAACCCCCTTCTCGCTTTCTCCCGGTCCGTGGCCAGACACCGATGTCCACGAACTGCCTGAAGGACTGGCCATCGATCCGGCCCAGCCGGCTGGACGCAGTCATATCAAGGTTGGCCTGCGCTCGCGCGAAGGCCTGTGCGCCTTGATCGATGGCGACACGGTACTGATGTCGCGGGTCGCTGCCGAGGAGCCGGGCCCCTACCCGGAGGGAGATCTGAATCTGACGTCCTATCGCAGCCGGGACATCATCGAAGTCGAACACGTCGGGCCGTTGACGATCTGCGGACCCGGTGAAACCCTGTGGTTGGAGCAGGAACTGCGCACGACCACGATTCCAGGAATCAGCAGCGAGAGTGCAGGCCGGCAGGCGACACGCATCCGCGCTGCCTGGGCCGGCTGAACCGATAAAAAGCCTTCGGATTCACACCGAGGAACGAAGGCAACGGAGGCGACATGACTTGGAGCAAAGTTCATCGCTCACCCAACGGGTATCTGGCGAATCGTTCTCCATATCCTGGCGCGAACTCTGTTGCCTCCGTTTCTCTCTGTGAAACGCGCTTTTAGGCTGAATCTCAGGCGAACAGGCGCGCGCGCAGTTCGTCGGGCATTCCGCCCAGGTGCGGGGCCGTCCATTGCGCCCCAGCCGCAACCAGGCGGTCGGCGGTGAAGCTGGTGGTCAGACCGAGGCGGAAGCACCCAGCCGCGACGGCGGCCTGGATGCCGTTGAGCGCATCTTCGACCACCAGGCACTCGCCCGGCGGCAGTCCGAGCCGCTTGGCGGCGAGCAGGAATCCGTCCGGGTGCGGCTTCTTGCGCTCGACATCACTGCCCGTGACCACGGTGTCGAAGGCCGTGGCGCCCAGCCCGATCGCTTCCAGGTTGCCCGACACCTTCATCAGGTCGGCTGCCGAAGCGACCGCCAGTTTGATCCCGCACCGCCGCGCTTCGCGCACCGTGTCCAGCACGCCAGGCAGGGGCGGCAGACGGCCTTTGATAAATTCCAGGTAGAGGCGATAGGTTTCGACCTTGTCCTCGGGCAGGCGGATCGGGATGCCGTGCAAGGCAGCTGTGCCGCCCAGGTAGCGATCCTCGCCGGTGCCGACGAACTGGTGGAAATCCGCTCCTGGCACCTCTTTGCCATAGCGCGTCCGGAACATCGCCTGCGCCGCCTCCAGGATGAATGGTTCCGAGTCGCACAGGACGCCGTCCATGTCGAAGATGATGCCGCGCATGGATGGGGAGCCTGGCGGACGGACGCGGAATGCCAGTCTACTCCGCAGAATGCCAGACGATCACCATGCGCCAGATGTAGGCTGCCGGCGTGATCACCACCCTCATCGAACGCAGTGAAGCCTGGGCCAAAGGACTGATCTTCGGTTGCCGCGCCTGTGGCCAGTGCGTGCTGCGCGCCAATGCGATGACCTGCCCGATGCGCTGCCCGAAGAACCTGCGCAATGGTCCGTGCGGCGGCACCCTGGGGGGGCGCTGCGAGGTCGATGCCGCCCGCCCCTGCATCCATGTCCGTATCCACACCCGCCGGCATCACGGAAAGGTCGAAGCCGCCCCGATCATGCCGGCGGTCGATCACGCCCTGGTCAACCGCGCCAGCCTGCTCACCGCCTGTAGCGGCGCCGATCGTGGCTGCCGCGAACCGCTGCCCGCCCTGACCAGCACCGGCTGGAAGGATGGCGAGCCGCGCACCGCCTCGGCCTTGGAGGCAGCACTGCGCTCCGGCCGCTTCGTGGTGACCACCGAACTGCGCGCCCCGCGCGGCGCCGACCTCGCCCGGGTACGGCGCGAGGCTGAGGCGCTACACGGCCGCTTCGATGCGATCAACGCCACCGCCTACCTCGGTGGCAACCCGTCGCTGCCCAGCGGCGTGGTGGCGCGTGAACTGCAGGCGATGGGGGTCGAGGCGGTAGCCCAGGTGACGGCCCGCGACACCACCCGCACCACCCTGATCGGCGAGTTGTTCGCCCTCGCGCATGGCGGAGTACACAATCTGCTGTGCCTGACCGGAGACTGGCGCACCGGGCGTCCGATGGTCAAGCCGGTCTATGATCTCGACAGCAGTCTGATGCTCTACGAGGCGCGGCATCTGCGCGACCGCTCGCGCATCTTCCACACCGGCGAGGAGGTTGCGCGGGCGCCGCGTCCGTTCCTCGGCTGCGCCATCAACCCGCTGTCCGATCCTCTCGATGTGCCGGTGCGCCGTCTGCGGGTCAAAGCCGACTGCGGCGCCGAATTCGCCCAGACCCAGGTGCTGACGAAAACCGTGCGGCTCGCCGCGTTCATGGCGGCGGCCAGCGCCCAGGACCTGCCGCGGCGTGTTGCCATCCTGGCCGGCATCCCGGTGGTGACCTCGCTGAAAGCCCTCGACCACCTGCATCGCATCGCCGGTGTGGCGGTGGATCCCGGTTTCGCAGCCCGTCTGCGCGCCGCCTCCGACCTGCGCGCCGCCGGCGTGGCGGAAGCCTCACGCCTCTGCCGCGAGGCCCGCGCGATCCCCGGCGTCGCCGGCGTCCACCTCATGCTCTTCGGCGCCGATCACGGCGCCCTGCTGGAAACCCGCTCCACCATCGCTTCCAACTTGGAGAAACCATGTCTTTCCCCGGCCTGAGCATCATCGGTGAACGCATCAACCCCGGCTTCGCCAGGGCATCGCTGAACTGGCGCGCAGTCAGGTCGCCAAGGGTGCGCCACTGCTGAACGTCAACGCCGGTACTGCCGGGGAGACCGATCCGGCCTTCGTCGCCGAACTGGTACGCACGGTACAGTCTGCGGTCAGCGTACCGCTATCGATCGACAGTCCGGCGTCCGCCAGCCAGGAGGCCGGTCAGCGGGCCTACGACCCGGCCAAGGCCGGCGGTCGTCCGCCGATCGTCAACTCGGTGGCAGAGACGCGCTGGGATCTGCTCGGTCTGCGCCGCATCCACGGCGCCCAGGTTCTGTTCATGGCCTCCGAACGCATGGAGAACGGCGCTGCGACACCGAACAAGAACGCCGACGAGGTCACCGACACCGCCCGCCGACTGGTCTGCCGCGCCCGCTCCGAGCACACCGACCTCCAGTTGTCGGATTGCATCCTCGATGTCTCGGTCGGCCCGATGGCCACCGACACCGAGCAGTTGCTGCGCTCGGCGGTCGAGTCGATCCGCCGCATCGGCTCCGATCCGACCCTGAAGGGCGTGCGCATGTCGGTCGGCCTCTCGAACATCGGCATCATGCTGCCGAAGGTGCAAATCGACGGCATGCCCATCGGCCTCGCCTTCGAGACCGCCTTCCTCACCCGTTGCGTGCCACTTGGCCTGGACATGAGCCTGGCTACCGCCGGACGCGACTACCGCGTCCTCCCCGAGGGGCATCCCGCCCTGGTCGCCTTCGACGATTTCATCGCCTGCGACGACGGTTTCGACGCCCTCGCCGGTCTGAAGAAGGTGTACAAGCTGGCCAGTCCGATCACCAAGGCGGCCTGACCATGCTGACGATCCACGCCGATTCCTGGTTCGACGGCAGCGAACTCCGCCACCGGCCGGTCACCGTGGTCATCGACGGCCCCGTGATCACGGCCGTGCATGACGGCCGCGTCGCCGTGCCGTCGAGTGCGACGCTGCATGTCGGCTTCCTCTGCCCTGGCCTGGTCGAGAGCCACGCCCATCTCTTCCTCGACGGCCACGAGTTCGACACCGCCAAACGCCAGGCCTACATGGAGGCCGGTTATGACGCCTTTCTGGCCACAGGCCGTAGGAACCTCGAACGCCTGCGCGCTTCCGGCGTCACCCTGGTACGCGACTGCGGTGACAAATGGGGCATCAACCACGCCCTGCGCGCTGAAACCGCGGGCAGCGCCCTGCCCGTGGTGCGATCGGCCGGCGTCGCCGTGCGACGCAAGGGCCGTTATGGTTCGTTCTTCGCCGAGGAGGTTGTCGATGCCGTGACCGCCGCCGCCTGCGTACGCACCCGCGGCGACAGCGACGATGTGAAGATCGTGCTCACCGGCATCATCGACTTCGCTGCTGCGGCCGTGAAGGGTGGACCGCAGTTCAACCTGGACGAACTCAACGCCATGACCGTGGCGGCGAAGGAATTGGGCAAACCGACCGTCGCCCATTGCAGCGGCCGCGAAGGCATCGACCTGGCGGTACAGGCCGGAATCGGCTCGATCGAACATGGATTCTTCCTCGATTCCGTTCTCCTCGATCGCATGGCTGCAGGTGGCACCGCCTGGACCCCCACCTGGATTCCGGTGGCCTGGGTGCGCGACCATCCCGAGGCCTGCGGTGTCGGTCCGGACGGCGTGGCCGGCCTCGGCCGCATCCTCGACCAGCACCGGGCCAATCTCGGCGAAGCGCATCGGCGGGGCGTGACCATCCTCGCTGGCTCCGACGCGGGCAGCCTGGGCGTACGCCATGGCGACGGGCTGCACGACGATCTGGCGGCCTACGCCGATGCCGGGCTCCCCCTCGCCGCCGTCCTGGCTTCGGCGACCAGCGCCCCGCGCCGGGCCTGGGGCGTGGACGGAGGGATCATCGGCGTCGGCCGACCTGCTGACCTCGCCGCCTTCGCCGCCTCGCCGGTCGCTGGTCTCAGCCGCTTGCGGCAAGCTGTGGCCACGGTGCGCGGTGAGACCGTATGGCAGCCGGCGTCTCCCTACAGCCTCGCCGCAGCTTGAGCAGAAAGACAAGCCCCCGCCATCTGTCTCCTCTTGTTTCCGGGACGCACTCAGGGTGATCTGCTTCTGCCACTATTCAGCCTGCCAACGCCCAGCACAGCCGAAACAAGGGCTCAGGTGCGCTGGGCGGCACCCCACCGGGTGCGCGGCAAGGCACCTTTGGTTATTGCACCGCATCAGTATATCGGCGGTGCTGGGGTGCCCAGCAGGATGCGGGCATCCCAGATCACCTCGGCAGGGGCGGTTCGCTCCGCACCACGTCTAACAGAGCAGTGGATACGCAGGCGCCAGGCCGGTAGCAGAGCAAGAGCATCGCCCATCGGTCGGTTCATGAGCGGTGTATCTGGCAGCGGTGCCTGTTGCTCGCCACGTTCGAGACCCTCGACCTGGCGTCGCATGGTCTGGATTGTCCGTTCCATCTCGCCCAGCCGACGCTGCTGCCAAGTGCGGAAGCGTTCCTCGCTGACGCGATCCGGCTCTATACGCCGCCTGCCCGCTGGCCAGGGGGCGAGCACTCCCGAGACCGATATTTCCTGGCTATCGCGCACGATAATCAGATCAACCTGACCTCCATTACCCGCCAATGCGACTTCATTGCGCAGATCATCGAGCGTCAGGATCGTCCCACCATTGACCGACATGATGACGTCTCCTCGCTTCAGACCCATCTGCCCGCCCGCAGCTCCTTGCCAGACCCCGATCAACTCGACGCCGCGCTGACCGTCGAGGCCCGCCCGCTCCATGCCTTCTGGCGACAGCGGTCCAGCGATCACCCCGAGGTTGGCGCTACCGTCGAACGGCAACCCGTCTTCGCTGTCCCCGTCGCTTGCGGAGGCGGATGCGGCGATGACGAGGAGGACAGCGAGGGCGTGGCGGGACATGGTGGATCCTCCAGATGGTCGGGAACCTGTTGGCGCATGAGGCGGGCTGCATTACCTAGCACGAGCACGCTGCCGACGGTGTGCAACAGAGCGGCGGCGAGCGGCGGCATCCAGCCGGCGGCGGCGGCGACGACCAGCAGACCAGTCCAGCCCAGGGCCAGGCCGACGCCGATGGCGATGCTGCTGCGCAGGCGGCGGGCCAGCAGCACCAGCTCTGGCAAGGCCCGCAGATCGGGACGGCGCAGCACGATGTCGGCGCTGCGCAGGGCTAGGTCGCAGGCGCGGCTGTCCCCGGCCAAGGCGACGCCAACCGTGCCAGCACGCAGCATCAGCGCGTCATTGATGCCATCGCCGACCACCAGCACGCGCCCATCCTGCCCAAACTGACGGACCAGCGCCAGCTTGCCATCAGGCAGCTGGCCGGCATGGACCACATCGATGCCGACCGCGTCGCCAATCCGCCGTGCCACTGCCGGCCGGTCGCCGCTGACCAGCCACTGCGGTGTCAGGCCGAGATCGCGCAGCTTGGCCAAAGCAACCACAGCCTCGGGGCGCAGGCGGTCGTCGAGCAGGATCCAGGCGAGGAAGGTGCGCTCGCGGGCCAGGGCCACCAGCGGTCCGTCGTGCTCGGGTGCCGGCGGCACCGCGACGCCGCACTCACCCAGCCAGGCGGCGCTGCCCAGGCGCAGGCAGGCTCCGTCCACCGTCGCGGTCACGCCGCGGCCCCGCTCCTCGCGGGCATCGCTCAGTTCCAGCCGCTCGTCCGAGGCAAGGCCGCCGGCCAGGGCGCGGCTCACCGGGTGGGTACTGACGGCGCCGAGGCTGCCGGCCAGCCGCCGGATCTCGGCTTCGGGCAGGGCGGAGCGCACGCCGGCGATGGCCAGTTCGCCCCGGGTCAGGGTGCCGGTCTTGTCGACCGCGAGGCGGTCGCAGGTGGCGAGGCGTTCGAGGGCGGCCCCGCCGGCGACCAGGGCGCCGTGGCGCGCCGCCACTGCCACCGCCGCCAGGGCGCTGGCCGGTGCCGCCAGGGCCAGGGCGCAGGGACAGCACACCACCAGCACGGCGAGGGCGTTGCCGAGGGCCCCGGTGGTGGCGAGGACGGCGAGGGCGGCGAGCAGGACCAGCGGCAGATAGAACCCGGCGTAGCGGTCGAGCACCCGCGCCACCGCCGGCTTGCAGCGCGCCGCGTCGTCGAGCAGGGCGAGCACCCGGCCCAGACCGGTGTCGCCGCCGAGACGCTGTACGCGCAGGTGCAGCAGGCCACCGGCGTTGACCGCGCCGGCCGGGGCCTCGTCGCCGGGCTGCACCTCGACCGGCACCGACTCGCCGCTGAGCGGCGCGAGGTCGAGGCTGCCGGCCTCGCCCTCGACCACGGCATCGGCCGGCACCCGCTCACCGGGCCGCACCACGATGCGGTCGCCGATGGCCAGATCGGCCACAGCCACCTCCTCGTCGCCGCCTGCGCTGCGCAGACGCCAGCAACGGCCGTCGGCGCCGGTCAGCCGGGCCAGCGCCTCGACCGCCTCGCGTCCGCCCGCCAGGCTGCGCTCCTCGATGATGTGGCCGAGGACCATAAGCATGGGCACGAGCGCGGCGCTGGCGAGATCGCCACCGGCCCAGGCCGCGATCAGGGCTGCCGAAACCAGCACGTCGGTGACGGCCTCCAGGCGTTCGGCGGCCAGGCCGCGCCAGGCCGCCAGCAGCACCGGGGCTCCGGCCAGGGCGGCGGCGGCGGCGTCGAGCAGGCCCGCCACCTGCGCCTGCGCGGGCTCGACCAGCCGGGTGATCCAGGCGACCGCCAGCAGGCCGGCTGCGAGGATCGCTGCGACCAGGCGCAGGGCGGTGCCACGGCGGTCGTCGGCGCAGGCGAAGGCGGCTCCGGCGGCGCGCATCAGCGGGCTCCCGGGCGCACCGCCGGCAACAGCAGGCTGGCGCCATCGCCGGCCGGCACCACCAGCACCCTGCCGCATGATTCAAGCGCCGACGCCAGGCCATCGCTGGCCAGGCGGTCGACAGTGCCGGCGCCCAGGCCGACATCGAGCTGGGCAGCGATCGGATCGGTGTCGATGCGGGCGCGCGCCACAGCCTCGCCGGCGGCGGCGGTGGCGGCCTGGCGCAGGCGGTCGGCCTCGCGGTTGGCCTCCTGCAGGACCTGCCGCGCCGAGGTCTCGCCCTGCGCCACCTGCGTCGAGGCCTCGGCGCCAGCGCTCTGCGCCTGGGCGAAGGCCTGCTCGGCCCGACCGGGCAAGGCCAGGGCGAGTTCGATACGATGGATGGTGACGCCGAGGCCCTGGCGGTCGCAGCGCTGCTGGGCCGCCCCGCGCGCGGCCTGCTGAGCGCGGTCGAGGCCGCCGTAGAGCAGTTCGTCGAGGCGCATGCCAGCGCAGGTCGCGGCCACCGCAGCGCGCACCACGCGCTCGAGGGCGGCCGCCGGGGCGGCCACCGCCAGGGCGTGCAGCTGGGGCTCAGATACCGACCACTGCACCTGGGCGGTGGCGTGCAGCACGGCGCCATCGCCGACCACCAGATACGAACCGTCGCGGCGCGGATGCAGCCCGGGCTGGTCGGACGGCAGCGCCGCGACCGGCCGCCAGGCGACGGTGGCGGCGAGCTGGCGCTCGGCCGCCGGCAGCACCAGCACACGCTCGAGCGGGGCCGGCAGGGCGAGTACCAGCCCGGGCCGGGTACGGCTGCGCACAGCCGCGCCACCGCGCAGCACCACGGCCTGCTCGCCCGGCTGCACTTGGCGGATCCCCGACACCGACCACACCGCCAGCACCGCGCCGACCGCGATGAGGAGGAAGCGGAAGGCGGCGCGGACCGCTCCGGCCAGGGCGTCGTCCTGCTCAGGGGGCATCCGACCCCCGTTCCGGCCCCTCAACGAGCAGACGCAGCGGCCAGGCGTCGCTGCGCAGCACCACCGTGCCATCGGCGCCAAGCATGCGGCGCAGGCCCGCCAGGCCGCGCATCAGGCGGTAGAGGCGGGGATCGCGGTCGTGGACCGCGGCGTGGATGGCGGCCGCCTCGCGGCGTGCCTCGGCCTCGAGCCGCGAGGCCTCGACCCGCGCCTCGGCGACCAGCCGGCGGGCCTCGGCGTTGGCCGCCGAGACGATCTGCCCCGCCCGCTCGCTGCCCTCACTGCGCAGGCGCTGCGCCAGCACCTTACGGTCCTCGATCATGGCGGTGATCGTGCTGGCGACGATCGGCTCGGGCAGGGCGAGTCGCTCGATGCCAACCTCGACCACCTCGATGCCATAGCGCGCCCCGGCCTTCTCGGCCAGGGCCGTGGTCAGCGCCGTCTCGAAGGCAGCGAGGCGCAGACGGGCGGGATCGGTGTTGGCCAGCTCGTCAAGGCGGAAGCCGGCCGAGGCGGTCTGCACCGCCGAGCCGAGCATGCCGCGCAGCTGCGCCCCGGCCTCGTCTGCGTCGTTGCGCACCGCGCGCAGGAAGGCGAGGGCGGCGTCGGGCGTGCGCGCGACCCGCCATGCTGCAAAGGCCTCGACCACCACAGTCGTGCCATCGGCGAGCTGGGCGGCATAGAGTCCGCTGGCGGTGGTACGCAGGCGCAGATCGACGGTCACCGACCGCTCGACCGGCGGCGGCAGCAGCCAGGCCAGACCCGGTTGGGTCAGGGTACGCACCGGTTCGCCCAGCCGGGTGATGACCACCGCCTGGGCCTCGCCGACCGCGACGGTGCAGGCCCACAGGGCGCACAGCAGCACCACGCCGGAGGCGGCCAACAGACGGAGGAGGCGCGAGGGCATGTCAGTCATTTCCTATGCTCTGATCGGTGGACAGCGCAGTGGGACGCAGATCAAGGCGGTGCTCGACGCCGGCTGGCAGACGGTGGTCGAGGACGAGCAGGCGGCGGCCGGCCAGCGCCGTGTGCAGGGCCTCCAGGCGCGCTTCGAGCATCGCCGCCTCGCCGAGATCAAGGGCGGCGGCCTCGGCCCGGCCGCGCTCGGCCTGAATGCGAGCACCACCAACCAGCTCGGCACGGCGGGCCAGCGCCTCGTCGCGGGCGTTCGCCGCCTGGACGCGGGAGCCGGCGAGGATCGCCGCTGCCTGGCTGCGTGCGTGGCTGACCTGGGCCACCGCCTCGCGCGCCGCCGCCTGGGCCTGGTACTGGGCGGCTGCCGCGGCCCGCGGCGGGTGGATCGCCTCGATGCGTACCGCCGTCACTTCCAGTCCGGCGCCATGGCGGTCGAGCGCCTCCTGCACCGCCACGCGCATGCGCTCGGCCAGGGCCTGACGGTCGGCACCGATCAGCGCCTCGGGCGTGGCGGCGGCGAACACCGCCTGCACCCGGCGGCGCGCCTGACGCAGCACCAGGGCCTCGGCATCGGTGGCGGCGTAAGCCGCGGCCAGGATGCCGGCAGGATCAGCACGGAGGCGCCAATGTACCACCACGTCGGCGTTGGTGATCCCGACCGGACGCACCCCCCGCCGATCGACGTCGACCCGGCCGGCGGTGAGGAAGAGGATCTCACGCGCATGCGCCGTGTCCCACAGGCGGTCCTCGGCGGCGCTGCTGACGCCATCGGCAGCCACCGGCGGGGGCGCCTCGGCGAGCAGGTCGCCGAGCGGCGTGGCGCGCTCGACGCCGAGTTCGAAGCGGCGCACGCGCTCCCACGGCCAGGGCAGGTGCGCATGCAGGCCGGGGCCGAGCACGCGGCGCGCCGCGCCCCCGCGTTCCAGCACGCCGCACTCGGCCAGACCGAGCCCGGTCAGACCTGTGCTCGCCCAGCCGACCAGGGCGATGGCGACGGCCAGCGGCGGCAGGGCGCGGCCCAGGAAGACGCGCACCCAGTCGGCGAGGCCGGCCTCCAGCCCGCAGGCGGCGCGGACGGCACGGACCGGCCCGAGGTCGCCGGCCAGCAGGCCGGCGATCAGGCTGTCGTCGGCGAGGGTCGGCCGACCAGGCCGCAGCAGGCCGAGGGCCTGGCGCCCGAGGAGTTCCAGCGCCACCACCGCCACCAGACCGGCGAGGGCCGGCCAGACCAGTTTGGCGGCAGGCAGGAGCAGGGCGACGGCCTCGCTGCCGATGCCGGCAAGCACCGCAGCACTGCCGCCAGCAGCCCAGCACCACAGGGTGACGCCGAGCAGCCGCGACGGACCCACCGGCAGCCGACGCCGCCACACCAGCAGTGGCAGGCATCCAGCCAACGCCAGCGCGCCGAGGGCGGCGCCGGTGCTGGATGCAGAGGTCTGGGGGCGCAGCAGCAGGAGCACGGCAGCACCCACGGCAAGGCAGGCTGCAGGCGCCGCCAACCAGCGCCGCCAACCAGCAACGGTTGCAGCGGCAGCGGACACAGCCACCGCCACACCACCGAGCGCCACCAGCGGCAGCGGACCGGACCAGCCCCACCACGCGACGGGGATCAGCAACAGCATGGCCAGACCGCCGATGGCGACGGTCTGGCTTGATCGATCAGGCATAGGTGCAGGCCCCGCCGGGCCGGACAGCACGGCGGGGACGGTCAGGTCGGTTCAGTCCGTCGCCACGGTGGCGGGGACGAGCGGCGTCAGGGTGCCGCCACTGCCATCGTAACTCACCTTGGGGGTGATGCCGAGCATGTCGCACATGGCGAAGAAGATGTGCGTGTTGTCGATGATGCGCGTGCCGTGGTGCCAGGCGCCCTCATGCTGGCGCAGCTTGTTGAGCGCCGCCTCGGGGCCCTTGGCGTAGAGCGTGACCAGTTCGTTGGTGTGCTTGGTCGAGCTCCAGCGCACGCCGATGTTGGCGTCGAGGTTGGGCACCGCAGCCGTGTTCTTGACCACCAGGCGTTCGGTAGCGGGCGGCAGTACGCCCTTGCCATAGTACTTGTGCAGGCGCATGTAGCTGTTGCCGTGGTCGGTGGCGATGATGACCGCGGTGTTCTCCCAGGTCATGCCGTTGGTGCCGGCGGTGACCATGTCCGAGGCCTTGCGGCAGGCGAGATCGAAGTTGTGCCAGGCGCCCAGGTTCCACTCGTAGTCGTTGGGGTGGTTGCCCCAGTCGATGTCGCCGCCCTCGACCATGACGAAGAATCCGTCGCTGTCCTTGCTCAACACCTTGAGGGCAGCTTCGGTGGCGGCCGCCAGGGTGGGGTTCTCGGTGGCGCCGTAGGTGAAGCCACCGAGGCCATCGACCACCGTCCCGGTCGGATCGTGGTGGCGCATGTGGCCCTGGGCGTCGTACGACATGGCTCCGGCAGCGTTGCCGTAGCCGTTGGCGACCGGGTTGTTGAGATCGCCGGCGTAGCTGCCGCCGAACAGGCCGAACAGCTTCTTCTTGCCGCTGTTGTTGGCGGCGATGTTGGCGGCGACGGTGGTGGCCGCATCCAGGAGGGCGGTGCTGCCGTCCACGGCGGCGGTACGGGCGACATACTGGTACGCGGTGGTACCAGCGGCGAGACGGGCCTGATCGGCAGCCGAGATGTAGCTGACCTTGTTGAGACCCGAGCCGATGACGACATCGGGCACCACCTCATCGATGATCTCGGTCGCCATCGCCGCGCTGTTGCCGCGCGAGACGTTGTGGGAGACGAAGCAGCCGGGGGTCGCGTGGGTGAACGGCACCGAGGTGACCACGCCGATGGCCTTGCCCTGCCCCTTGGCGTACTCGGCGATGGTCTTCAGCTTGCCGCCGGCCGGATCGCCAGGCAGCCAGGCGATGTTGCCGTCATCGGTCTTGCGGCCGGTGGCCATGGCAGTGGCGGTCGAGGCCGAGTCGGCGCCGGGGTATTCGTTGGTACTCGGGCTGGTGGTACCCCAGCGGGCGATGATCGGGGTACCCGGTGTGGTGTAGAGGTCAGGCTGCGGAATCGCCTGGTAGCGCTCGGCAGCAGGTTCAGACGGGCTGCCGAGCGGGAATGGCGCGGTGCCACCGAAGTTGGGGTCGTAGCCGAGCATGGGCAGCATGTAGCCCTCGCTGAACTGCATCGCCGGGCCAGGGAACATGTCCTTCCACGGTGAACTGGGGGTGGCGTTGTAGCTGTTCCACGCGGCCATATTGGCAGGAATGGAGGAGATGTCCGTACCACCGTCACGCCCAGCATTCCATGACCACTGGTTGTAGAGGCTGACGTCCCAGGTCGTGTTCCAGCCCTTGTAGGGGAAGCTCTGCCCAAGCACGCCGTTGTCGGTACCGTAGCGGTAGCGGCTATAGGCGATCTCGTGTTCGAGCTGCGAGCCGTCGGCGATGAACAGGATGACGTTCTTCACCGGCGAGGAGACTGCTGGTGTCGCCGAGGCAGGGGTGGAATTATTATCGGAATCGTCACAGCCGCCGATAATCAGCAGACTTGCAACGCCGGCGGCGTAGGCAAGGCGGGTGAGGGTAGGAGATGGACGCATGGTGGTGGCTCCGGGTGTCTGTCAGCATCCTTCCTAGCGTGATTAATTATGGATAGTGACTGCTCACGCGGGTAACCTCGATACCCGAACTTTGTGCTGGGTTCCATGACGAGTCTTGGTAGGCTCAGCATCATGGAGCCGATCA
>JFJP01039204.1_pt1 | contig 14199 bp, 13 predicted proteins | sample 431651 | NCBI WGS metagenome assembly JFJP01 (sample SAMN02602958, study PRJNA72255) | Microbial mat metagenome, whole genome shotgun sequencing project. | biome: fresh water; feature: sink hole; material: water; isolation source: purple microbial (photo- and chemosynthetic) mats found in... | reverse complement strand
GGACTTTATTGGTTTTGATGTGGTGATTGGGAATCCGCCGTATATAAGAGTTCAAGAATTGCCCTATCAAGAAATTGATTATTATAAAAAAAGCTATAGTGTAGGGTTAAAAAGAATTGATATTTCAATATTGTTTATTGAATTGTCTAAAGTTATTTCAAACAATAATGGTTTCACAGTTTATATAACATCTAATCAATTCTTGACAACTGAATATGGTGAAGCCGCTAGGAATTTTTTATTAAATCACTATCAATTATTGAAAGTAATTGATTTTGGCGATGCACCTGTATTTGACGAAGCTCTTACGTATGTTAGTATATTTATTTTTAGAAATTCAATGCCTCAGGACTTCAAATATAGTTTTATTGATAAAAGCAATATGCTGTCATTTAACGATACAGCAATATTTGATTTAATCAAAATACAAAATTTAAGTTCAGATAGCTGGATTTTAAAGAACGTTAAAGGAATAGATCTAATACAAAAATTAGAGACTTTTCCTAAGCTTAAATCAATTGGAAACTGTTGGGCTGGTCTTTTTACAGGATTAGATAAAATATTAATGTTTGATTCAAAAGAAATCACTCGTATTGATATTGAGCCAGAATTACTATTGCCGATAATAAGAGCTCAGGACTGCGATAAATATAATTGTAAAATTCCTTCTAAATATGTTATCTATCCGTACAAAGTTGATGAAGGGAAAACAGTTTTACTTTCCGAGAACGAACTAAAAATGCAATTTCCAAAAGGGTATGATTATCTTGTAAAAAATAAGGGTTTATTATCCGATAGAATGGACAGTCGAAAGATTTTAAATGATGTAAATTCTTGGTTCAAACTGACTCGATTTGGTCAGAAACAAATATTTCAAAGAGCTAAAATAGTGAGCCCTGGCGAAGTGAAAAATCATAAATTTTGCGTTGATAATTCAAAAGCTGGGTTTAGTTGCGCAAGGGTATTCGCCATAACAATCGATAAAGCTAGTTTTAATATATATTCAATACTTGCACTTCTCAATTCTTCACTTTTTAAGTATTATTTACAATCTAAGGCTTCATTAAAAGCTGGGGGTTATTATTCCTATTCATCCAAAGTGTTAAATAATGCTCCAATTCCCAATGCGAAAAATCTCGAAGAATCAAAATTAAGTTTATTGGCATTAAATATTGAAAATATTAAGAAACAAGACCCTACAGCCGACACAACCGCCCTCGAAACCGAAATCGACCAATTGGTTTATGAGTTGTATGGGTTGACAGAAGAGGAGATTAAGATAGTGGAGGGGGAGAAATGATGGAGTTATTTACATTCTTATTTTAGGAAGTTATGAATAATAAATTCCCAGATTCTGTGTATGCTAACTATCAAACTTCAAATAGTCTGAAAGAAAATATTAGTGTTAGGTGGTTAGAACAGTTGTTTTGTATAGAAGGTATAAAAACAAATTTTAAAATTGAAGATAAAAATCCTGATATTGATGGAACCTTTGATATATTAAATAATTCAAGATTCGAAGCAAGAATTGAGGTTCAGATTAAAACATATAATGCAAAAACTTCAAGGAGTAAATCAAAGTTTCTTTGTGATACTAAAGTATTGTATTACGCACTCAAAAATAGATTGAATTGTGTGATTTTATTTGTAGTTGATATTGAAAACAATAAATCTTACTGGAAATATCTTTCAAAGTCATATCTTGAAAGCCTTAATTTAGAGCAAATTAAGAAAAATGCTACAATCAATTTTGAGTTAAATGAATATGTAGACAAGTCAAATGTTAATCAAAGTATATCAAAATGGCAAAATTTCTTTGCAATTAAAAATAATGGCATTTTTTTCGAAGATAATAATGTCGATGATTCAATTAAAAAGAAAGAACAAATATTAAATTTAATAAGGAATTTCGACTTTGCGAGACTATGTAGTGAAGATATTATTAGAATTCAAAAGTTTATTGATCGATTTAATTACCTATTAGATAATGATTTTTATTTCTTAAAAAGATTTTATTATCCACAAATGTGGAAAATGGGAATTGCAATTGGAGATTTCACGGACACTTCATTATCTTATGCATTGTATAAATTACCATTAGGTGAGATTGATTTAATTATAAAAAGAATTGATTTAAACTCTTCAAATTTATTTGATTTTCCTTTTTCAAAAAACTTTTTGTCTGCAGCTTCTGACGAATCAGCAAATCCAATAATTGATAACTCCAATGATATTGTTATGGAGCATATTAATAGGAAGATTGTTGATGTAATAGAAAATAAAAGGTTTCTGTATCTTTCACCTGAAATTGCCATAGAGTATGTTTTTGACACTCTTAAAGATAAGTATAGCAGTTGGCATATTGATTATACAACTGAGGTTGATTTAAACTCATTAAATAATTTTTTGGAAACTAAATATCTTTCGCAAATTCAAATGAGTAATTTACCCGTTTATTCAAGAGGACAAACTAATATAAGCACCTTGTACCATTGCGTTAAATATCTGACCAATAATGAATTCAATGAAATTAGTAGGCTTTATCCAATAGATCCAAAACAAAAAGGGGATTTATATATCAATTATCTTTATAAAAAGATGCAAGTTGTATTTTCCTTGTTGCCTGATTTATTTGATGCTTTTATGTATTATGCCTTTCCAAGTCTTAAATCAAAAATTTCTTTTTGGAATGGAGTTGATTTATTAGCTGTAAATTTAATGGCTTATGATAATGGAGAAACAGCAATAGAAATTCATCATTTCAAAAGAATCGATAGTGTAAATACTAAACCAAATATGATTTTCACAAAAAACATTGATCACTCACTTTATTCTAAATATAAAGAAGAAAAAAACAAAGAATTAAGTGTTTTTGAAATTAATTATTCCTATAATGATGTTGAGTATAAATTTATATGTAGAGAATTTACCCATTCAAATTTAAATAAAAAGTATTCAATTCACGAAGAATTATACAAATACTTAGGAAAAAGATTTGATGATTATCTAGCACCTGATTTTCGAATAATGTGGTCAGATATTGGAAGACTTTAAACAATCAAATTTTCAATTTTTTTATTAGAATTAAACAATTTTATCCATGCCCAAACTCAACCACCTCAGACTATTAGGAAATAGACAATTAAAAGAAGTCGTGCCAGTAAAATTTAATTATGGGCCAGGCAAGAAAGAAGAGGACGAAGAACTTGTTGTGCCCAATTATGTCCCTATGGCACAGCGGTTGGCGATGAATTACAGTCAGTTTGTAGTAGATAGACGTGAAAGGCAAACGAATAGGGATACCTCCATACGTGTACCAGCTAATATTGAATTTATCCGAATATCGTTTCTCGATCAATTTATATTAAGCGATTTCTTTACACAATGGTTTAATGAGTTTGGGTTGGAGGCGGTATCAGTTAGCAATTTTGGCAAGGAAGTTTTATTTGCAGTCATCGACAAAGAAAAATTCAAGTATTTTACTGAAAGTGTGTTGAAGTTTTCCAGGAGATGGTTGCAGCACGATGAACGAGCAAGTTTTTCGAATAAAATCACTTTTATAGATAGCTTTAAACTGCTTACTACGTCGGATATACTTCGTTTTGATATTCAGCAAACTGGGGAAGTGGTAGTGTTAAACACTATAGATTTACCACTCGACTTCAAAATTCAGGTAACTTTACTGAATGCAATGGAAGTGTTTCTGAAAGAAAACAATGTCAACTATGCTATTGACAGAGAGAATAACAGAATTGAGTTGTTCGGGGTAACAGCTGTGGTAGTTCAACAAATAGCAGATAATTTTGATATTGTAGAAAGCATCACTTGTTCCTTATCTTCGGTAATACGACCATCAGCTTTTAATGTTGCAAAATGGGATTATGGTTTCCGTATTTCGAATGCGGATTAAGATTTACCTTTGATTGGCATATTAGATACAGGTATCAGTATGGATACGCCAATATCCACTATTACTTTGCAAGATACTTCATTTACCCTTGCGGGTAATCCATTAGTTGATGTTGCTGGTGGCAGGCATTTGCATGGTCATGGCACAGGGGTCGCTGCATTAGCTGCTTTGGGCAGAGAGAATCATCTGAATGAATTTAATGGAGAGGTAAGGGCAGATGCAAAATTAATTTCACTTAAACTATCGAATACAGGTAGCGGCTATTTGTCGGAAACCAAAATTATTCAAATGCTATATGCAGCAAAAGCTAAATATCCGGAGTTATCAATATTTGTTTTGACAACCTGCTATAATGCTCCTAAAGCAATGAACGAAGCATTTTCGTCTTACACCTATTTACTGGATAAGTTTGCATACGAAACAGATAGTTTGGTTTTTATCTGTACGGGCAACAATGATAATGCAGTCAACGAAAATAGAACGTATGATTTACATTATTTTGAAAATCCACACACTAACTTGTCCACACCTTCCGATAGTTTGAACAACGTAACCATTGGAGGTGCTGCCGAAAATTTGAGAACAGGTGCTTTTTATGGTTGTTCACTTGGTAGGGAATATCCTGCACTATTTACCCGAAAAGGGCACGTGGATTTAAGTTTAGTGCTAAGTGGCAAAAAATCGAACAGTCGGTATTTTAAACCAGATGTAATTGATTGTAGTGGTGACATAATTGAACATCGAGGTTATTTAGACTATGGTGATGATTCAGCCATGCATATTTTATCGGCTAACCCGGCACACGGTTTTATCAAAGAATGTGGAACCAGTTATGCTGCACCTCTTACAGCCAATGTTGCTGCCAAAATCAAAGGGAAATATCCTGATTTGAGAATGCAAACAATAAAGGCGCTAATTGTAAATGGAGCATCATTCGATAATATTAAAACTGGAAAAGAGTTTGATAAAATTATTCACCGAATAGCTGGCAATGGTTTTGTGAGTGCTGAACGTAGCTTATTTTCCTCGGAAGGGAGTCCTACGCTGATTTTAGAAGATACAATTGAAAATGATAAAATGAAAATTTATCCGGTTCGTTTCCCACAATATCTGATTGAAGAAGCATTGGGTCGAAGCCAAGGTATTCTGAAATGCAGTGCAACGCTTTGCTTTAGTTTTAAACCCATCCAGCATAATCAGTTGTCGTATAATCCCATTCACATGGCCTTTGGGTTTTTTAGAGATCAAAGTGGAGATCAAATAAATGCTCCGAAAGCGGAATACAATTCTTTGATAAAAGCCAAACTAAATTGGTCGCAAAGCGGGAGATATAAGTCCAAACCTGTTCCATATTCTAATTGTCAGAAAATGGATTTCCTGATTGATGTTAAGAATCTAACCGAAGAGAACTGTACACTAAAACTAGCAGTACAAAGCAGATTGACGGCTCAGTTGTTGCAGTCAGATTTGACACACTACCCAACCGAATATCCATTCTCGTTGGTTATCAATATTGAGGAGAATTTTAAACTTCATACGGGTCGGTTGTATGATGAACTGGTGCTGATTAATGAACTGGAAGTAATGGTTGATTCTAGTGCAGAAGCAGTATTGGAGGCTTAAAATTATCGGGCAAGAGCCTTTTTCTCTACTTCGATAAGTTGTTTCCATATAGCAGTGCTAATTTTAGCTGAAAGCATATTCTCTGGCGTTTCCTGTGCGAAAAGACTTCGTTTGATAGCGGTAATCAGGGTTTTCTGAATGCTGTAATAAGAAAGTCCTAAAGCCTCTTTGGCAATCTTATTGGCCGAAGTTTTATTGTCGAATACAAAACGACCGTTTTTAAGAGTAAGATTAATCAGTTCTTTGATTTCCTTTTCTCTTGGTAACGAGAATTCAATTATATTGTCAAATCTGCGCAATAGGGCATCGTCCAGCATATCCCGTTGATTGGTAGCGGCAATAACAATGCTACTTTGAGGCAAGTAATCGAAAAGTTGCAGAATGGTATTAACTACACGCTTCATTTCGCCGTGGTCCTGACTATAGTCACGTACTTTGCCCAGACTATCAAATTCATCTAGAAAAATAATACAATCTTCTACGGCTGCTTTCCTGAAAATTTTAGCCAGATTTTTACTTGTTTCGCCAAGTTTAGACGATACAATTGCACCTATATTGATAACAATCATCATTTTGTGCAGTTCGCCAGCTACCACGTACGAAGCTAATGTTTTTCCACAGCCTGAATGACCGTGTAATAGTAATTTATTAGCAACCGGCAAATCAAATCGTTGCAACACATCAATCTTTCGGTGTTCTTCGATAAAGGCTACTAACTCAGCCATTACCTCATTATCAGCGACAATGTTTTCCAATCGATAATCTGAGGTGATTTTCTCAAGAATCAAGTCCGAAACCTCTTTGTCTTCCATCCTGTCATAATAGGTGTCAGATCCTACTTTTGTAAGGCTGTTGGTACTTTGCTGCCGGATTGATTCCTTTAAAATGGATTGAAGCTGAATGGCAAAGTTCACTTTTTTGGTTTTCTTGGAATACTCAATCAAATCGTTCACAACAGACAATAGTCTATCCTGATCGTTTTCCAGACCATATTTTGCTATTTCTTTTATGTAGTCGAGTTGTCCCATTCGTCGAATTTTATGCAAAGATAACGTTTTTGATTAATTAGTTGTTCTGTTTTGCTTTTATATTGAATATTTAAAAAATCATTTATTATCTTTGTTATCAAATGCCACCATGCGGGGATTTGACTTCGTCGATTTTCAATTCTTGGTAAAATAAGCGGCAACCAACGTTCAGCGACCAACGGTAAAGCCGAGCGTTTATCCGTGAAAATATTATAGTTGAAAGTAAATAATTTAATTAGTCGAGTAAAATGATAATTGATACAAGTTTTACCAATAAACACTATATTTGCAATTAAAATTGAAACAAATGATTAACCGCATTGAAATAGAGAACTTCAAGTCTATTAGGGAAATGAATCTGGAACTAAAGCCGATTAATATCCTGATAGGTGCAAATGGCGTCGGTAAAAGTAATTTTATCGGGTTCTTTAAGTTGTTGAAGAATATGTATGAACGGAATCTTCAAAACTATGTTGCAGAAGAAGCTGGTGCAGATAATGTATTATATTTCGGGTTGAAACAATCTGAATTTTTAAAAGGAATTATTGAGTTTGATAATACAAACCGTTATTATTTTCAATTAAATCCGAACCAGGAAAGTAATTTGTATTATTATGTAGAAGGAACTCAGTTTTACCGTGATTATTATAACAAAGGTTGGGATAGAGAAGACCTTGGCAATGGATATATTGAAAGTATTTTGAGCTCAAAACAATTTACGAGATATGGATATGTACAAAAATACATGACATCTTTTAAAGTATTCCATTTTCATGACACCAGCAAAACAGCAAAAATAAAACAAACTTGTAATATCTCCGACAATCAGTTTTTGCGGGAAGATGGTGCAAACTTAGCCTCTTATCTATATGCTTTACAGCACACAAACCCAAAAGACTTCAAACGTATAGAAATGGTTATTCGTTCGGTTGCACCATACTTTGAGAGGTTTGATTTAAAACCTGACCGAATTAATGCTGATGTTATTCGTTTGGAATGGAAAGAAAAAGGATCAGATGCTTATTTTAATGCCAAACATCTGTCGGATGGAACATTGCGTTTTATTGCACTTGCTACTTTGTTGCTTCAGCCCGAAGCGCCTCAGGTAATTATTATAGATGAACCTGAGTTGGGCTTGCATCCATTTGCAATCAATAAACTGGCCGGATTAATCAAAAAAGCTTCTGTAAATACACAGATAATTATTTCTACTCAGTCGGTTAATCTGGTAGATAACTTTGAGCCTGAAGATATTATTACCGTTGACCGTGAAGATGGACAATCGGTTTTTCATCGTCAAAGTAGCGAAACGCTCAAAGACTGGTTAACTGATTATAGCATCAGTGATTTGTGGAATAAAAATGTGATAGGAGGTCGCCCATGAAAAGACTGATTATCATTGTTGAAGGTCAAACAGAAGAAGAATTTGTCAATCAGGTTTTAGCACCTTATTTCAGAACAAAAGATATACTTTCGGTAGTTCCTATAAAAATTGCCACAAGCAACACTTCAAAGGGTGGTTTTGTAAACTATCAACATTTGAAAAATGATGTTCTTAAGAGAATTCGTGAGACAGATGTTGTTATCAGCACTTTTGTAGACTATTTCAGAATACCAACTTCCATTCCTGATTATTTAACTTGCCAAAGCAAAAGTAATGTAGATGAACGAATAACATGTTTAGAAAGAGCAATTGCAACAGACATAAATTTTCCGAACTTCTTGCCCTATATTCAGAAGCACGAATTTGAAGCTTTGCTTTTTTCTTCTAGTGTGGGTTTTGAGAACCTTTATGATGGAGATATTATTTCCGAGACTACTAGTGTAATAGCAGAATATCAAAATCCTGAAGATATTAATTCAAGACCCGAATTTTCGCCATCCAAACGTCTTATAAGTATAATGGGAAGTTATGAAAAAGTATTTGAAGGGAATATGATTGCCTTGGAAGTAGGTATAAACACAATGCTTGAAAAATGCCCCCGATTTAATAACTGGGTTGAAAAGCTGATAGTTGAGGTAAAAAATAATTGAACAAGCAATTCCAAAAAAATGAAAAATGAATGCGAATAGAAATGCCACTATTCGCATTTTAAAATTAGTTCCTAATCTTTGCGCTTCCAAAAATTAAACGAGATACTTCTGTGAAAGCAATAGGAAACATATACTTAGCGTGGAGAAGAGGGAAAGGTAGTAGTCGGAAACGTGTTGGAGTAATCAAACGCAATTCGAATACGGGCATTACTTTTTCGTATATCGAAAAGGGTGTACTTGAAGCAGAGAAGGACGGATTTACTCCTTATGTTGATTTTCCGGACACTAACAAGACATATACAGATAATGTATTGGATATTTTTGGGAAGCGATTGATTAAAACAGAAAGACCAGATTCACAAAAATACCTGGATTTTTGGTCAATTGACCCGATAAATAAAGACAATAAGTATTATCTACTTGCTCATACTCAGGGCTTACTTGCTACAGACAACTTCGAGTTTTTGGCAGATTACAACCCTATAAAAGGGTTAAGTTTTATAAGTGAAATATGTGGATTATCGCACTCAACCCCTCCGGTAGATATAATCTCGGAAGGTGATTTATTGCAATGGAAACCTGACAGAAAAAACTCCCATGACGAAAAGGCAATTAAAGTCTTTAAAGGTTCGACAGAGCTTGGTTTTGTAAAACTTGTTCATTGCAATGTGTTTCACAAGCCCGGTGGCGATAAACTAAAAATCAGCGTTAAAAGCATTGAAAAGAATGGTAAGCTAAATCGGGTATTTGTAAAAATATCTTTTTAAGAGAAAAGTTGATATAATTTTAAAAGACAGTATGAAAATGCTGTCTTTTTTTTGTTAATTTGCAGTTGTGATTGAAATTTATAATTATACGCTACAGAAATTTACAAGTATAAGCTATTGCACAGCTATTTGATTGCAGTACGGATAATGTATCGTTACATTTGAAAAATATCTTTAACAGTGGTGAGTTGGAGGCGGATTCAGTTACCGAGGAATTCTCGGCAACTGCAAGCGATGGGTAAAAATATAAAACAAAATTTTACAATCTCGATGCAATTATAGCCGTAGGCTACAGAGTGAATTCTAAAAAAGTTAGTAATTATTTGCAAATTAAATTCAAAAACTCAAACTGGACGATTTCGAGTTCGCGACCATAAAATAGAAAATCATTCTCAATGAAAACATTCTACAAAGCAATTATTCTAACTATTATCTGTGTGTTGTTCACATTCACAGCTTTGCATGCCCAATCCTTCGAAATCGCTACTTTTAATATCCAGAATTTTGGGCAAAGCAAAATGGCAAAAACGGATGTAGTGGATACGCTTGCAATGATAGTACGGCAGTTTGATATAGTGGCAGTGCAGGAAATTTCGGATATAAGCAACCGCACCGCTACCGCATTTCTGAAAGTGGTAAATTCTAACGGTGCTCGCTATAAGCTGAGTTGCAGTGAGCGAACAGGACGTGAACCCGATGATATTAAAAGTGCTGAGCAATATGCTTTTTATTACGATAGTAAAACGGTTTCGTTAACCGAATCAGCCTTGTATCCGGATGTGACTGATGATTTTCAGCGGGAGCCTTACGTGGCTTCGTTTACCCGCAAAGCCGATAGTTTGACTTTTGTGGTTTGTACTATACACACAGCACCCAAACAAGCGGTTGAAGAAATAGCAGCATTGGCAAAAGTGGCGAAGTGGATACCAACACATTTTAAAAATGCCAAAAGGATAATCTTCTGTGGCGATTTTAATGCCTCGTGTTCGTATGCTTCGCCTAGTGAATTACAGGCTCTTGCCATACATAAATCGCCTTACTACTGGGTAGTGCCCGACAATGCCGATACCAACCTGGCCAAAAATGCTTGTGCTTACGATAGGTTTGTGGTAACAGAAAATCTTCGGTCGTACGTAGGAGGATGGGAAGTGTATAAGGCATTTAAGAGCAAGAAAGTGTCGGACCATTGGCCGGTGGTGTTGAAATTAGAGAAAAGAGTAAAGAACAAACAATAAAGATTTTAGAAATATAACCCAATTATTTATGGGGAAAAAAGCGCCATTGCTTACAGAGATTTTGTACTTGAAGCTGATAAAGCATTTAATCGTATTTATTTGCAAGAAATTGATTTAACACCAACCGAAGTTCATGAATTAAAAGAACAGTTCTCGACGGAGCAATTCGAAAAGATGTATGGTAACTTTGAGAATGAATTGAGAAGTAATTTATTGAAGTTTGATGACAAAAATTTTATTAAAGCCTATCTGAAAAATGTATTTGATGAGGCATGCAGGTATGTAGATAAACAATCACATGTGCCCGGTGCTATTATTGACAGGGATTTTGAAATTGAGTTTTTACTGATGCTTTGGAAAACAATGAACGAAGCTTTTGAGTTTTTCAATTATTATTGCGATAAATTGGATTCGAGTGAAGCATACATACCTCTTTATAAGTATTTGGATGAAATTAAAAAAGATAAAACAGTTGAAGAAAGTGCAGAAAGTGATAATGCAACCTTCACTTTTGACCCTCGTTTTGATTTTAAAAAGCTAAAAGCCGAACTTGAAAACACGGTCTTAACATCCGATGAAAAATATAATTTGGTAAACGACCGTTTGTATGATTTCATGCAATGGCAAAAGCAGTATGATGTGTACGAAGCGTTCTATGTGACGTGGGATTCATCTGACGATAGCAAGTACAAATATAGTAGAGAACATTACCCACACTTCGAAAAACTCTGTAAATTAGAACTTGAACGTTGGAAAAATATAAGTCAGGGTGCGCAAAAAAATGATACGAAGAAAGTGGGGAAAAAGCAGCAAGTAACTTTCAAAATTGCTTCCAAGCGCTAAACCGATGTTGTAAAAATTCTTTCGGCAATGTATGATAGTAAAATGTTTGCCAATGCCGACGGACAACCCGCCACCAATAAATAGGAATTAATGGATGCATTTGGTGAGTTTTTAGGCGAAGATTTAAAAGCCTATAGCACCTTGCTTTCGCAAGCAAAGGACAAAAATCCTGATTTATACCTGAAAACATTCGACGATTTGAAGCGTACGGCAAATGAATATTGTTTTAAGTAGAAATTAATTGAGTAAATATAATATACTATTTTGAACGCAAAGTACGCAAAGCTAGTAAGATGCTATGATTAAATAAATATGTTGCGGCTTTGCCTCTTAGCATCTTTGCGTTAAAAATAATTCTTAGTATTAAATACGTAATTTAATTTTTCCAATTACTTTAATACCAAACCTAACTTCGGATTAAGAAAAATATTTTCAAAAAAAATAAAAATAATTCGAACGCTAAATGACTGTAAAAAAGCATTTAGCGCTTTTTTTGTGCAAAAAAAATACCTGTCTGAAATTAGGTATCGAAATTAGGTAAATGATTGGCTGCAATAGAAGTGGGATCTTTGCACTGTAAATCGCTACTTAAAAAGCACTTAGCTTTAGAGTTACAACGATTAACACCAATGCTTATGGCTTTCAGCCAAAACCCCATGACAGGCCAAATGACAGGATCGATGGCCAATTTTGTAACTTCCTCACGGGACGGGCAAAATGAGATCCGTAGTAAAGCGTTCAATCCGCGGGACGCAAATACTCCTGCTCAGCAATTGCAGCGAGCTTGTTTTAAACTGGTCGCGGACGAGTATCAATCTTTTGGAGGTGCTACCGACGAAGGTTTTCCTGATAAGGAATCCGGCAAGTCGGGCTATAACCTCTTCGTGGCTGCAAATCTGCCTGCTGCCATTGATAAAAGTGAGGCAGAACCTGTGATTGACTACAGCAAACTATTGGTTGCCAATGGGTCGTTACCCTGGAATTAAAGCTGCTGATGTGAAGTGCTGCTATTTGTTTGTTCGCAATGCCGATGGCAGCAAGGCGTCGAAGTCAACTTATATTGAGTTGGTGTAGAAAGAAAGTCGCCGTTTAGTTAACAGAAAAACCATTGTAAGATTAAGGTACTTACAATGGTTTTTTTAGTTGAAATAAAATATTTATTAGAAATCATTTGCAATTCCGATAAATTTACGCTATTTTCGTTGCACAATACAAGTAGCACTATGATAAACGAATTTCTGCAATATATACAGTATGAGAAGAACTACTCTGATCATACTGTTTTGTCGTACAAAAACGACTTGCTGCAATTCGTCGAATTTTGTGATTGTGAGCTAGATACATTTAATCCCGCAACTGTTTCTGATACCATTATTCAACAGTGGATATTGGCTCTAATGAATCAAAAATCGAACGCTCGAACTATTTCTCGGAAAATATCCACACTTCGATCATTTTGGCATTTTTTGTTAGTTCGTAATTTAACCGATAAAAATCCGACGTTAAAAATCGTTTTACCCAAAACAAACAAGCCACTTCCTGCGTTTTTTAAACAAAACGAAATGGAAAATGTACTCGATGATACATTTCTGAGCAATAACTTTGAATCGCTGCAAAAACACACAATATTAGAATTATTCTACCTCACTGGCATCCGTCTTTCGGAACTCATTGGGCTTAAGGATATTGATATTGATTTTTCGAATAAAAGCATAAAAGTTACTGGCAAACGTAACAAACAGCGCATTATTCCACTGAGTGATGACTTTTGTATACGGCTACGGGAATTTATGAATATCAGAGATAGTTCTATTCAGAAAATCGACAATTTTCTTTTTCTGCTTACTAGTGGAAAGAAAGTTTATCCGAAATATGTATACTCACTTGTTCACAACAGCATGTCGGAGGTGAGCAGTTTGAAAAAGAATAGTCCACACGTTCTGCGACACACATTTGCAACAGCATTATTAAACAACGGAGCTGATATTAATTCAGTAAAAGAGTTGTTAGGCCACAGTAGCCTTGCAGCTACGCAGGTGTATACACATACCAGCTTCGACGAATTACACAATATATATAATCATGCCCATCCAAGGGCTAACTAAAAAAGGAGGTATTTATGAAACTGAGAATCCAATCCATCAATTTTGATGCAACAGCAACGCTTGAGTCTTACATTACAAAGAAAGTATCAAAATTAGAAAAATTTTTTGACGAAATTAGTAATATTGAAGTATATTTAAAAGTCATACGGCCAGAAACTGCAACTAACAAGGAAGCCGAAATAAAAATTGCAGCTCCCAATGTTGATTTTTTTGCATCTAAAACCTGCGATACTTTCGAAGAGGCTGTTGATCTTACCATTGATGCGCTCGAGCGACAAATAAAGAAATACAAGGAAAAAGCACCAAAGAAATAAAATAATAAGATAAATGTTTTGTAGTCCGAAATAATTTCGTACATTTGCAAGCCGTTTGAATAGCAATATTTAAACGGCTTTTTAAACGGCTAAAGTATCTATGATACAAGCAATTGCCTCTTTAGCTCAGTTGGCCAGAGCACGTGATTTGTAATCTCGGGGTCGTTGGTTCGAATCCGACAAGAGGCTCAAAATAGGAAAAAATAACCCCCTGACCCCTAAAGGGGAGTGCGAAAACAGGGGAATTTAAGTATAAGCGTATATTTTAAAAGTTATTTTTTTGATTATAATTGAATAATTGGTTTTTAATTCCCCTTTAGGGGTTAGGGGTCAATTATTA
>JFJP01035046.1_pt1 | contig 14199 bp, 11 predicted proteins | sample 431651 | NCBI WGS metagenome assembly JFJP01 (sample SAMN02602958, study PRJNA72255) | Microbial mat metagenome, whole genome shotgun sequencing project. | biome: fresh water; feature: sink hole; material: water; isolation source: purple microbial (photo- and chemosynthetic) mats found in... | reverse complement strand
AGGATGATGAAGGGCGACAGCCCCAGGTTCTGTCCCTGCACCCTGGGTTCCACGATATTTCCCAGTACCATGTTCACGCCGAGTACCGTCAGAAAAGCGCCGATGATCGGGCTAGGATCCGGCCAGAACTGCACCAGCGCAAAAACCGTGACCCCGGCGCCGGCAGCTATGGAACCTATGTTGGGTATGAAATTGAGGATGAACGATATGACACCCCAGATGATGGGGAAATCCATGCCTATCCATGCCAGAATGAAGCCTACGAGCAAACCTGTTGCCAGGCTTATGAAGAATTTTACGCTCAGGTAGCGGGCAACCTGTTTGATGACGTCGGCTATTATCCGCTGTATCCGGGTGGACATAATTCCGGCAAAGGCCGTTTCTATGCGGGTCCTGAAGTGGCCTATCTCCAGCAGGAGGAAAACCACGAACAGTATGACCATGACGGTGTCCGACATGAAGCCGATGAGCGATTCCGAGGTAGACAGGGCATAGGACTGTACCCCTTCCCTGACACCCAGTTGCCCCCACAGGTTCTGGAAAAGGCTTATATGCTTGTCGTAAGGCAGCTTGAAAGCGGTAGCGATCAGCTCATACAGGTAAGCAAAGCGCTCTTCATACTTGGGGTACAGCGAGACTATCGTCTTGACGCTCTGGAAGAGCACCAGCACGACCACGTACACCGCCGCGGCGAGCAGGAGCACCACAACGACCGCGCCTATGGTACGCGGGATTTTTATTTTTTCCAGCATGATAATGACAGGTTCCAGCACGAACGTGAGGAGCACCGCGATGATAAGGGGAAGCACGACCGGCGCGGTCAGCTTCATTGCGCCAACAGCGAGCACCAGCGCTATGAATCCCAGCAGGAACAGGTTGATTCTCGCAAAACTGGCGCTGCGGTATTTTTCTTCGGCCATGGTATCCTGTCTTTCTTGTTCTAGCGGGTGATAGTCTGCTTTGAAACGTATGCCTCGGTGCAACCTGGAACTACACGTATCTTCTCAACCCAGCCCTTGGCCTCGCGTTCCGTGGGGTAGGGACCGATGCGTACCCGGTACCAGGTCACGCCGTCCAGATCCTTGACGGTGATCAGCGTGGAGAGGTTTTTTGTCGCTAGCTCCCGCTGCAGGTCGTCAGCGCGGGTGCGGCTCGTGAACGCGGCCGCCTGAATCCAGTATTCCGCGACAATCGCGGGAACAACCGGTGCCTTGGTCGCGGGCTTTGCGGCTGGTTTTACCGTAACCGGAGCCGTGGTCGTCGCTGTTGTGGCTGCCGGGCTGGTCGTCGCTGGTTTCGTTGCAGCCGCTGGTGTCTGTGCGCTTGATGTGGCTGGAACATATGGTTTGTCGGTGGCTACCGGAATGGTCGCGGCATCGGGCTTTTCGCCGTACACGATGATGATGTCCGAACCTTGCGTAGTGCTGGTTTCCGCTGGAGCCGGCGGAACAGGTGCGGGCTCGACCGCGCGGACGTACTCGTCCGGCGAAGCGGAGCGGGGTGGTGCTACGGCGGCTACCGTCGCGGGAGCTCCCGCGCTTGTGCCCCGGGGAAATGCCAGCGCGAGCGCTATGCCGGATGCTACGACGAGTACGATGACGACGCTGAGCAGCGTCCACAGGACTTTCTTTGTTTCCAACGGCATGGCCCCTCCACGACACCTTCTGGTGTTACCCTTCCTGTATCGGTATATCGGGCCTTCTAGTTGAGTCCGAGCGGCGGTTCCAGAAGCTTCATGAGAGACTGCATCTTCCTGTGCAGCCGCTCTTTGCTTCCACAGTTCCTGACGACGGTTACCTTTTCGGCATGTGTCTGCCCGGCAATCCACAGCGGTTTCTGCCTGGCTATCCTGGCCAGTATCGCCCGCGTACCGATCCCGTCGCGGGACTTGCCACGGAGGATGCGTGCCAGTAGCGGCGAGCGTACTTCTATGATGGCATCACAGGAATTGGCCACAGGCAACCGGTAGAGCAGGGCCGCATCGACGCAGACCCTGCCTTTAGCTTCTCGTGAAGCAGTGGCAACTGCTTCAGCCACCAGAGCGTTCATGGCAGGATGAATGATGGCTTCGTAGCGTGCGAGCAGGTCGGCATTGCCGAATACCAGCGTTCCTATGGCCCGCCTGTCAGGGCTGCCATCAGGCCTGATAACGCCTGGTCCCAGCAGCCCGGCCACGGCACTGGCAGAGCGCTCCAGTGCGGCATGGCCAAGCGCGTCCACATCGACTATTGCCCAGCCTGCTGCCCTGAGCAGCGAAGCAATGCTGCTTTTACCCGAGCAATACCCGCCGGTCAGCCCCAGTATCAATGCATGTCTCCCCAGGTCCGCGCCGTCTCCACACCCACCCGCAGCGGTACCGACAGCTCCACCGCGTGCGACATGGCTTCCGCAATCGCGGCTGCCACGGCTGGCGCATCGGCTTCCGGTGCCTCGACGATCAACTCGTCATGTACCTGCAACAGCAGTTTCGCAGCCGGAAAACGCTCGCGGAGCAGGGCGTCAACCTTGAGCATGGCCAGTTTGACAATGTCGGCCGCTGAGCCCTGGATGGGCGTGTTTACGGCTATACGTTCCGCCGCCTGACGCTCGTTTGCGTTGCGGCTGTCTATGGCGCGGATGGGGCGGCGCCGCCTGAGTATGGTAGACACGTAGCCGTCCCGCCTGGCCGTATCAACCACCTCGCGTATGAACGTGGCTACGCCGGCATAGCGCGCAAAGTAGGCCTCGATGAATTTCTGCGCCTCGGCACGCGGTATGCCAAGTTCCTGGGCCAGCCTGAATGCTCCCATGCCGTAAATGACGCCAAAGTTTATAGTCTTTGCTGCCCGGCGCTCGGAGGCTGTAACCTCGTCTTCGCTCTTGCCTAAAATTAGGGCTGCGGTGCGCCTGTGCACGTCGGAACCGTCGATGAAGGCCTTCTTGAGTTCCGGGTCGCCCGAGAGGTGGGCAAACACCACCAGTTCTATCTGCGAATAATCGGCCGAGATGAGCAGCTTGCCAGGCGCGGCGACGAAGGCCTTGCGGATGCGGCGTCCTTCCTGTTCCCGCACAGGAATGTTCTGCAGATTGGGATCCCGGCTGGAGAGGCGGCCGGTGGCTGTGCCTGTCTGCACGTAATGGGTGCGTATCCGAGGATCCTCTGTAGACAAAGCCAGCAGGGAATCGACGTAGGTGCTCTTGAGCTTCTGCAGGGTCCGGTGCCGGAGTATCAGCTCGGGCACCTTGTCCTCGCGCGCCAGCTCCTCGAGCACAGAAATGTCAGTACTGAAGCCGGTCTTTGTTTTCTTGCCGCTTGTGAGCTTGCGCTCGACAAACAGGATCTCCTGGAGCTGTTTGGGGGAGTTCATATTGAATTCGTGCCCCACGAGCGCCCAGGTCTCCGCCTGCACCGTGACCAGTTCCGCATCCAGTTCCTTGCCGAAAGCTGAAAGGGATGCAGCGTCCACCAGGATGCCCTGGCGTTCCATCCGCGCCAGCAACGACAGCACCGGCATCTCCACGCTGGCGAACAGTTCGGCGAGGTCCTTGCCGGCCAGCTCCTTCTCCAGCACCGCCTTGAGCCGGAGGACCATATAGGCATCCTCCGCCCCGTACGGTGCGGCTTTTTCAATGGGAACCGCGGAGAACACGGTGCCCTTGGGCGCAAGCTCCGAATAAGGCGTACCGCCAAAACCCAGGTACGATGCGCCCAGGCTCTCCAGCTTGAGCGAATCGCGCTCGGGATCTACGAGCCAGGCGGCCAGCATCGTGTCCCAGGGAGCGCAGAGTATTGGCGCGCCCCAGTTTTCCATGATGTGCATGTCGAATTTCAGGTTCTGCCCCACAACAACGAGGTCCGAGCGGGCCAGGAGCGGTGCCAGGATGCGCCTGGCGGCTTCCGCGGGCATGCACGCGGCGTCGGGCGAGGAGAGGGGCACGAAGCAGGCTGCATCCGTGGACACGGCAAGCGAGAACCCGACCGGCATGGCGCGCATCTCGTCCAGGGAGTCGGTTTCGCAGTCAAAGGCGAAGGTGCCAGCCGCCATTGCCAGGTCCACCCAGCGCCTGAGGGTTGTTTCGTCGAGGATGACCTCGCAGGCGCCTGGCTTGGAGTAGGCTTCCGGCACCGAGGGCGGGATGGGTGGCGGGGCAGGGGGGGCGGGGGGCCGCGCCGTTGTGGCGGTGTCCGAGCTGGCGCTTCCGGAACCCGCGCCGGCCGTGCCGGTACCGGCAGGCAGCGGGCCGTGCTCCGTCACGGCTGCGAAAAGGTCGCCAGGTTCCGGTTGCATGCCGTCGGCGACACGGCGCGTTGCCAGGCTGCGCATGCCTTCGCGCATGAAGACCACGCTGGCCGCGTCCCGGTCGAATTTGTGCACGGCCAGTTCGTCGAAGGACGATACGGAGAGCGGCGCGTCGTAGGCGAGGGTGACCAGTTGACGGGACAGCATGGCGCTGTCCCGTCCCGTTTCCAGTTTTTTTCGTAGCCCGTCGGGCTTTACCTCGGCAAGGTGCTCCCAGATGGCATCAAAGGTACCGTATTCGGCGAGCAGCTTGAGGGCTGTCTTGTCGCCGACGCCCGGCACGCCGGGTATGTTGTCCGATGCATCTCCGGTAAGCGACAGATAGTCCAGGATGCCCTCAGGCGGTACCCCCCATTCGGCCTCGACTTCCGCCGGGCCTATGATTACGAAGCCCTGGTCGCGGTCTGGACGGAGGGCCCGGACCGAACCGCCCACCAGCTGGAGCAGGTCCTTGTCGCTGGAGACGATGTAGCACTGCCGCCCTTCGGCCCGGCAGCGCGCCGCGACGGTGGCTATGAGGTCGTCGGCCTCGTAGCGGTCGGCGCGCAGTATGGGCACGCCGAGCAGCTTGAGTATTTCTTCGACCATGGGAATCTGAGAGTGCAGGTCTTCAGGGGTTTTCTGCCGGTTTGCCTTGTACAGGTCATACATTTCGTGGCGGAAGGTGGGTACGCTGGAGTCGAAGACAGCCGCAAAGGCCGAGGGCGAGTAGCGATCCCATAGCTGGAACAGGCTCCTGAAGAAGCCAAAGGCCGCCGAGACATTATCGCCGCGGGGATTGCGGAGCGGCTTGGATATGAAGGCAAAGTACGAGCGGTAGATGCTGCCGTACGCGTCGAGCAGGAAAATTGGTTCCATGCCATGCAGGATACGCTGTCTGCCGGTGTCCGGCAAGACGGTTTCTGCCGCTCAGGTGACGCCGGTCAGCCTTTGATGTCGAGTGCCGTGGGTTCCGCAGCAGAGGCGTAGACGCTCTTGCGCTTGGCGTAAGGATTCTTGAGGCTTATTACCTCGTGGCGGAGCATTTCCATGCGTTGCTTGAGGAGCGCACGGTTCTCGGTATTGCGCACGACCACCTCGTCCTTGAGGGTAGAAAGGGTGGAGCGAAGTTCGGCTACGCCATCGGGTTCCGAGCCTGAATACACTGCCCTATACATGTCCTCGAGCGGCTCTATGACCTTCTGGACAGCGAAAATCTCCGAGACTATGCCTTGCTCCAGGTCGACGTGGGCCACGAGCGCGTCCACGTCGCCTTTCTCTATGTCGGTACGCTGATGCTCAAGCACATGCATGTACTCGCTGAATTTTTCACGCTGCCGGACAAGGAGCTCCCGGAATCGTTTGAGGACGGCTACACGTTCGCCGAGCTCTTCCTTGGAAAGGTGTCCGTCCGGGGGCATGCTCGATCCTAACCTGCGATGTTGACGCCTGAAGCGCGGCGCTCGTCAACCATGCCGGTTGCTTTTGTAGCAGCCACAACCCAGGCAGACGCCAGTTCGGCCAGCATCAGGCGCACAGCCTTGACCCTGGTGGCATCCTTGGCGATGTTGGCTTCTGTCAGCTCACGGTTAAAATATACATAGAGTGAAAAAAGGTCGCGGGCAATATCGCCACCCGCGTCAAAATCGAGGCTGGCCATCAGTTCTGTTACGATGTCCTGGACCTTGCAGATGGCCTGGTTGACCTTCTCTATGTTGGCTGTTTTTCTTTTTAGATCGGTCTCCAGATACTCGACGGCCCGATCGCACTGTCTGACGGCTTCTTCGTAGAGCATGACAACGAGTTGGCCTGGTCCGTGCAGCGAGTGGATTCTGGGTCATCTCGTTCTCCCCCTCCTCTGAGCTTCTTCTTTATCTATCGGAACGGGAATCCCGAGCTTTAGGACAAAAATCATTCGTCACCAAGAGTGCCGGTGTCATGCCAGGTCTCAATGACGCGGAACGCATCGTTTATGCGGGCGCTGGTCTCCGTAGCCCGCTTCTGGGCTTCGGGAGCTGAACCATGCTTGTCGGGATGGTGCTCCTTGAGCAGTCGTTTGTAAGCCAGCCTGACCTGCTCGAACGGCGTGCCATAGTCGAGTCCGAGCGTTTTGTATGCGGCTACCAGCTTGGCCGGAAGTGCCGGAGCCGGTTTCGGGGTTGCCCTGGCCTGCTGCCTGGCTCTATCCCTGGCCTCGGCGTTCCGGCGTAGCCGTTCCTGTTTCTCCTTGTCATCATCCAGGAAGGCGTCCAGTTCAGCCATGGCCTCATCAAGGATCGGGTCGCTGGTGAACAGCGATCCATGGTTCCTGTCGGGGTCGGAAAAGGGCTTGTCTCCAGACTGTGTCCAGGATTTCAGGAGGTTTCCAAAACGGTCGAAGAGTTGATCCACGCTTGACATACTGGATATACTCTACCTCAAGCGTGCCCGAGAGGCAAGCCGATCATGGCCAGTAAGGAACCGAATGAAGCACTACAAACCGGCTGTTGCCGTCTACGGCGGAGCCAATTTTGATATACAGGCGCGTTGCCGGGAGCCCTATCGGGCCGGCGACTCCAACCCGGGCACGTCCTCCATGAGCTTTGGCGGCGTTGGCCGCAACATTGCCGAGAACGTGGCCAGGCTGGGTCTGGCGACCGAACTCGTGACGGTTTTCGGAGGCGATGAGATGGCATCGCTGCTGGCTGATGGCTGCCGCGCCTCGGGGGTAGAGGTCGGCCGTTCGCTGATACTGCCTGGCGAGGCTACCTCGCGCTATATCTGTATTATTGATGAAAATGGCAGCCTCGTCGGGGCAGTTGCCGCTATGGACTGCCTCAACCTGTTTGGCCCCGACGAACTGGCATCCCGTTTCGGACCCGGAGACGAGGCCGACGTGGTCGTCATTGATGCCAACCTCCCTCCTGAAACGATAGCCGCGGCGGCCTTCCGCTGGAAGGACAAACCGCTCATACTGGACACGGTATCGGTGGCCAAGGCCGCCAGGGCTGCTCCCGTAGCAGGCCGATTTTCCATGGTAAAGCCAAATCGCAGGGAGGCCCGGGCCTTGCTGGGGCTGGATCCGGATGGCGTCGATGATGCTGTTGACCTTGATGATGACCTGGCCATCTCGTATGCGCAGTTGCTCCTGGCGCTTGGCGTGCGGGAAGTCTTCATTTCATTGCGGGAGCGCGGGCTCCTGTGGGCGGACGAAAACGGCATGGGCAGGGTCAGCCCGCTGGATCTACCTGTCGTCAATGTATCGGGGGCCGGCGACGCCGCAACCGCCGCACTTGCCTGGGCTACGGTTCATGGCCTCGATTGTATGGGAAAAGCTACGTATGCGGTTGCGGCCGCGTCTTTGTGCGCATCGTATCCCGATGCTGTTGCATCGGGGATGAATGCTGATAGACTTGCCCTGTTGGCCAAAGGAGTCCGCAATGAACGAATATCTTGACCTGAGCGAAGAAGTCAGCGATGCCCTCTCCCGTGGCGCTCCCGTGGTTGCCCTTGAATCGACCATTATCTCCCATGGCATGCCGTTTCCGCGGAATGCCGAGACCGCTCTGGCGGTAGAAGCTGAAGTCCGGGCCTCCGGTGCGGTTCCCGCTACCATAGCCATCATTTCGGGGCGCCTCAAGGCCGGCCTGTCGGAGAGCCAGATAGGCTTCCTCGGCGAGCGTGGACACCGCGTCGCAAAGGTCTCCAGACGTGACATCGGACGCATCGTCGCATCCGGAGCAGATGGAGCAACCACCGTGGCTGCGACGATGATAATCGCTGAAATGGCCGGCATCCGTGTATTTGCCACCGGCGGCATCGGCGGCGTCCACCGCGGGGCCGAACGCACCATGGACGTCTCGGCCGATCTCGACGAACTCGGCCGCACCAGCGTTGCCGTTGTCTGCGCCGGCGCAAAAAGCATACTCGACATTCCCATGACACTGGAGTATCTCGAAACCAAGGGCGTTCCCGTTGTCGTATACCGTGGCGACGAATTCCCCGCATTCTACACCAGCCGCTCCGGACTCAAGGCCGAGCTCCGCATGGATAGCGCTACCGAGATTGCGGCCATGCTCAAGGCCAAGTGGACGCTCGGGCTCGCCGGCGGTGTCGTCATTGCCAATCCCATACCGGTAGAGTACGAGATGCCAGCCGATGTCATCGGCGCTGCCATCGAGAAGGCCCTCGTCGAGGCCAGTACCGCCGGCGTCAGGGGCAAGGATGTCACGCCGTTCATGCTTGCCAGGGTAAAAGACCTGACCGGTGGTGACAGCCTTGAATCCAACATCGCTCTTGTCATGAACAATGCACGACTCGCTTCTGCTGTGGCTCTGGAGTATGCACGCCTATGAAGTCCTTCCGTCGCCGGATTCCAGGCCGTCCCGTGGTGGCAGCCTTTGCCTGGTTTTTGATAACCGCCGCGGCCTGGGCAACCGATGATGTGGTCCGTTTCATCAACACTGGCATGCGTGAAGGACTGGCCAATGCCAGCGTCTCTGCCATGGTCCAGGATGCCGCGGGTTTTATCTGGATAGGTACCCAGGGCGGACTCCACCGCTGGGACGGTCGCTCGTTTACGCTCTACGAGAATGAACCCTTTGACCCCATGTCCTTGCCCCACAACCTCATCCAGACGCTCTTCATGGACGAAGACGGCGTGACGATCTGGCTTGGTACCTACGGCGGTCTGGCAAAGTTCGACACGAGGACCGGCCGTTTTTCGTCCTGGACCCATGACCCTGCCAATCCGGCTTCACTGATCAACGATGTCGTAGTATCAATAGCGCGCGACAAGGACGGCCGGTTGTGGGTCGGTACCCTGGACGGCCTCGACCGCATGGAAGGTGATGCCTTCATCCATTACAAGGCAGATCCAGAACGACAGGGTGCCCTCGCGGTCGGTCTGATACGGTCGTTGCTCCGCGATTCCCGCGGTTCGTTCTGGGTTGGAACCTCAGGCGGAGGACTCTACCGCTACCTGGCAGAAGCCGACTCGTTTGAAGCGCTCCGGGATGATCCGGCAAGTGACGCCGGTCTGCCTTCTGATTATGTCTTTTCCATCAAGGAAGATGCCGCTGGGTTCCTGTGGCTGGCCTTGTGGAATTTCGGCATCGCCCGCTTTGACTCCGCGACCGGTGACTTTGTCGGCTTTCCGCTGGAAGATACCCGTGTATACTTTGTCAATGCGGCGGTTCCCGGCCTCGTGCGCGCGGGAACCTGGGGTGGGGGCCTCTTCGAACTCTCCACCGATACTGGCGCCATAAGACGCTACCGCAGCAATGCCGACCGGCAATGGTCCCTCCCGCACGACACCATGTATTCGATGCTCGTAGACAAACTGGGCAATTCCTGGATAGGAACCAACGGTGGCGGTTTCTCATTGCTGGTCAGGGATTCAGAAGGCTATTCGATCTATGAGCATTCCCCCTCTGATCCCGGTAGCCGTGCATCAGGGAAAACCATTTCAGTCATCGAGGACCGCAAGGGCCGGCTCTGGGTCAGCACCTACAATGGAGGCCTGGACCGCCTCGATCCCGGCGCGACAGCATTCCGGCACTACCGCCATGACCCGAAAAATCCCCGGAGCCTGCCCAACGACATAGTCGTAAAACTGTACGAGGACAGCACCGGGACGATCTGGACGCTCACGAACATGGGCATGGCGTACTACGACGAAACGCGTGATGCTTTTACGCGTATTGCCCGCGATCCAGCGGATCCGGATTCCATCGCCGACAACGTCCTGTACGACATGGTTGAAGAACCTGGTACCGGCAATTTCTGGATTGCCACGTACACCAAGGGGCTGGAGTACTGGGACCGCAAGGCCAACAAGTTCATCCACCATCCTTCCGTGCAGGGTGACCCGACTACGCCAAGCGACAACCTGGTATACAGTCTGGTCTACGACAGCAAGGGCCGGCTCTGGGCTGGTACCAATGCCGGGCTCTGCCGTTATGAAGGCGCTGGCATCTTCGTGCGCTACCTGGCCTCAAAGGACGACACTACTCTGTTGCCTTCAAAAAACATCAGGGACCTGATGGTAGATTCATCCGGCAGACTATGGATAGCTACCAACGGTGGAGGAGTGGCCCGCTATGTCGAGGCTACCGATTCGTTCGAGCACTGGACCAAGCGCGATAGCCTGCAGTCCAATGTAGTGCTCGGACTGGTTGAAGGCACCGCTGGTTCGATCTGGGCGGCCACGACGAACGGGCTCTCGGTGATGGATCCGGAAAGCGGACGCTGGCGCCCGTTCTTCGATCAGAGCAGGCTTCGTTTTGGCGAATTTACCTCCGGCCGATTCCGTAATTCATCTGGCATACTGTATTTTGGCGCATTGAACGCCCTGTACCGCATAGATCCGGCTCGGGTCAGCTATGCCTCCACCATACCACCCGTCAAGATGACGAGCATCAAGGTCCTGAACAAGGATTTTGATTCCGGCCTGGCTCCATGGTTTACCGACAAGATCCAGCTCGGATGGAGCGAAGCGAACCTGTCACTCGGCTTTGCTGCCCTCGATTACGGTGATCCGCTGCGCGTGCAATATGCCTACAAACTTGAAGGCTTTGACGACGACTGGATCTATTCCGGTGCCCGTTCCTACGCCAGCTACACAAACCTGCCCGGCGGAAAGTCGTACGTGTTCAGGGTCAAGGCTGCCAACGGCGTCGGTGACTGGGGCGACGATGCGACAGCCTTGCGCGTCACGGTGTCCCAGGCTCCCTGGTATAGCTGGTGGGCGATACTCGTGTACCTGGCACTGCTCTTTGCAGCCATCTGGACCATCAGCGTTTTCAGGAGTCGAGCCTTGCTGAAGGGCCGGGTCGACGAGTTGTCCATCCTTAAAAACCAGCTTGAGACCGCCAATGTGCGCCTTGAAGTACTCGCCGCGCACGATGGCCTCACAGGCCTGCTCAACCGCCGTGCCCTCGATGCAGAACTGTCCCGCCGCTGCGTGGCTGCAACCAGGCTCCAGGAACCTGTCGCCGTGCTTATGATAGACATTGACTACTTCAAAGCCTATAACGACCGCTACGGCCACCAGGCCGGTGACGAATGCCTCATCGCCGTATCGGCGGCCATATCGGCCGCGCTGGAACGGCCCCAGGATTCAGTTGCCCGGTACGGTGGCGAGGAGTTTGCCGCTATTATGCCGGGAAACAGTGAAGCCGGCGCCTTGAAGGTCGCCGAGCGTGTTCGTGCCGCTGTCGAAGCGCTCTCCATGGAACACGCCTCCTCAACCGTAGCACCTGTTGTAACCGTGAGCGTTGGCTACACCTCGGTTGTCCCTGATGCGGGCCTGAACCCATCCGCCTTGCTTGACCTCGCGGATGCTGCCCTGTACCGTGCCAAGGAAGCGGGACGCAACCGCGTGCTGGCCTGAAGATCCAGCTTTATAGTACGCCTGAATCGGGCCGTGATACGGTTTCTTCTTTATAAAGGCCATCTATGAATTTTGCGTTGGGGCCCGCCTTAGCAAAACACCCGCCGCGCTAACGCGCGCGGCAGGTGTTTTGCTGGCGCCCAACGCAACCTTCCCTATGTTGGCTTTTAAGTCACACCCCGGCCTGATTCAGACGGGATGCAGGGCAGATCAGCAAGGTGTATCGCGCGCTGGGCTTATAGTTCATCAGCCGAGTCTTCAAGCCCAAGCGCCAGAGTGATTTTCCGGGATACCTTGCGCATCGTAGTGGTGTCGATTGAGCCGGTGAACCTTGTCATCCTGTTCTTGGGTATCGTGTGCAGGTTGTCTGCCTGCACGAACGATGGCAGTGGCAGGTTTCCTGCCCTGTCGATAAACACCTCCGTCGGGTAGCCCTTGCCTTTCGTGGTAATCTCGACAACGACGACTTTGTCGAGATACTCAAGGACTGCCTGCCGCGTAACGACCAGTACCGGCCGAACCCCTGCTTTTCCACCAAGATCGACGTACCAGATGTCTCCCCTGTTCAAGGCTCGCCCCAGACTTCGGCTGCCATCCAGGCTTCATCCTCTTCCTGGTACGTGTTTTTTTCAATTTTGAGCGAGCTTATCCACTGACTTTCGAATTGCTCGACTTTTTTTTGCCGTATCCAGCAGGCAATCGCTTCTCTGATCAGGGCGGTACGCGTCTTTTGTTGATGCTCTGCCACATTGTCTAGAAACGAGACCATCGTGTCATCAATAGTGATCTGCAAACTCTTCATGGTAAAAACATATAATAAAAGATATGGAAAAACAAGTTGTATTTGATATGTTTCAAGTTCATCGCGCAAGCAATTCTGCCCAGGCTTGTAAACACGCCCGGGGCAGGCCGAAGGAAGGGTTTTTAAATCTGAAAGGCCAAAACATGAATTTTGCGTTGGGGAGTCGTCTTACGGTCATCGCGCAAGCAATTCAGGTTTGGCTTAATACCACGTCTGAATCAGGCCGGAGGAAGGGTTTTTAAATCTGAAAGGCCATGACATGAATTTTGCGTTGGGGCCCGCCTTGGCACAACACCCGCCGCGCTAACGCGCGCGGCAGGTGTTGTGCCGGCGCCCAACGCAACTTCCCTGATGATGGCTTTTAAGTCACACCCCGGCCTGATTCAGACGGGATACCAGGCAGACCTGCCAGGTCTATCGCGCGCTAGTCGTATCCTGGCATTCTGCAGGAGCCTGTAAAGCGACTGGCTTACAGTTGACTAATCCTACGGCTCCGACAATGCAGTAAAAGGCACATCCGGACCGCATCAAAAAGGTCACAGAACAGCCATCGCATAAAAAGTGCGCGGGGCGACCGTGAATCAAGGGGCGAGCGATAAGCGACCCCCTTGTATTCACGAGGCGGGCCCACGCGCGAATTCATGAATGGCCATTTTGAAAAGCCTCTTTGAACATAGCGGTCCGGATGTGCGTGGCCGTTCAAGTCATACCCCGGCCTGACTCGGGCGGGTATACAAAGCAGACCAGCTAGGTCTATCGCGCGCTAGTCGTATCGTTATGCCGTAGGAGCCTTAGGAATAGTCAACAGTATCACCGTTGACTATTCCTAAGGCTCCGACAATGCAGTAAAAGGCACATCCGGACCGCATCTTGCTGTTAAAGCATGAGCCCAACCGGGGCTTGCAATGCTTGGCGGCTATGGAACCGTTGCTATTTGTTCTGAGTAGCCCCGCATGCAAAGGTCGAGGGGCGACCGGAGCATCGTGGCCTCGCGCGGTTTGCGCGAGGTTCGATGCACCGAGGCGGGCCCCCTCGACTTTGGCATACATGGTTTTTTATGAAAACCTGTGCAACTTTCCCGGTTCCATAGCCGTGCAACTTTATCAGCTTGCCCCGGATGTGCTATAGTCGCCCCATGGCACTGAAAGGCTCTTCTTCTCAATACGACGAATCTAAAATCAAGACCCTCTCGTCGCTCGAGCACATACGCTTGCGGACGGGCATGTACATAGGGCGGCTCGGAACCGGCAACAATCCCGACGACGGCATCTACGTCCTCCTCAAGGAAGTCGTGGACAACGCGGTGGACGAGTTCATCATGGGCGTAGGTTCCAGGATCACGGTCAACATTTCGGACGGATCGGTTTCGGTCAGGGACCGCGGACGCGGTATACCCCTGGGCAAGGTCATAGACTGCGTGTCCATCATCAATACCGGCGCCAAGTACTCCGACGACGTGTTCCAGTTCTCCGTAGGGCTTAACGGCGTGGGCACGAAGGCCGTCAACGCGCTGTCCACCAGGTTCCGCGTCGTCTCATACCGTGAAGGCAAGTACTTCGAGGCCATCTTCGAACGGGGCGTACTCAAATCGAAGAAAGAGGGCACCGCCTCGCGGGAACCCAACGGCACCCTCGTCGAGTTTACGCCGGACAGCCAGATGTTCGGCGATTACGCGTACAACATGGAATTCGTCGAGAAGCGGATGCGCCACTACGCGTACCTCAACTCCGGCCTTACACTGGAGCTCAACGGGCAGGAATTCGCCA
>JFJP01039203.1_pt1 | contig 14201 bp, 12 predicted proteins | sample 431651 | NCBI WGS metagenome assembly JFJP01 (sample SAMN02602958, study PRJNA72255) | Microbial mat metagenome, whole genome shotgun sequencing project. | biome: fresh water; feature: sink hole; material: water; isolation source: purple microbial (photo- and chemosynthetic) mats found in... | reverse complement strand
CCCCGATGGTTCAAAAGCCGTTGCCTTTGAGACAAAAGGTTCAGGATTCGGTGGGCCGGTCGGACTGATGGTGGGAATCCGTCTCGATACCGATAGCATAGTGGATGTAAGGGTCACCACGCATTCTGAAACCCCGGGCATCGGATCAAGGGCCAAAGATAATCTTTCATTTGTATCTCAGTTTTCAGGAAAAAAGCTGGATACCAATTTTGCCGTTAAGGCTGACGGCGGCGCCATTGATGCCATGTCCGGTGCAACGGTAACCTCAAAAGCCGTGAGTCTTGCCGCAACCCAGGCAAAGGAAATCTATCAGAAACTCAAACCAGAAATTGTCAAACAGATGAAATAAAGAGAATTTCTTAGGAGAATATAAATATGGCACTATCCTTAACAAAAGAATTTACCAAAGGACTCTGGGCTGAGATCCCTCCCTTCAGGCTGGTTCTGGGGCTTTGCCCTACCCTTGCGGTAACCAAATCACTTGAAAATGGAATCGGGATGGGCATTGCACTGACCTTTGTTCTGGTCTGTTCCAATCTATTCATTTCATTGCTCAGAAATATTATTCCATCAAAGGTCAGGATTGCCTGTTTCATCGTTGTTGTGGCAACCTTTGTGACGATTGTGGAGCTTTTGATGCAGGCCTATACCTATGAATTGTTCCTCACGCTGGGTATATTCATCCCTTTGATCGTTGTAAACTGTATCCCATTGGGGCGCGCAGAAGCATTTGCTTATAAAAACGGGCCCCTTTCATCCATTGCAGACGGCCTTGGGCTCGGTATCGGTTACGGGCTTTCACTTTCAGCGCTTGCTTCGGTAAGGGAAATCTTGGGAAACGGAACCTTGACCGTCTGGGGAGGAACGCCTGCTTTTACAATGAGTCCTGACTTTCTTCCCTTCAAATTCCTGTTGACGGCCCCCGGTGCTTTTGTCGGGCTTGGACTCATGCTTTGCCTGATGAACCTCATCGGTAAAAAATAAAAGGAGCTATTATTATGGGTGATCTATTTGTTCTTGTCATCAGTTGCATCTTCATTAACAATATTCTCCTTGCCCAGTATCTGGGCAACTGTCCCTTTCTCGGGACCTCCAAAAAAATGGAAACGGCCATCGGCATGGCCATGGCCGTTATCTTTGTTCTCGTTCTGGCCGGGGGCCTTACATGGATTTTAAATGAATACATGTTAAAACCTATGGATGTCGTCTATCTGCAAACGCTTTCCTTCATACTCGTCATTGCCGCTCTGGTCCAGTTTGTGGAAATGTTTCTGAAGAAAAGTATTCCTGCGCTTTATGGCAGCCTTGGTATTTATCTGCCGCTGATCACAACCAATTGTGCCGTACTGGGTGTCTGTCTCATCAATATTAAGGAAGAATATACGTTTATTGAATCCCTTGTGACCTCCTTTGCCTATGCTGCCGGTTTCGGTTTGGCATTGGTTCTTTTTGCCGGAGTCCGGGAAAGAATCCTTCTGGCCCGAGTTCCGAAACCTTTGCAGGACGTATCCATCGGGCTGATTACGGCAGGAATAATTGCCATGACGTTCATGTCGTTCAAAGGAATGGTGTAATGTGTGATTGGAATAATCCCCTGGTTTTTTGGGTCAGTGTTTAGAGAATATTTCAAATATATAAGGTGATACTATGATTCCAGCTTTATTGTTAATGTTAGGCGTCGGTGGGGTTTGCGGTATTGTGCTCAGCCTTGCTTCCAAGATTTTCTATGTATATGAAGACCCGAGAATTGCAATGGTGGAAGGCGTTCTTGCCGGTGCCAACTGCGGTGGATGCGGCTATGCAGGATGCTCTGCTGCTGCTTCGGCTGTTGTTTCAGGTCAAGCGCCCGCAAGCGTCTGCGTCGTTTCCGGTAAAACCGGTGCCGAAGCAGTTGCAAAAGTCATGGGTGTGGAAGTGGGCAATGCAGAAGCACCCCTATCCTATAATATGTGTGAGGGAGGTTCCAGGGCCGCCGACAAATACCACTATATGGGAGTCTCCTCCTGCAAGGCCATGGCTGTTGTATTTGGTGGCAAACGACTTTGCGGCGTAGGCTGTATAGGCCTTGGCGACTGTGTAAAGGCATGTGTTTTCGGTGCCGTTAAAATCGGACCCAAGGGGTATCCTGTAGTGGATGATGAAAAATGCGTGGGTTGCGGTGCCTGCCAGAAAGCCTGCCCCAAAAATATCATTGAGGTTAAAACGCTTTCCGAAAGGCTTATGAAATTCAATCAGAAAAATGATCCTCTGGCACCCTGTGCCCAGACCTGTCCTGCTGAAATCAATATCCCCCTCTATATCAATCAACTGAAAGAAGGCAAATATAAGGAAGCGGTCCGGACCATCCGTCTTAGAAACCCATTACCCCTTGCCTGTGGCAGGGTCTGCCCCCATCCCTGCGAAGATGAATGCAGAAGAGGGATTGAGGATGAGCCCGTTTCCATTAATCAGTTGAAACGCTTTGTGTCGGATTATGAAATGAATTCCGGATCACGGATACCCATTACCTGTGCTCCGGATACCGGGAAAAAAATAGCCGTCATCGGTGGTGGACCTTCTGGTTTATCCTGTGCTTTTTTCTTGAGGAGAATCGGCCATCAGGTGGATATTTTCGAAGCCATGCCGAAACTCGGAGGTATGCTCAGATATGGTATTCCGGAATACAGGCTTCCGAAAAAGGTTCTGGACTGGGAAATCCAGGGGATACTGGATCTTGGGATCAAATCCTTCTGTTATGTGAAATTTGGTGTGGATTTCGGCCTCGGCTCATTGATGGCAGCCGGTTATAATGCCGTCTTCCTCGGTGTCGGCGCATGGGAAGACTTCTCCCTCGGAATTGAAGGAGAAAATCTTGAAGGATGTTTTACCGGAATTAATTTTCTACAGAGAATATCCGGTGGTGAAAAAATCAAACTCGGTAGAACCGCAGCCGTTGTCGGTGGCGGCAATACTGCAGTCGACTGTGCCCGAACCCTTTTAAGACTGGGTCTTGATAAAGTCTATATGGTTTACAGAAGAACCAGAAAAGAAATGCCGGCCAATGAGGTTGAAATTATTGCATCAGAGCATGAGGGCATTGAATTTGTCTTCCTGGCAGCTCCCACCCGCGTGATCGGTGATGATCAAAACAAAGTCACCCATCTTGAATATCTGAAGATGCAGCTTGGTGAACCGGATAAAAGCGGCCGACGCCGACCGGAACCGGTTGAAGGGACTGAAACCCTTCTTGCTGTTGACATGGTGATTTCCGCCATCGGCCAGTCTCCGGATGCGTCTTTCAAAAAACAGGACCCGCAACCCAGAATGAAAGAACTTGAACTGACGAAATGGAATACGATTGATAATAACCCTGCCACCCTTCAGTCTTCCATCCCCTATATCTTCACTGCCGGGGATGCGGCCACAGGGCCTTCGCTCGTGGTAGAAGCCATCGGCGGAGGAAGACGTGCAGCCCGTTCCATTGACCTTTTCATGAAAGGAAAGGCGGTTGAACCGATGAAAGACTCACTTCAGAAAAAGCGAATTCATGAATCCATTTTCACACACGTCGATGGGGTGAAGAAGACTCCCAGGGCCAAAATGCCGGAAATATCTGTCAATGAACGTCTTGATTCATTTGTTGAAGTCGATCTTGTTCTACCTGAAGTCGATGCCCAAAAGGAAGCAGAAAGATGTCTCAACTGCTGTAGAATCTGCTATAACCCGGATACGGATTTTCCCATGGCCAAAAAGGCGGGTTGACACTGATTTTGTAATATGAGTATCAAAAATGGCTGAAGGGTATCTGCAATAGATACCCTTCAGCCATTTTAAAAATAAACCATGGAAAAAAAACGATTAAAAATATTCATTATTGCTTCACTCAGCCTTTTGATTCTTGCCCTTTTTGCCGGGATCTACCTTTTATTTGATATATCCTCCTTTGTAAAAGAACCCTCCAGACCCGATGCACCTGAGAAAACAATCACGATCCTTCCTGGGCAAAATCTTAAGATAATAGCCGAACATCTTGAAACAGAAGGCATTATCACCAGTAGTTTCTATTTTGCCGTATATGCTAAATTTAGAAAATCCGGGAAAAAAATACAGGCAGGAGAATATCTTTTATCTGCATCAAAATCCCCTGAAGAGATTCTTGATATGTTTATCAAAGGAAAGGTGAAACTCTACAGAATCACCATCCCTGAAGGGTTTAACATCAAAGAAATCGCTGCCCTGATTGAAAAAGAGAACCTCTGCAGCCAGGTCAAATTCATGGATCTCAGTCATAACCCTGCCTTGATCAAAAGACTTGCAATCCCATCCGTTTCCCTTGAAGGCTATCTTTTCCCGGACACCTATTTTTTTTCAAAACAAATTTCCTGTGAAGATATCATCGCTACCATGGTAGGGCGTTTCAAATCCGTTTTTACGGAAGAGTGGCAAGTGCGGGCAAAAGAGCTTGGATTTTCCATTCATGAGCTTCTTACCCTTGCCTCCATCATTGAAAAAGAAACAGGGAATGCTTCTGAAAGGCCACAGATTTCATCCGTCTTCCATAACCGCCTGAAAAAAAATATGAGACTTGAAAGTGACCCGACCGTCATATACGGCATTGAGAATTTTGACGGAAATATTAAAAAAATTCATCTTCAAACGGTTACTGCCTACAATACTTACCAGATCAATGGGCTGCCGCCGGGTCCCATTGCAAATCCCGGTGCTTTATCGATTCAGGCCGCCCTGTACCCGGCACAAACCCGGTATCTTTATTTTGTCTCAAAAAAAGATACGACCCACCATTTTTCAGAAACCTTTCAAGAGCATAATAAGGCTGTAATCCGCTACCAGCTTAAAAAATAAAAGTTATCCATCAAACCGTTCAAATTGTTTCAGATAAATTATCAATGCCCCGCTTTTTGATTTGATCTTATTTTCCCAGTCAAATCCGATGACAATGCCTTGTTTTTTCATTTCCTTTGCCACATCTTCCACTACATCCGGCAAGACGGCTCCCTCATCTGAATGACGGCCTTTGCCCACAATAATCCGAATAGTAAAAAATCCCTGGAGCTTGCAACTGTGAATAAATGACCTTGCTCTCACCTCAGCCCCAATGGCATTGTAGCCATGCAGATCCAGAAACGCTTCCGGAGGTGGATAACGTTTCAGTCTTTTTTCAAGCGGTACGGCAGGCGCCTTTTTTAAAGGTTTGGCCCTGCTTTTTTGGAAGGACTCTTCCAGCAATGTTTTAAAATCCTCTTCCGGCTCATTTTCTATCTCATTTTTATTTTCGAGCCATTTTGCCGGCTTTTTTTCATCATTTTTATCCGGAAGTTTTTTTTCAAATGCTTTTAAAAAATCCTCATCAGAATGAAAAACCGGCAGATCATGTTTATTTCTTTTTTTCAAAGGATAGCTTCCTTTACTTTTCATGTTCACATGGGTTTTATCCTATTGCATCTGACTTTAATTTTCAAGGTTTTAGACCCGTTGTCAGTTCATTTGACAACGTCTCCCCTTCCTGATATTGTCTCTCATATGAATACGGGGAACATTGTAGAATACATTGATCAGCAGAAAATTATTTCTGCTGTCATTTTGCAGGAAAAACAAGGCAAACTCAGATTGCTCAATGAGTATAACCGGGAAGTCAATTTTTCTGAAAACCGGCTTTCTCATATATCACAGGTACGCCTTGACACTACGCTTTCAAGGGATTTCATTGTCACGCAGTTAAAGCAGCTCACGGAGAACCGCAAAAAACTTTCTGAAACCATCAATATCCAGGAATTGTGGGAAATCCTGCACGAAGAGTCTGAGGATATTGAATTATCCACCATGACCCTGTTCTGCTTTGATCCTCCCCTGACCTCGGACCATGAGGCTGCCGTTATCCGGGCTTTTTTTCATGACAGGCTCTATTTTCGATTCAACAAGATGATTTTTGCCGCATATTCCGCCGAACAGGTTGAAGAAAAGAAAAGACAGCTCAGGGAAGCGCAAAAAAAAGAATTCCAGATTCAGAATGGGACTGCGTGGATCAATGATATCCTGAATCAGAAAAACGGGAGCAGCACTGCCATTGATGAAACCATCATTGACATGCTGAAATCCTTTTACCTGTTTGGGAATGAATCTAAATATACCCAGACGGCAAAAGAAATTATTAAAAAATCATCCTTACATTCAACAGAGCAACTGTTTAATATCTTTGTCAGAGCCGGAATCTGGAGTCAGGATGAAAATATCCACCTTCTTTCCCTTAAAATCCCCACAGTCTTTTCAAGGCAGGTTCTGGAGCAGGAAGAAAAACTCATCATCAATCCCATCCGTTTTGTGGATGACCCTTTAAGAAAAGATCTGACCCATATCCCCCTGATCACCATTGATGGCCAGTCCACTCTTGATTTTGATGATGCCATCAGTCTTGAAAACACGGAGACAGGATACAGACTCGGGATTCATATCATTGATGTGGATGCCTATATCAAATCCAATGACCCCATTGATCTATCCGCCCGGGAAAGGGCCAGCTCCATTTACATGCCCGATGACAAGCTACCCATGATTCCACCGAGGCTTTCCGAGGACCTGTGCAGCCTGAAGGAAGGCGAAATCAGGCCCGGCATCAGTACCCTCATCCGGATGAACCGATTTTTTGAAATCCAGGAGTATGAGATTATCCCCAGTGTGATTCAAATCCACCAGAAGATGAGCTATGCTGAGGCCAATCTCTTAAACGGAAAAAACGATCCCATCACAACACTTTACAGGATTGCCATCCAATTAAGGGAAAAACGCCTCAAAGCCGGTGCTATTCAGATTACGCTTCCGGAAGTCAATGTATGGCTGGAGGAAAACAGGGACATCGGTTATTCAAAAATAGATAGGGAAAATTCATCGCGCATGCTGATTTCGGAATTGATGATACTTGCCAATTCACTGATGGCAGAATTTCTGGCAAATCACCAGATGCCGGCTGTTTTCAGATCCCAGGCCCAACCGAAACAAAGACTTTTCAAGGGTATTGAAACTTCCCTGCTCTTAAATTTTATGCAGAGAAAGCAGCTCAGCCGGGCCATGATCGGAACCGACCCGGAAGCCCATGCCGGTCTCGGCGTCAAAGCCTATGTCACAGCGACTTCGCCCATCCGGAGATATCATGATCTTCTGACCCAGCGCCAGATCAAAGCCATATTTGGATACCGGGATCCCTATTCAAAAACAGAACTTGAAGACATCCTTATTTCGATCTCAACGGCAGTGGCCAATACAAGCCGCATCCAGGCCTCAAGAAAACGATACTGGATCATCAAATACCTGGAATCCAAAAAAGGGGTATCATTTGAATCTCTGGTACTGGAATGTCACAGGGATCACTATCTCATCCTGATAAAAGAATTCATGCTGGAAACACATCTTGCTCCGGCTGGCATCCGGCTTAAATTCGGGGATATTGTCCAGGTGACCATCCAGCATGCCGACGCAAGAAAGGACCAGCTCTCTCTGTTCATATAAGAATGGGGGGCATGACCGGATGGAATCGGAAATCACCAACCGGCTAATCAAAACCGATATTCTCATGAGTCTGAAAAGGAGAATAAATGATGAAAACAACGGATGATGTCATGGAAAACGCGATAATCGGTTCCCACAAATGGCGCTTTGTCCGCATTGGTGGATTTGATCATGTGCTTATCAATTCAGGAGAGGATATTAAATCCATTCCGACGCTGGATCAGAAACTCTGGGCCGCTCTTGGCTGCCCCACTCAGGGCCTGGAATTTAATACCGCCACCCTTGGGTATATGGATAAGGACAAAGACGGGCGCATCAGGGCTCCGGAAGTGATTGAAGCCTTGAACTGGACTCTTTCTCTGGTTAGAAATCCGGACGATCTCACCCAAAACAGAAACAACCTTCCCCTGTCCGCCATCAATGACGACATTCCCGAAGGGAAAGCCGTTCTTTCCTGTGCCCGGGAAATCCTTGCCGGCAAAGGAAAACCGGATGCAGATCATATCACACCCGATGATATAGCCGACAAGGCCGGACTTTTTGCAAATACAAAATTCAATGGGGACGGCATTATTCCTGCTACAGCATCCGAGGACGAAACCATCCGGAACGTGATTGAAGACATCATGGACTGCATGGGACCTGAAACAGACCGAAGCGGTCTGCCCGGTTTGTCAAAGGAAAAAGCCGACCGGTTCTTTACCGAAGCAAGGTTATATTCCGAATGGTGGCAAAGAACGGAAGGTGAAAACCTGGATATTTTGCCGCTGGGAAAGGAAACAGATGTTGCAGCCGGACATTTTGAAACTGTTCGGGATAAAGTGGAGGATTTTTTTATTCGATGCCGCCTGGCTGCCTATGACTCAACAGCAGCAATACCCCTGAACCCGGCCAGGGAACAGTATGAAGAAGTTTCCCGGAAATCCCTGTCCCAAAAAACAGATGAAATTGCAGCATTTCCTCTTGCCCGGATTGAGCCTGATGCGTTGCTGCCGCTCAGCGGTTCTGTAAACCCGGCCTGGGAAAAAGCCCTGGCGGGTTTCCGGGAAACGGTTGTCAAGCCTTTGCTCGGCACTCCAAAAACAGACCTCAGCCAGGATGAATGGGACCTGATCAAAGAAAAATTTTCAGCCTATGTGACATGGAAAGCCGAAAAAAAGGCAAGTCCCGTGGAAAAGCCGGGCTTGCAGCGGATCAGGGAAATTCTCAGCAATCAAAATGAAAAAGCCATTACCGATCTCATTGAAAAAGACCTGGCACTTGAATCTGCTGCAGCCTCATTTGATTCCCTGGACCGGCTCGTTCATTATTATCTGCATCTTTATACCCTGCTGAACAATTTCATATCCTTTCGCGACTTCTACTCCCCTGGGCAAAAGGCCATATTTCAGGCCGGAACCCTGTATCTGGACGGCCGGAGCTGCGATTTGTGCATCCGCGTCAAAGATGCGGCAGCCCACAGCACCCTGGCCCAGATGGGCGGGGTGTATCTGGTATATTGTGACTGCACCCGAAAGGAAAACCCTGAAAAGATCATCATTGCCGCCGCCTTTACCCAGGGCGACGCAGACAATCTGATGGTGGGCCGAAATGGTATTTTCTATGATCGCAAAAATCAGGACTGGGATGCCACCATCATCAAAATCGTGGATCACCCCATCAGTATCCGTCAGGCTTTCTGGTCTCCCTATAAGCGCCTGGCGCGCATGATCCGGACCCAGATTGAAAAATTTGCCGCTGAAAAGGATAAGGCTGTAGACAAAGGCACCATCAGCCTTCCATTAAATGAAGGCCAGAAGCCGGAAACTGAAAAACCACCGGTTCGATCCGCCTTTGACGTTGGAAAGTTCGCCGGTATTTTTGCGGCCGTCGGTCTTGCTCTGGGTGCTATCGGTACGGCCGTTGCCTCTGTCATTACCGGCATCATGGGACTTTTGTGGTGGCAGATTCCCTTTGCTCTGGCTGCTCTGATCCTGGTAGTCTCAGGACCCTCCATCATCATGGCATCCTTTAAGCTTCGCCAGCGAAACCTTTCCCCCATTCTGGATGCCTGTGGGTGGGCCGTCAATACCCGTGCCCGAATCAATATATCCTTTGGCAGTTCACTGACAAAAATTGCTACGTTGCCGGCCGGAGCGTCCCGCCTGCTCCAGGACCCGTTTCAAGAGAAAAAAAGCCCCGTAAGAGTGTATATTCTGATCTTCATCCTTTTCCTGCTGGTTCTGGGGCTCTTTTATATAAAACTGCCATGGAAAAATCTTTTTTAATGTTTAAAACTTCTCTGGCCGGTATAAACCATGGTGGCGCCGTTCTCGTTGCAGGCCTCAACCGACTGATAATCGTTCAGGGAGCCTCCGGGCTGAACAACAGCCTTGACTCCCTGACGCAGCCCCACATCAATCCCGTCCCTGAAGGGGAAAAAGGCATCGGAAACCATGGCTGAGCCGATGAGGCCGCCCTTCACATCCTTCACATCCTTTTCAATCTCTGCTCTTTTATCCTGGTCCGTCAGATCGGCAAAGGCAATCTGATACCGCTCAAAGCAATACCGGTCTGCGAGTTTCCGGTAGGCTTTGTCCACAGCAATTTCCGCAACACCCACCCGATCCTGCTCTCCGGTTCCGATACCCACGGTCACATTGTCTTTCACATAGATAACGGAATTTGAGGTAATGCCGGATTCCACCAGCCATCCGAAAAGAAGGTCCTCATATTCCTCTGGTGTGGGTTCCCGTTTGACTGTATATGCTTTCCCTTTGTACTCTGTAGATGCAAGGGTAAAATCCTTTTTGGACAATGTTTCAGGAACAAAGGACCATTGGGCCACAAGGCCGCCGTCCATGAGACTTTTAAAATCAACCACCCGCTGACCGATAAACGTTTGCAGCTTATCCATGGCATTGATCCGAATCACCCGTAAATTTTTCCGTGTTCCCAGGATACCCATAACCCCTTCTTCAAAGTCCGGCGCCACTACGACCTCGGCATACTGATCGGCAATAGCCTCTGCCGTGGCCCTGTCAAGGGCCTTATTGACGGCAATACAACCGCCGAAGGCTGCCACCCGGTCTGCCATATAGGCCTTATGGTAAGCCTCTTCAAGAGTTTTGGCCCTTGCCGCCCCACAGGGATTGTTATGCTTGACAATAACCACACAGGGCGTATCGGTAAAATACCTCAGAATATTCAACGCATTGTCGGCATCTGTGAGATTGGTCTTGCCCGGATGCTTGCCGGACTGGAGCAGTTCAATATCTGATACCAGATATTTGCCCGGAGCTATGGTCTGGGTATCGCCCAGCACCAGGTTACCATTTACAAGCCTGTAAAGAGCGGCTTCCTGACCTGGATTTTCGCCATACCTGAGTCCCTTGTTCACCCCGTCAATCACCCAGGATACTTTCTCGTAAAAAAGGGTCTGGCGCTTTTTCCCGTCAATAAATGAAATTTCCATCTGAGGCGTGAAATGATCGTCCATAATGGTTTTGTACATTTCTTTCAGATCTCTGGACATGGTTTATTCTCCTGATGTATAGCAGGATTCAACACTGCTGAAGGAATTTGAAGCAAGATAGCCGGCAATGGTCTGATCATACACTGCGGTATGCTCAAAGGCTTTTTTGGCCAGATCAAACCGATCTGTTAGAGACAGGCTCCCCTTTGCAGCCTTCAGCTTTTCAAGGATTAACGGATAAGATAAGGGATCAACAACAGATGCCACCCGGATAAAATTCTTGGCAGCCGCACGGATCATAGTAGGTCCGCCGATATCGATGTTTCCCCTCGCTTCTTCTACACTGACGCCTGTTTTGGCGATGGTTTCGCTGAAAGGGTAAAGATTGACCACAACCATATCAATGGCCCTGGCCGATGTCCGTTTTAAATCATCCTGGTGGGCATCATTAAAAGTTTCAGTCAAAAGTCCCAGGTAAATTTTAAAATCAAGGGTTTTCACAAGCCCGCCCTGGGTTTCTGGTTGTCCTGTATAATCGGACACCTGTTTCAGACAGGTATCTGCTTTTTTCCCCAGGATTTCCTTTATTGTCCCATAAGTACCGCCGGTGGACAGGATCAGGATATCGGGGTTTACCTCCACAAGGCCGGGAATAAAAGTATCCAGGCCGGTCTTATCCGATACGCTTGCAAGGACGGTTCTGATCTTTACCTTATTATCGATTTTCTCAACTATATTCTTGGTCATACGCTTTCCTTAACTTGATTGTCAACAATTCCTATTTTTTCAGTTATGCTGAAGATTAATAATATAGTTATTGAGATTAAGTCAAGAAACTATCCAAGGCTGACCGATGGGGGTTGACTGACCATGGTTGCCCTGTCCCTGTCAATTCTTCTTCTTTAACAGGTCTTGCAATTTTCCGATCAACGGCTCAAGCTCTTTCTGATGCTCCGGTGGAACCATGAGAACAGAGATTTTTTCATTGTGTACAAAAAGTCTTTCACTACTGATATCGTTAATCTGGTCTGGCATATCAGTCTGGGAATTATCCGATAAAACCACCGCCAACAGATCCGAAAGATTTCCGGAAAACCCTTTTTGATCCAGATGTTCTATTACCTGAAGAAAAAGAGTATTCAACGTCAACACCAGGGGCGGGATTTTTGCGTATCCTTCTTTGCTGCAATGGATTTCAGACATGAGGGCCCGGCACCCGAAGGGCCTTGATTCATAAATGGTACACAGATCATTTTCAAGCAATGGACAGGTTCCCCAGGCCGGATCATTTTCCTCTTCCGGGATGTCTTGATTTTCCATACACATCCGTGCAAACATATTGGTGGTCATTTTCGGGATATACCGCTTTGCAGGAAATTTCTGCCTGACCCGATTTTGAATGTCTTTTCTTTTCTCCATACTCAGAGAATTTATCAGAAAGCCCGCCTCAAGACTCGTCAGGGTGACGTTGCAGGTACAGCAATAGCCACATTTTTCCTTGCACACCTGATCCATCTCACCCATTGCTTCCTGGTAGAGAGAATATATTTTTTTCAGCAGAGCCGAACCAGGTCCATCCGAATGGCTGTTCATGGGAAACCTCTTTATTTTTTTAATGAAATCCCAGTATTTTATAATTACTTCCTCTGGATTACCCGGTTTTTCCTGAACAGTCAAATGAGTTGTCCTGTGCTGAATTCATGACTCCGGCAATGTATAATCGAATAAAATTCGGTATTTTTATATATATCACTCAAATATTTTATTTTTGTCCTTGACTTTAAATATAAATTCGACATAAATATATAAATATCGAATTAAATTTTATAACTGCCGTTTGCAAACGAATCTACCATGGGAGACGTTATGGACAACATCGACAGACATACCCTGAAAGCATTGCAAAAAGACGGACGAAAAAAAAACAGCGACCTTGCAAAGGAAACCGGCCTTGCCCCCTCCACCATGCTGGACCGCGTCAAAAAGCTTGAAGAAAAAGGAATTCTGAAGGGATACCGGGCTGTTGTGGACCCGGAAAAGCTCGGCCTGAAAGCCCAGGGTTTTGCCTGTATTTCCCTTGACCGGCACAGAGTAAAGGATATTGAACTGCTTGAAAGTGAAATCAATAAAATTCCCAATGTCCGAGCCTGTTATCATATCACGGGAAGATTTGATTATCTTCTCCATGTGGTGGCCCCGGATCTTGGCGATCTTGGAGACCTGATCAAGCAGAAGCTGGCCACCATCCCCGGCATGGGGAAAATCGAAACCTTTATTGTCTATGCAGAGGTCAAACCCGACCAGGGCTGGCCCATTGATGCTGCCCCGATATGATCGCAGTTTTAAAATAATATCAAAACAAGCTCATTTTATTAATCTTTACAGGAGGATAAAAAATGGCAAAGAAAAAAGCAATCCATGATTTTTATAAGATGAAAGAAAATAGTGAGAAAGTCACCTGGCTTACATCCTATGATTTTCCGACGGCTCAGTTTGCTGAAGCTGCCGGCCTTGATATGATTCTCGTGGGAGACTCCCTTGGCATGTGCGTCTACGGCTATAAAGGCACAGTCCCCGTGACCATGGACCAGTGTATCGGCCATTGCGATGCCGTCCGGCGGGGAGCCCCCAACACTTTTGTGGTGGGCGATATGCCGTTTATGAGCTATCAGGCATCGGATGAAGATGCCGTTAGAAACGCAGGCCGCTTTCTCAAGGAAGCCGACGTGGATGCCGTCAAACTTGAAGGCGGGACAAGGGTTGCGACCCGAATCAGATCCATTGTGGAAGCCGGGATTGTTGTCATCGGCCATATCGGTCTTACTCCTCAGAGTTCCGGGGCGCTTGGCGGCCACAAAGCCCAGGGCAGAACAGCAAAAGATGCAGCCCTGGTGGTGGAAGACGCCCTGGCTGTTGAAAAGGCCGGTGCCCACATGCTCCTTGTGGAAGCCGTTCCACCGGAAGTCGCTGAATATATTTCCAAAACCCTGACCATTCCGGTATTTTCCATCGGTGCCGGAAAAGAATGTGACGGCCAACTTCTCATCGTTAGCGACCTCATCGGACAATTCCAGGCCTTTACCCCGAAGTTTGTTAAAAAATACTGCGATGTGGCTTCCATCATCACCAATGCCATGAAAGCCTATTGTGCCGATGTCCGTGAGGGAAGATTCCCGGAAGACCAGCATTGCTATCACATGATGGATGGTGAAAAGGAAAAATTCCTGGCCCAAATGAAATCATAAAC
>JFJP01039202.1_pt1 | contig 14201 bp, 6 predicted proteins | sample 431651 | NCBI WGS metagenome assembly JFJP01 (sample SAMN02602958, study PRJNA72255) | Microbial mat metagenome, whole genome shotgun sequencing project. | biome: fresh water; feature: sink hole; material: water; isolation source: purple microbial (photo- and chemosynthetic) mats found in... | reverse complement strand
TTCGTTTTTCCCGGAATCAGATAGGGTGTAAGATCATAAGAAAAGCTGGTGTATCCTGAAGGTCGTTTCCCCAGGTGATGCCCGTTAATCCATACATCGCTGTTGTTATAAACGCCGTCGAAAAGGATGCTGACAACCTTCTCTTTGTAAGAATCCGGTACTTCAAAAGATTTCCTGTACCACCCGATTCCGGAAGGAAGATAGGCTGTTGAACTGGCCCATTTTGTGTCGAAAGGGAGTTCTATATTCCAGTCGTGAGGGAGGTTCAGAATTCTCCAGGATGCATCATTGTATTCCGGATTCCTGGCTGCGTGAACATCACCAAGATTAAATTTCCATTGATCATCAAAATTCTGCCGGATGCGGGCTGGCTGTGCTTTAAGCTGAAAGGCAATCAGAAGAAAAAGAAGTAAGGAAAAAACAGATTTAAATTTCATGATCAGGCGTATTAACGGATAATAATTAAGCTGTGAGATTCAACGGTGCCGGCATGTTCAACAGATATGAAGTAAGAGCCGGGTTTCAGATCTTTTACCGGTATAGTAGTTTTACCACTGACAGTATTAAGCGATTTCAGTTTGGTACCTGATACATCGAATAGTTTTATCTGCATGAGGCCCGGTTGTCCACTTTCAATTTGCACAAAATCGGATGCCGGATTCGGATATATTTTAACTGACGTTCCGGAAGTATTTTGGGGTTTCAGAGAGGTATGAACAGCGTTTTCATTAACTCCCACCAATGTTGTTATAGAACGGGCTTTCAGGTAAACCGGTGACAGTGCGCTGATTTCCGGATATGATTTCAGATCATCAGTAGCTGAGGTTATATAGGGTTTCAGTTTTTCCAGTACAAAGTTGGCAGGAATATTTGAAAGGTTCAGATTGAATTGCTGGTCATATTCACTGTAGTTGATCAATACCATAACAAGCGTATCAGCTGAGGAACTCAGATATGCTGAGGCCATTTGCCCGTAGGCTGCAGTTATTGAGGTAAGTCCATCGGAACGGGTTACATTCACACGTTTGTAACCTGGCTGAATAAACAGGCTATAGTTTCCTAATGTCCAGAGATTTTTTGATACACTAAAATCGCCATCAGTACATGCTGCCCTGCTCTCGGCATTCGGATACCAGTTGATGAGGGCAAAGCGGTAAGCATGATCAACAACACCAGGGCGACTAAGTGATGACCAGAAAGACCATCCTGTACAATTTGCTTCAACGAGATCAAAATGGATAACCCTTGAAAGCCAAATGGAATAATCCATCGGTACCAGTTCAGTTTTACCGTCAGCATACCCATCTTCGAGAATGGAGAATTCGGTTTGCCAGAACTCAAGAGCCGAATTCACAGCTTTCATTTTAGTAACCAGAGTTTGCCTCTCGGTTACTGCTGTAGTTGCATTCCCGTTTATAAAGTACGAATGGCCGGCTACATAATTGGTCACGCGGCTGAGGTTGCCAACATAGTTTGAGCTTGCCTTTCCCCAGAAAGCAGTTACCTGGTTCGAAGTATTTGCATCACTGGTAGTCCTGCTCAGGTAATTTAAACCGCCGGCTTCAGGAATCAATAATTTAGTATCTGTACCTTTCAGTTCAAACTGGGCATTTATTGCTTTTACAACTCCTGCGGCTTCTGCGTTTGTGCAATATGACCCCGACTGGCTGGCAGATCCAACTTCAGCGCTCCAGCCCCATTGCGGTTCGTTAATAGGGCTGATGAAACTGAAAGGAGTTCCTGCATCCTGGAAATGCTTTGCAACATTGGCCAGAAACTCACCAAACTTGGTATAATTTGATGGATCCAGGTTATAGGACGAAACAGAAGAGGTACGGAACGTGTAGCCGTTTTTTGTCATAAAGAAAGGAGGCGAATTAAGCCATCCGGTGAAGTAATTCACTCCATATTCCTTTGCTTTATTCATAAACCATTGTGTGCCTTGCTGTTTATTCCAGTTATAGCTACCGTCGGGATTCAGAAAACTCTGGGTTTCGCGATGCCAGTATCCGCTGCTGTAACCACTGGATGGTTGATCGGCACTTCCTTCCCCGATATTTACCCTCCACATCGAAAGTCCGATTCCTTTGGGATTTCCATCCTGATCCGTTTGTTTGCTAAAAAAGTAGCGTGCAATGGCTTCTCTTTTTTCCACCGGCCATTTTTCCCCAATTATTTCCACCGACCATGCATCCGAAGCACCAAAGTGATGAATAGTCTGTTTTGAAGCGTTGAAATCGACTGTAAAAATCAGTGCCGGCGTAGATACTGCGAGCGGTTGTGAAATATCAGAAATATTACCCGCTGCATCCCTTGCCCTGACCGTAAAGGAATAAGACGTAGCTGAGAGCAGTTTTAATGTAATTGTGGTGTCGCTGGCAGATGCAATTACCCTTCCGTTTGAAAGAATATCATACGCTGTTACCAGGATATTATCAACCGAACGTTTCCAATTCAGTTTTGTTGATGAGTTTGTGGTCGCGCTTGAAGCTAGACTTAAAGGGATGCCGGGAGCAATTGTATCTGTTTTTGAATAAAGAATGTTTGGATCATAAGTAAAGTCAAAAGTTCCCAGCAGCTTATCAATTTTTAAGTTGGAAGCTCCTGCTGCCAGGGAGAAGAAATGATTATCTTCAGCAAGGTTGCCACTCGCAACCGGAACCCATTGCCAGCCTGTTGCAGGCATTATACTGTCGGAAACATGCCAGGGCAGTGTATTGATTTTTGTCCAGAGAGGATTCAAAACTTTTATATCCGTTTTTATTCTTGCCCATATTGTTAGCGCTCCTTCTCCGGGGATTATGCCGCAATTCAACGTATGCAAGGCTGATGGAACTTCATCGGGAACAGCAGAATAGGAGGAATACGTGATCGTATCTTCAGTTCCGTTTACCCAATTCTCAGCCGGGTAATCTTCAGCTTCAAACACATAAGGAATTGCTTTGGGTGGCTGGGGAATGGTGTCGTGCGCAAGCGCATTGATCTGAACCGAAGAAAGAACTTTCCCGAAAACGGCAAAATCATCGTAACGGGCGTCCAATCCTCTCCAGTATCGTCCGGGGATCGGATCAGCACCAATAAAGAAACGATTCAGAACCATATCGGCCATGGTATTTGCCAGTTTCCCTTTTCCTACCTGTAATCCATTCATGTACACTATTACCTGGCTGTTATCGAAAGTGATGGCCATATGCACCCATTGGTTAACGGGAGGCAGAACGGTTGAGGCTATATTTTCCCATCCTTTTTTTGATGATTCCGCTACAACTCCGTAATTACTACCCGCTTTGGTTGATAAATAGAAATTATCATGAACGCCGTTAATAGCGTTACTATTGGCAAATTCAAAAACCACCTGCCAGCTTTCGACATCCGTTTTCCAGTAAAACCAGGTTGAAATACTAAACTGTTCACCGGCAATGGGGTTCTTTGCAAATTCCATGTAGCCTGTATCAATACTGCCGATTTCTGCCACCTTACCCCTGATCGGATCGTCTATAAAAGTTACATGATGAAGCGCAAGGTTGTTGGTTCCTTTTGCATCAATACCATCTCCGTCGAACGGATACCAGGCGGATGCATTTTTATAAACAGTTGTTTTGGGAACGGTATCCTGCGAAGAAGCAACAGAATTAATTCCAGGGCTGATGCCCAGAGTAGAGGCGACGGCAGAATTCATCACCAGTGCAAGGATGATGGCGGATAGAAAGGTATAGATTTTCTTCATAGCGTCAAAATTTTAAAACCGATATTTATTTACCACTAATTTCGAATTGAAGCGTTGTAACCGATTTGGCCGGAACCAGATAATTACTTTTTTTGTTCACCACAGGCAGTCCTTCAATTATTTCCCTGCAATCTTCAGTTTGAGAGGTCCTGTAAACCAAAGCAGATTTTGCTGTTTTCCTAAAACCAGATAGGTCGATGGAGATTTTCTTTTCGGCAGCATCTTCATTCACAATCACCATCACGAGTTGTTTCCCATCGGGACTGATTGCTGCCAGGGAATTTTTGTCAGAACCTGCAATAAAAGTATAGCCTGGTTTTATATATTTTGAGAATTGTTTCCGGACATAATATGATTTTTCACGCTGATAGGTTTTGTTTTTGGCATCGTAACTAACTAAGCCCCATCGGCCATCGCCAGTTCCCCCTGATGCAAGCTGCCAGTCGCACCAAACCTCCGGTTGCAATTCCTGTATATCGGTAACAATCCGTTGGGCCATCAGAAGATAATTATCAAGACCTGTTAAGGTTATATCCAACGGACCACTTTCCGATTGCCATAAGCTGAGGCCAAGTTTATCCGACATCTTTTTTAACTCAATTCTTCCGGCCGGTACATACGAATGGGTGTTAACCTGTCTGATTAGGGGAACAATATCCCCGGCTTTTTCGTAGCCCTGTAATCCCTTCAGGCATTCTTCAACGCTGTTGGCATCCATAACACTTATTTTGCAGTATCCCAGCATATTATTCTTTTCAAGACTCTTATAAACTTCCCTGATAATGTGATGCTGGTTTTCCTGCGAAAAGGCGCATCCTTCCTGGTCTCCCAATGCCTTCCACCATCCCGAAAACGGCTCGTTTACAGGTGATAAGGTACTGAACGTAATCCCGTATTTCGTTTTGTAATGTAAAACCGTTGTGGTAAGATAATTTGCGAAATCATCATAATACTCCTCTTTCAGGTTGTCTTTTCCACTGGTATCGCCGGAGGAACAACCTGATTTTGTCATCCACCATGGCGGGGAATAGGAAGCAGCTTCATAAATGGCATCCTTTCGCAGCGAATTTATTTTTAAAAGAAAATTTCGTTGATTGGCATCCGCCGACCAATCAAAATCTGCATTTTCGGCAGGCTTATAACTGGGGACATTTCCTCCATCTTTCCGCTTATGCGTATGGCCAGGATTATCGCCACCGCCAATGTTGAACCTGAAAACATTCATGTTAAGTTCGTCCGGACTGGTGATCCAGTTGCTGATTTCATTAACCGTAGCTTCATCCCAGCCACCCATGCAATTAGCCCACCATGCCAGCGAAATTCCCCAGCCTTTCCATTGCTGGAATTTCTGACCGGGGTCTGGTTTAAGGTCGGATTGTCCCATCAACGAAACGTTCAGCAGCAGGAATATGCCAGAAAGTATAAATGAATTTCGCATAGAATCTAAAAGGTAAAACGATTAATATCTGGATTTGATTAGAAATGATAATAGCGGTTAATACATAAAACAGACTTTGAAAAGTTCATTGTTTTTCAACGCACTTACTCTAACCTAAAAAAGCTAATATGCTGAATAACAATGAACTTTTCAAAGTGGGCTCTAAGTAAGATCCCCAAAGTTCTTCCGTATCAGAAACTTAAATGTATGTGATTACCAGCGTAACCGAAGTAAGGATTTCATATCCTCCTATCATTTTCTTAAAGAAGAACGTATGCCGGTTACCTGTTAAAGTGATGGGTGTAACACCTGATTCCAAAGGTGTTGGATCTTGATCCATGGTTACCACTACACCAGGTTCACTTACATAAGTGAGAGTAGTAGTTTTAGGAAGAAACGAATCACGGAAAATAGAAGCGGTAAAAACGCCCGGTTTCCCCGGCACTTCAACCAGTGCTTTTGAATTCGGACCATCAGTAAACTTAATACTGGTAACCACAGGATAAAAACCAGTAATTACTTTGTAAGTTCTGAGTTTATTGAAATATCCATACACATTTATGTGGTTGATAACAGGAACATTATTTGTCAGATCATAGAGGATTAACTTTGACAAGTCAGAGTAAAGCGTATCTCCGTTTTCGGATTTCACCACCGCGCTTACATTATTGGTGCGGAATATTATCGGGCGTGTATTCACACGAATATCGTATTTTCGGGCAAGCCGGAATACCAGGTCACTGTCGCCATAAATGGTAGCTTCGGGAGAATAATCTTTTTCTACATTATTCAGAGCAAATTTTTCGATGAAATTACCATCGTTACCCGGTTTCACGAATATTGTTTTGCTCGTGGTAACTGCAACATATTTGTCGGTTTCCTCATCATAACTTGAAGCCACCATTACGATGGTAAATGTACCAGATTGGGTGTAGGAATAATAAAAGTCGTTTCCAAGGTTAGGTGGCAGCCCAATATTGTTCAGTCCTGCATCTTTCAGTGTATAATCGTGGTTCTGGTCACCGGGCCAGAATGCAAAATATTCACCGGAGCCATTGTTGGTAAATTTTACACTTGAAAGTAATTCAACGGTATCTCCGGGAAGGCTGAAATCGGCTATTGGCTCTTCAAATCTTATAATCTGCTTATTGCAGGCTATAAGTGCTATCAGTGGAATAAGTATAATAAATTTTCTCATGATTAATCTTTTTACTTTTTGAAATGCTGTTGAAGTACTGATTAATAACCGGGATTCTGGCTTATAATTCCGTTGCTTAATATGATCTCTTCTTTAGGAATAGGATAGATTTCATTTACATAACGGATAAAGCGGCGGGCTCCTTCTCCTTTTTTCCTGGCCATTACTTCGGAGGTTCCAAGAGCCTGCATGGTTGAGTAAATGTCGCCCTGGCGTACAAGGTCGAAAAAGCGCTCGTATTCACCGGCGAGTTCAAGCCTGCGTTCTTTCCAGATAAGATCACGAATCATTTCATAGGGCCCTATCGACTTTGCACCGAGTTTTACTCTCGCTCTTACTTTGTTTAAATAATTAACGGCTAAGTCGGTACGGCCTGTTTCGTTGAGTGCTTCGGCGAACAGGAGAATTACATCGGCATACCTGAGTAAAACTGTGTTTCTTCCTACATAAGCACTTCCGCTGCTTGGGCGTTCGGTTGAAATAACCCAGTATTTTACAAATACAAGAAAGGTTGGACTTCCATTTTGCCCTCCAACATTCACATCCGGAAAATCTTCGGGAGGCAAAGGTTCATTATGCGAAAGGCAACCATATTTATCGCGGGGATCACTGTTCATTGCCTGATCCAGTGACTGGGTAGGTACCATCCTGCAATTCCCGTCATACGAATTGTATCCGCCATAAAACGCCGGCAAAATGGAACCTGATTCGTAAGGCAAATTGTCTCCGGTTTGACGTTCCTTATGCATAATGGAGATGATAGCTTCCGTATTTGATAATGCATTTTGTACATCAATGTCCAGAAAACTGGTTATGAAACTGGCATTAAGTTGTTTGTTATTTACAATATTGAACTGATTGCCATCGATGGCATAAAGGCTGTTAAGATTAAAACCGGGATTTGAAAAAAGAGTTTTATAACTGTCATCCAGTTTCATTCTTCTGTAAAAACTGGTATCAATTCCATCAGGGAAAAGATTCCCGATGGTAAGTTCATTGCCTGTTATAAGCCAATCCCCTAATGTTACAGCCTCGTCCCACCCGGTACTTTGTGTACCTGGTTTAGACCTGAAAACAAGAACTTTTTCGAGTAAACCGGCAGCTGCCCATTTATCGACCTGCCCGAACTGTGCATTCACCGAAATCTCGGAACGTAATGCATAGATGGCTTCCCGCAGGTCTTTTTCGATATAATCATATACCTGGTCAGGAGTCGATCGTGGTGTTGCCGGATCACCTATATTGTAGGTTTCAGGAATAATGGGCACACCGCCAAAAGCCTGTACTAGTTTAAAATAGAAAAAGGCCCGCATAAAAAGTGCCTGGCCGTAAACCTGCCTGTAGTCGCGGAGATAATCAATGGAATTGCCTGCATTCAGGATCAGCTCAACTGATGGTGCAGCTTTAATTACGCGGTTTGCACGGAATATACCCTGGTAATTAAGTTTATACCACGATTTCACATACTTATTGTCAGGCGTGGTCGAAAAGGTCTCAATCGCCATTGCATCCACATCGCTTTCTGTTTTCCATACAAAGTTATCGCTAGGCAGGTCGCCTAGCACTGCCATTGCATTTTCGTATTCCGAACTTTGCCAGATATCGTATATGGAAACGGCACCTGCAGATAATTCATTTATGTTTTTATAAAATTCTGCTTCAGGTACTCCGCCAAGTGGTTCGGTATCCAGAAATTTTTTGCATCCTGATAAAAGGACTATTATCAAAAGAAATGCTGCTGTATATAATCGCTTCATAATTTGCTTCATTAACAGGTTTAAAAACCAACTACTAGTCCAAAAGTATAACTGCGTGCCATTGGGTAATTTCCACGGTCTACTCCAAAGAAAAGGTTGTTTGATGTGTTTGATACGTCTTTCCCAATTTCTGGGTCAAGTCCGGTATATTTTGTAAATGTGAGCAGGTTATAACCACCCACATAGATACGGAGGCTGCGCATTTTTGCCTTCGAAATTAACTCTTCGGGGAATGTGTACCCAAACTGTATTGCCTTCAGCCGGAGATAGGATCCATCTTCGAGATAGAAATCAGATGCCCTGTAATTATTATTAAAATCGTTGGGTTTTATAGCAGGATAAGGCCTGTCCTGATGTTCAGCAGTCCAGGATAAATCCTGAAGATTGCTTAATGGATTTATTGGTTTTCCTCCATCAGATTCAGCATAGAAATGAGCTGTGTAGAATTTGGTAGCATTGAAAATCTTATTTCCTTCAGATCCCTGGAACGAAACGCTTAAATCGAATCCGGCATACTGTGCTTCAAAAGCAAAACTATAAAGAAAATCAGGATGCGGCGAACCCAGAATTGTCATATCATTATTATCAATTTTCCCATCACCGTTCAGATCTTTAAACTTGAAATCTCCGGCCTGCGGCATATTGATTCCTTCAACGGTATTGTATCCCTGTGGGGTGTATTTAATATTGGGTTCTTCTTCGGTCGAAAATATTCCATCCGTTTTAAATCCGTAAAACTGACCAATAGGAAATCCGGGCGCGGTATATGTCAGGTATCCCAGGTAATTACTTATGTAATAGTCATCGATTTTTGCACCATATATCGGCTCATTACGCTCGCCCAGCTGAACAACTTTATTAACAAATGTGGTATAATTTCCTGATATTTTCAAAGTTACTTCTCCGATTTGTTCCGTGAAGGAAGCCGATAGGTCCATACCCGAATTTTTTACTTCCCCGGTATTCTGCCATGGGCCGTTTGTTCCTTCTCCAATACCGGCTGAGTAGGGTAAAGGCACCTGCAACAACATATCACTGGTGGTTTTCACATAAAAGTCAACAGAGGTGGTAAACCGGTTTTTGAAAAGGTTCAGGTCGAGGCCTACGTTAGTGGTGCTTGTTTTCTCCCATACTATATTTGGATTTCCATATCCAGACATTGACCAGCCCATATCAAGTACCGGGCTCCTTCCGAAAATATAATTTCCAAGTGGTTTCACAAGGTCGTAGTTGGAGTATTCCTCAATCCGGTTGTTTCCCAACAATCCATAGCTGGCCCTGAATTTAAGAAGGCTAAGCCAGTTCAGGCTCAGGTTTTTCATAAAAGTTTCATTGGAAAGAGACCATCCTGCCGAAACAGAAGGAAAAAATCCCCAGCGAAGCTCTTCGGAGAAAAAGGATGATCCATCAGCGCGTGCATTCACCTGTATATTGTACCTATCGGAATAATCATAAATAATACGGCCTACTAAACTCACGGTAGTATAGCGTTTTGCCCATTCACGGGCATAATCGATGTTATTTCCCGGATTTAGATACTGAAGGGCAGTTACGTCGGAGATATAACCATATTTCCTGGATGTGGCATCATGGTAGTTTTGTCCTTCAAGGGAAGCCACTCCAGTAAAATCCAAACGATGTTTTTCTGAGAGAGTCATATTCTTATGGACAATATTCTCCCACGACCAGCGATAAGTCTGGTTACTGCTTATCTGTTTGGCTATTGAATTTTTATCACCACTGCTGAATGGGAACAAATAGCTTTTAGAGGATGTATTGAAATAATTACCTTCAAAGAAGTTGGCATAAATGTTAGCCCTGGTGGTTAATGAAAATGTTTTGGATGCATTAAAAGTAAGGTTGAGACCACCGGTGAGGTTATTTGTTGTTTCCTCGTTTTCTATTGACTGAACCTTAGCATAAAGGGAATTCCAAACGTAGGATGGCCCGAGAATTACGCTGTCGGGTTTGCTTGGATTATCATACAGAGCTTCATATATCCTGTCGACAGGAGGTTGCCTGAGTATTTGCTGGAATACATTATCCCGTCCTTCGAAAATAGGTTTTCGTACGGAATTGGCAAAATTGAAATTGGTTTGAAGGGTTATTTTTTTTGTAAGATTATTATCAAGGTTTAACCTGAAATTAGTTTGACGGAAAGATGCTTTTTGCATGATTCCTTTATCGCTGCTGCTTGTTACGCTTATCAGGTATTTTGTTTTGTCGCTGCCCCCGGAAATTGAGAGGTTATACTTTTGATTGGTTCCATAGTCATTGGTAACTTCATCAAACCAATCGTTTACTGCATATTTGGTTGTGAACTGTTTTGTATAGTCTTCATAAGGAGTCCCTTTATAATATAATGCCCTGGTATTAAGCCATTCGGTTGTATCCATGAGCTGATAGGTATTCCAGAATTTATTAATACTGAAACTGGAAGTAAAGTCAACTTTAACTTTCCCGGCATCTCCGCGCTTGGATGTGATAAGGATTACTCCGTTTGCTCCCCTGGAACCATATATAGCACATGAAGCTGCATCTTTTAAAACGCTGATATCTTTAACATCATCCATGCTCAGAAAGCGGATATCCTCAAGCGGCATTCCATCCACAACGTATAACGGCTGCGAATTGTTAATGGTTCCCATTCCACGTATGTTAACCGAAGTGGATGAACCCGGTGAGCCTGAGTTTTGAATGATCTGAACCCCTGAGGTTCTTCCCTGCATGGCCTGTGCAACGGACTGAACAGGCATTAGGTTCATATTTTTTGTATCTACCGAGGAGACAGCGCCGGTAAGATCAACTTTTTTCTGAACACCATACCCGATTACAACAAACTGCTCGAGTTGAGCGGCCTTGATGGCAAGCGATACATTTATGACGGTTTGATCCCCGACAACGATTTCCTGTGGTTCATAGCCAATAAAGGAGAAGACGAGGATAGTATTTTTATCAGGAACAGTAATTGTATAATTCCCGTCAATGTCAGTTGTTGTGCCTGTAGTGGAATTCTTCAGGGTAACGATTGCACCGATAATAGTTTCCTTGGTTTCTGAATCAATTACTTTTCCGGTTATCTTGATTCCATCCGCTAAAGCCGAAACTTCGGGAATTGCTGGAGTTGAGATTGTTGAAGCCGTTAGAAAGCCTGATAACAGGAAAAACGACGAAAAAATTAATGCGTATATTTTATTCATAAGAGCAGCCGCTAACAATTAAGAACAGATTCTTAAATTTAAAGCAATTAAAAACTTACCAGGGAAGTAACTGACTTCCCTGGTAAGTTAGATAAGAAAATTATTTCTGAATGATTAATTTGTGTGTTTCAACTCCTTTTTCAGTATGTAATTTAATAAAATACATTCCTTTAGCTAAGTTGAGCCCAACAACATTGTCTTGGTTTTTAACAACTCCGGTTTGTACAGGTTTGCCTGTCATGTCATAAACCTCATAATTGGTTTGCCTGCTTGTTCCGTTTGCGCGGACGTGAACTGTTCCGTTGGAAGGATTCGGGTAAACCGAGAATGTTTTGCCAGAAGCCTTATCTGTTTTTACAGAAACAAACTCGTCAGCGTACCCGATTTTCATAAATCCTCCAACTACAAGTCCGATTGTTGGGTCTGTTGCAGTCCAGGTAATATTGAAGGTAGAATCTGAGCCTTTTACATAATCAATATTCTTATCAATTATAATAGTCTTGTCCTGGATATCCATTGCTTCGGAAAAACCTGGATAGCTGAAAATAAAAGGCCTGCTTTGAACCCACTGAGTGCTTGTCATGACGATACGGAGGTGATATTTGCCGCTTTCGAGAGGATAACTATACATCAGGTGGTTATTGGGAACTGTTTGTAACCAAAGGAATTCTGTAAACCTGTCAGCATCCCACCAGCAGCTTCCACCAAGTTCTCCTGTTTTCCCCCATTTTACTATTGACCCATCAGGTAAAGTATCGTTACCATATAACTGGTCTGTTTTTGACTGCATACTACCAAAGGCTTCGTAGGTAGGATCAACGGTGGTTGGGCTAAAATCACCGATACGGGTATAGAAAAGTACGGTGTTCTTGAAATCAGGTTCCGTTTTCCATGCTGCAGTAACTTTAATGGTATCAACCACATCATCAGTGCTCAGATAGGAACAATATACAGTCAGGTTCTGGCTCCAGGCTTCCTTATCCAGGCTGCCGACAAGTACCCTTATGATAGTATCCATATCAGGCTGCAATGCTGATTTGTACAAACGTTTTGTGCTGCCAAAAGGATCATCACCACCTAATGAAACTTGCCAGTCGCCGGCGATAGAGAAGTTAATCCAGGGTGCATCGGCACTAATCCCGTCAGGATTTATAAATTTCAGGCGGAAAGTAGCGGTATCAGATTTTGATTCATCCAGGGTAGAGATAAGGTTTGATGAGATAGTAAATACCGGGGCATATTCATATTTGAATAAGGATGGGTATGTACCTGTACTGAAATATAATGCCGAGTTCAGCCCTGTAAGATCGAAAGGATTAGTACTTCCCGGACCCATATCGCCAATGGGAGCAGCTTTCTTATCAAGGCCTGTTACAACCCATAATTCTTTATCAGTATAAGGAGCAACAAAAAACATAAGTGTATCTTTACCAGCTTCGGTTTTTACGGTTGTACATTGTTCCAACCATGAACCACTTGCGCCGGGAACCACATCATAGAACACATCAGGTCCTGCCGTAGGAGTCATAAACTGGAGATCAGGTCCGGCTGGGTTACCACCGTCATCACCCATAAAAAGCAAAGCACCTTTATATTCTGCCCACCATTGCGTCCAACTGGGGTTAGCTCCCGGGTTAATATCTTTTACAATGCTTGTTCCGGCGAGACCGTCGAAATTGGTTGTATACATTTCAACATTAGTACCTGAACCATCATCGGCCCTGAAATAAAACTTATTATTATAAGTAATCGTCCAGGCAAACTGTGTTCCGTTACCAACCCCATCAGCTCCTTTGGTTGGGTTTAGGTCGCCCAGAAAAGTGGTGGTTGTGCCATCAGTAAACCATATCTCCTCCCCAAGGTTATTGGTATAGTCACCAGGAGTAGAAGAATAGCTGGTGGGTGTTGTCTGACGGAATACGATCAGGGAATCTTTATAGTTGGAAATCCATTGCAGATTACCTCCAATAGTATAACCGGCAGGTTTGTCGGGAGCCGGGGTGTCCATAATGTCTTTTACAAGATGCATACTGTTGGCAGATGTATCGGCCATATAAAGCTCTGTGCCATACATATCGGAAGCAGCAGCGAAAAACACTTTTGTGTTCTGGAATGGAATCAGGAATCCATAATAGGAGTCGCCGGAGAGAAGCGGTTTTTCGGTTCCCAACAGCTTCAGCTTTTCAGTATTTGAGTCGAACAGATACAAATAATATTTGCTGTCCAGAACGGAGTTTTCGTCTTCGGCTGCAAAAACGATAAGGCTGTTATCCGCCCCCATGGCTGTAATATTCCTGGGTGCTGATCCATCGGCACCAACATAAATGTCGTATGCAAGGGTAGTACCAGCATCAGTACCATCCGATACCCAAAGCTCAGCTCCATAATCAGGAGTGGCAGCAGAAAAATAAACTTTGCCACCAGCAGCACACAGGTAGCTTGGATTGCTTCCATCACTGCCCGGATTGATGTCCTTTACCATTTTAGTGCCAGGTATTGTTCCATCTGTGATCCAAAGTTCTTCACCATTTGCAGCAGTGGATGCGGTAAAGAATATTTTGCTTCCAAGTACAACCATATTCTTCTTGGCTGTATTCCCCTTGGAATCAATTGTGGTGGTTACATCTGCACCGGTCAGGTTGACCATTCCTTTGGGAAGCGTTTGTGCAAACAGGGCAAATGGTATTAAAAGCCCTAACAAAACTGTAAATTTTTTCATACGCTCTGAATTTAAGTTAGTAAAAAATGATTTTTGGAATTAAGTTTTCTGTAATGCAAAACTATACTCAGAACAACAAATCAGGTATAATTAATTGTTCATTTTTTAGGTTAATTCAATCATAATTATTCTCATTCCCTTCTTTAATGGTAAAAACCAAGC
>JFJP01006105.1_pt1 | contig 14202 bp, 14 predicted proteins | sample 431651 | NCBI WGS metagenome assembly JFJP01 (sample SAMN02602958, study PRJNA72255) | Microbial mat metagenome, whole genome shotgun sequencing project. | biome: fresh water; feature: sink hole; material: water; isolation source: purple microbial (photo- and chemosynthetic) mats found in... | reverse complement strand
GGGTACCCACCCGCCGGCCTCGCGCTTGAGCACTGCCGGTAACAGCAGGGAGAAGAGGAACAGCAGATGGTCAAACCCGGTCCAGATGTGCCAGACCCCCTCGGTGATGTACTGCCGTAACTGCTCCAGTAAGGGCGCGGCTTCTGCCGAGAGGATTTGGGTGCCTGCTTCAGGGGAAAAGACGGCGGTTTGCGTTGCGTCGCCGAACGTCATATTCAATAACCCGCGGTGCGAACTATCCAAGTCGAATAGCAGGCCGTAGCGCACGCGCAGGTTGCCCAAGGTTTTGGGGCAAAAGCCGCGTAAGTCCAGTACGGCATAGGCGCCGTCCGTGTGGTGGTCCACCAACAGGTCCGCCACTTCCAAAGCGCATGGGCCGCCGCGTTCTAGTTTCAAATGGTCCAGTGCCCACGTGCTCAGTGCCTCGCGGCGTGCGCGGACTTCGCCCCAGGTGATGGCGCCGTCGCCGTCGGCATCCAGCGTCAGAGCAAAGTCGATGTCGCGCAGGGCAATGTCCCAGTGCCCTTGCAAGTTGTGTCCGGTTACGGTCAGGGTCAGGTAGCTGTCACTGGCCTTGTGTGCGTGCACGGCTAATGGCCACAGGCACAGGGCCCACAAAAAGATGGCGAGCCGGCGCATCATCGGCGCACCTTGGGTGATTCCATGGCCTTCAGTTGGCTTGCCAGTGCGATGATGTGTACGTCCTGGAAACCACTGCGGGCGAGCCATTCGAAGACGGGCTCGGCTGCCTGCGGCGCGCTTTTGGCGAGCGCCGCCTCCAGCACGACGCGTGCGTCGCGAGGCTCACGCTGCACCTTGAAGTTGTCTACCGCCAGGCGCAATGCGGTGTCTTCGTCCTCGCGCAACACCAGATGAAAGCGTGCTTCTTCCGCCTGGTGGGTGGTGTCACCCCGGGCCTGTGCTGCGGCAAAGCGTTCAGCCAGTGTGCGAAGACGCACTTTAAAGACACTGCGATGCAGTTGGGCTTCAGCCAACGTCAGACGCAATAACAGGCCGTCTACCGCCTCCCAATCTTGTAGCAGCGTAATGACTTCTGCAGGACGCTTCTGGTCGAGCAAAAAGTCGGCCCGAGCGGCCAGCAGGTAGCTGTCATCGCGTGCCAGGGCGAGGGCTGCGAGGTAGTGCTTCTCTGCCAGTTCCGGCTGCTTGCGCCAGGCGGCCACCTCTGCCAGCCGCGTCAAGAGCCACAGCTGGTTGCCGACACTGCGTGTACCAGATAGCGCCCGCTCCAGTGTGGCGTGGGCCGAGGCCAGATCGCCCGTATAGGCCTGGACCAGACCCAGACAGCCTTGCGCCAGACTGTTGCGCTCCAGACGTTGAAGCGCTGCGCATTCCAGTCGCGCCGCTGCATAGTCGGCCTGCACCATCAGGATGGCAGCGCGCCAGGAATGGGCCTCAGCGAAGTCGGGCTTCAGCTTCAGGGCGTCTGCAAAGTCTTGCAGTGCGTCCGCAAAACCATGTCGGTACTGGCGCAGTTTGCCCCGGACCAGCAGCAGCTCGGCACTCAACGGCGGCATCACTTTTTCTACCACCGCATTGGCTTGGCCCACATAACGCGGGTCACCACGCTCCAGCGCCAGTTCAAAGTAGCGGTTGGCCAGCGCAGCGGCAGCCTCGGCGTTGGTGGGGGCTTGCAGATGGGCCCTGCGTAGTCCGGCGAGCTCCTGGCCGGTCGTGCTGCGCGCCCGAAAGGGCAACTGCTCCAGCACTGTGGCGTCGGATGCCGGCAGGTACGGCGCACTCCAAGTTGTACCAGTCGTGGTACAAAGCAGCGCCAGCGAAAGCAATCTGCACCACGGGCGTGAAAAAAACAGGTGCAAATTTTTCATGAGGCGAGTACAGTGCTTGCACGACTATGTTGTCGTAAGTTCAGTTTACAGATACTTGGAGTGGAACTATGAGCAAGTTGATTTCCGGTTTGGTTTTGACAGCGTTCGCAACCGCATCCGTTGGCGCATTCGCTGGCGCGCACGGTGGCGGCATGTCCGACAAAGAGAAGGCAGAGAAGATAGAAGCCTGCAAGAAAATGGATGCCAAGGCAGACGACAAGATGAAGGCCGAGTGCAAGAAAATGATGGAAAAGAAAGACGAAAAGAAGTAAGCCACGCGCTTGCGCTTTTCATCACGACGGGCCCACGGGCCCGTTTTTGATGGTCCCGCAAACCTGAATTGTTGATATGCAAAAGAACCCCGCCCGATCTTTCCTGGTTTTTCTCGTCCTCGCGTCTGTGGCCGGTGGTGCACAGGCCCACTTGGCAGAAGGTAGTGCCAATGGTTTTATCGCCGGTGTACTGCATCCCTTGACGGGCTTTGACCACCTGCTGGCAATGGTGGCCGTGGGTATCTGGGGCGCCACGCTGGGCAAGCCCCTGGTGTGGGAGTTGCCCATTGCATTTCCCCTGCTGATGGTGGTGGGGGGCGTCTTGGGCATTGCCGGTGTGCCGCTGCCCTATATCGAATCGGGCATTGCAGCGTCGGTGGTGGTGTTGGGGCTGGCAATTGCTATGACCTGGCGGGCGCCAAAAGTCATTGCGTTGGCTATCGTTGCAGCCTTCGGGGTTTTTCATGGGTATGCGCACGGGGCCGAGTTGCCCGATGCTGCATCGCCTGCGGCTTACGTCGCAGGTTTTGTGTTGTGCACGGGCGCGTTGCATTTAGCGGGTATTGCGATCGGTACCTTGCAGCGCTTTCCCAAAGGCCCGCAGGCCCTGCGCTTGAGCGGTGGCCTGATTGCTGCGGCTGGCATGTGGATTTTTGCTGGCATGCCCGGGCTCGCCTGAATCTGTGAAGCGTTTTATTGCGTTCACCCTGCTAGTTTCGGCAGGTGCGCCCGTGTGGGCCCACAGCGGCCTCACCGGCGGCATGGCCTTGTGGGATGGCGCAACCCATATCTTGCTGTCGCCCCTGTCACTGGCGGCCATCGCGGGTCTCGGGTCGGTTCTCTGCGGCATGGGGGAGCGCCGGATTTACACCGTCGCCATCTTGTCGGGTCTTGCTGCCGGATCGGCTTGGCCCCTGGCGCCCTATCTTCCCGCGTGTACCGCGCCGGGTGCCATCGCAGTGGTTGGCTTGATCGGCCTTGCAGCCTGGAAGTTGTCCTCAAGAGCCGAGTTATTGCTGGCCATACTCGCTGGCCTCGCGGGAGGTATGGCGGCATCGCTGGACGCACCGAATTTCCCGACTGTGGTGGGTGCCATATTGGCACATATGCTGGTATTGGCCGTCGTATTGATGGGCTATCTCGACCTGCTCAAAGTGGCAGCCATTGCGCCTCTGCTGGGTGTTGCTCGGCGTGTGCTGGCTTCCTGGGTCACCGCCATGGGTCTGCTGATGACTGCGCTGGCCTTCCGTCTGGGTGCAGCTTAGACGCTCAATGCAATACGGTACCGCAGCGCGGGCTTGGAGCCGAACTGGGGTGGTTTGACGAAATGCTCGAACAGCACGCCGCCGTTAGATTCAATTACTTTTTGTGAGGCCAGGTTCTGCGGGTCGGTGGTGATCTCGACATAGGGTAAGCCCAGTGCACGCGCTTCGGTCAGGATCAACGCAAGTGCCTGTGATGCGTAGCCACGGCGCTGCTTCCACGGCACGACGCCATAACCAATGTGGCCCAGGCAATACGGCGGCAAGGTGGCGGTGCCTTGCTGCCAGCGAAGCTGGATCGTGCCGGCAAACCCTGCCTCGTCGCCGGCCTCCGCCCATATCCACCGGCTGATCGATGGCAGCCGCTCCACCTGTGAGCCATCGGGCATGTTCACTGGCGGCCCTCCCCCGGCGCGGTTGTCAGTCAATGCCAGAAAGGCATTTGCATCGTCAGCAATTTGCTGCAGCATTTCGGCCGAGGCTTCGGGGCGCTCGTTGTTGGGCGACCAGCCGCGCTGCAGGGCTTGTACAAACTGCGGCAGGTGGGTGTGCGCGGGGGTGACAAGGGTGATGGCGGCTTGCGACATGCAGACATCGTAGCAGCCCCATAATTTGGCGTATGCCCATTTCTTCTTTGTCACGCCGCCAGCTGTTGGCTGCGGGCGTGGGTTGACTACTGACCGGGCATATTCAGGGGGGATTCACCGGTGTGTCGCTGGAGCGTGGCCACCGCCTGCGCGACGTACAGACCATCGCTCCACCTGCTGTGACCCACCGTACCGCAGTCCTGATACTGGGAGGTGGTGTTGCCGGTCTGGCGGCAGCGCGCGCACTGCGGCTGCGGGGTCTCGAAGACTTTGCGCTACTCGAGCTGGAAGCCGCAGCGGGCGGCAACGCCCGCGGTGGCGAGGTGGGCGGCATTGCGTGTCCGTTGGGCGCGCACTATTTGCCGGTGCCCGGGGATGACGCGCCTGAAGTGCAAGACCTGCTGGAAGAGTTGGGCCTGCGCCGTCGTGTCGCGGGGCGGTGGGTGGTTGACGAACGCCATCTGTGCCACAGCCCGCAGGAGCGACTGTTCTTTGACGGCCACTGGCAGGACGGTTTGCTGCCCGTGCACGGTGTGGGTCCGCAGACGCTGGCGCAGTACCGGCGCTTTGCTGCAGTCGTAGAGCAGGCCCAGCGCAGCTCACGTTGGACGATTCCGGTGCGGAAGGTGCCTAATCGGCCCTTGGATCAGGAACAACGGGCATTGGCCGCTATCACATTTGAAGCATTTTTGAGCCGACAGGGTCTGGACGACCGGCATCTTCTCTGGTACCTCGACTACTGTTGCCGTGATGACTACGGCGCGGGACTGACTACCGTTTCAGCATGGGCGGGCATTCACTACTTTGCCAGCCGCCATGGGTTTCGAGCTCCGGGCGTTGCAGCCGAAGATGCGATGGGTGCAGGGGTGCTTACCTGGCCCGAGGGCAACGGTTGGCTCACGCAGCGCATGGCGACGCCGCTGGGGGAGCGGCTGCGCACCGGGCAGGTCGTGCTGCGCGTGGCGCAGGACCGGCACGGTGTGCAGGTGGACAGCTTCAACGTGGCCACGCAACAGACCGAGCGTTGGCTGGCTTTGCATGCAATTGTTGCGATGCCCATATTTGTTGCTGCACGGGTGGTGCAAGCCGCGCCGGACTTTTTGCGCGATGCCGCGCGACGCGTGCGCCACTCCCCGTGGCTGGTAGCCAACCTGCACCTGTCACAGTCGCTGCAGGACCGTCCGGGAGCGGCACCGAGCTGGGACAACGTCATTTACGACGAGCGCACATCCGGTGGTCTAGGGTATGTGAACGCCATGCACCAGAGCCTGCAGCCGGTGCCCGGGGCCACGGTGCTCACCCATTACCGTGCGTTGGGTGATACGACGGGAGATGACGCCCGTGGGCGCAAGCTTTTGCTGGAACAGCCGTGGACCATCTGGCGCGATACGGTCCTACAGGACATGACCCGCGCCCACCCCGACCTGGCGGGCAAAGTCACCCGTATGGACATCTCCCGCTATGGCCACGCTATGGCCATGCCGCTACCCGATGCAGAGGGGCGCGTGGGCTTTGCCAGTGCTGTGGATGGGCGAGTGCGTTATGCCCACAGCGACTGGGCCGGGTATTCCGTGTTTGAGGAGGCCTTTTCCAATGGACATGTAGCGGGGGACGCACTGGCCCGATCACTGCATTTGCGTAGTTCTACATAAAGAGTTTGCGTAATCTTCCGGATGCGTGCGGCGTGCATGCGGCCGACACTGAAGCCATCGAAAAGGCAAATCAGGGAAGACCATCATGCAAACCCATCCGCTTGGCATCGCGGTCGATCAGAAACAAAAAGTCTGGGTGATTCGCATCGCTGCGGCCGCACTGACTGTCGGCTTGTTGGCCCTCAGTGCCCCGATCATCTGGATTGCAGTGTCTGCGGGTGTGGGACTGCTGGCTTTGGCTGTCATTGGTGTGCTGGGCATGGCGACCCTCGCCGCCTTGCCGCTGGGCATGCAGAAGTGGGAAAACCGCATATTGCAACGCCGCAAGGCCGAGGCACGCGCCAATCCGATTGAGCAACTGCAAAACGACATTCTGCGGCGTGAAACAAAGCTTAAAGACTTCCGCGCAGCACTCGCCACCATCGGCGGACAGATCGAAACCATGCGCCAAATGCTTCAGGACCGCAAGCACAAGGCTCCACAGCACGAACTCAATCGGCAGGAAGCCGCCGTGAAAAAAATGGAGCACTTCTACCGCGCCAACATCGGCCGCCTCGAAGAGGCCCACCATGCGCTGGAGGCTTTTCGCGATCAGGTGAAGCAAAAGGTTTTTGAGTGGGAGTTTGCGCAACATGGGCAAGTGGTGATGGCTGCGCTCAACCCCAAGGAAATGAATGACCTCATGCAGGGCCTGCTGTCAGATGAAGCACTTCGCACCGTGCAGAACCGGTTCAACACGGTGTTTGCAGAGCTGGATGTGGACCTGCACGCTATGCACGCCCCGACCCACAACTTGCTGGACGTTAGGGATGACAGCTTCGAAGCGTTAACCCTCAAAAGCCCCGCAATTGCAAAGAGCAACACATGAAATTTTGGAAAGTATTGATTTGGCTGGCGGCGTGCTGCTTCGCCCTTCTGATGGCGCTCATTCTGCTGATGGCAAACCCTGGCGAACGCGAACCCGGCCCGCGCGCCATGCCCACGATTAACACCCAGTAAGTTTTAACCACCCAAGGAGGACATCATGAGAACATTTAGTCGCAAACTGCGCACCGCCATTGCCCTGACTGCTACGTTGTGGAGTACTTTCGGCCTATCCGCCCACGCGCAGGATGCCGCACCCGAGAACGCGCTACGCATTGCCACCGGCCCGGCTACCGGCGTGTACACCCAGTTGTTCAAGGACATGCAGAAGGTCTGCGGCCAGACCGTTCCGCTTGTGCCTGTGCCGAGCAAGGGCGGATTGGACAACCTGATGCTGCTGTCGGCCAGTTCGGCCGATCTGGGGTTTGCGCAGGTGGATCTGATGCAACAGATGGGGCGCGATGGCGATCAGAACATCAAGGAGCTTCAGGCGGTAATGGCAATGCACACCAACCTGTTGCACGTGGTGACGCGATCTGAAGGCTCGCGTGTAGGTCAACTCGAATTAAGGGGCCAGCTGATTCCAAAGACCGGTGAATTTCGTGTAATGCGGAAGTTCTCTGAGATCAAAGGCGCGACCGTAGCGTTGGTCGGATCCTCGCAGTTGACCGGACAATCTCTGGAGCGTCAACTTGGCTATGGAATGAAGTTTGTTCAGGCGGATTCCGATGCGCAGGCTCTGACAATGCTTAACAACAATCAGGTGCAGGTGGTCTTCACCACTGGCGGGTGGCCCTATCCTCCAATTGCGCTCATGGAGGCCGGCAGCGGCTACATGGTCGCTGAAATGGATCTGGCGCCTCAGGCCCCTTTTGTGGTGGTCAAGCGCAACTACACGAAACTCGGAGCCTACAACCAGCCATTCCTTGGCGCTACCAATCTGCTGCTTACGCGCCCTTTCAAGACCACCGGCACTCGCGGCAAGATGGTTGCGGCCTTGCAAAACTGCATCCTGACGCATATGGATGAGCTGCAGGAAGGGCCCTATCACGCGGCCTGGAAAGAAATCAAGAACCCGCTGGAAACTATGGGCGTTGCTTTGATAACGCGTCCGGCAAAACGCGTGGCGGAGCGCGTCAGTAATACTACGCAAAAGGGCCTGTAACAGCGAAAACCCCAGAGGCTTGGCGTTAGAGTCATGCCATGAGATCGTATTTTTTCAGGGAGGCCTCGCCGAACCCCGTTCTGGGACGGCGGGGTCTGCAGATTCTGCTGCTGGCCAGCGCCTTCGCCTGGGTGATTCTGGTGCTGGTGATCGGCCAGCTTGCTTACCAAAGGGAAATCAAGGTGCTGTCCGACAAGGCGGCACGCGACTTGGAGGTGCATCGTCTGAGTTTGTTGGGCGTGGCGCAACGCTACAAACACATTCCTTACACCAGTGGCAGGGCTAATAATGTTCATGCAGCGCTCAAAGGGCCGAAAAATCAGGACCTGATCGACCGCAGTGACGTCTATCTGGCGGATATCAACCGCCGCATAGGTGCGGATGCGCTGTACCTGATGGACAGACAGGGATTGTGTATCAGTGCCAGCAACTATAGGGAAGGGGAAGGCAGTTTCAAAGGCGAGATATATGACTTCCGGCCGTACTTCCAGGATGCGCTGGCCGGGCGTCTGGGTCAGTACTACGCCGTTGGAACCACCACCGCCAAGCCCGGTATGTACTTTGCAAGCCCGGTGCACGTGGGCGAAGACATCATCGGGGTGCTTGCAGTCAAGCTGGTGCTGTCAGACATTGAAAAGAACTGGGCTGATGCAGAAACACCCATTGTCTTGATGGACCGGTTGGGCATTGTTTTCCTCAGCTCGGTCCCCGAGTACCTGTACACCGCCACTCGCCCTATTGCCCCGGAAGATCTGCAGGAGCTCAACCGCACGAAACAATACGCGAAGCAGCAGTTTGAGCCGACACCCTGGGAAATGGCCAACAGTTTTGACAGGTACGGGCGCATGGTCAAGGCAGTGCGCAACGGCAAGGAGCTGGAGCTCTTGGTCCGGGGCGAGTACCTGCCGGACTACGACTGGACGTTGCTGGTGAGTGTGGACACCCGTGAGGCGCGCAAGTCCAGCTGGATAGCGATGACGATTGCAGTTTCCACCTCATTGGCGCTGGTGCTGGGCGTTTTGTTCTGGCGGCAACGCGAAAAGCGGGTACTGGAACTGCGTCGTTCCCGGCTCGAACTCGAAACACGGGTAAGGGATCGCACGCGTGAACTATCCGAACGCAACGCATTTTTGAGGGCCATGGAAGACTCGCTCCCGGTTGGAATCCGGGCGATGGACCAGAACGGTACCGTGACTTCCATGAACGCGCGATTGTGCGAGATCACCGGCTACTCCGCCGAGGACATGCTGGGGCGCAGGCCCCCTTTTCCTTACTGGCATCCGGAAGAAACGCAGGAGCATTGGCACAACATCGAAACTACACTCGCCGGTAATGCCACTGCCTTGGGCTACGAAGTGAGGTTCCGCCACCGGATGGGCCATGACATTTACGTCATGATTTACACCGCGCCGTTGATGTTCTCAGGCGAGCTGTGCGGCTACATCAGCTCCATGGTCGACATCACGCAACGCAAGAGGGCAGAAGAGCAGCATCAGCAAAATGTGGAGCAGATGCGACGCGCACAGTATTTGTCTGCTCTGGGTGAAATGGCTTCTACGCTGGCCCATGAAATCAGCCAGCCCCTGCAGGCCATTGCATTTGATTCGGCCGTCGCAGTGCGCAGCGAGGAGCGAGCCAATTCCAGCATGCTCAAGGAAGCCCTCGGGGCCATCTCGGCGCAGGCGCGCCGGGCTACCGACATCGTGCAGAGAATCAAAAACCCGCTCAGGCATAGCGAACCCACACCCTGCGCAGTCAATGATCTGGTGCGCACCGTGATAGGGCTGCTGAGGCCAGAACTTAAACAAAAACGCACGCGCGTGGTCACTAAGTTTGCCGACGCATTGCCCACCTTGGTGGCCGACCGGATCAAGATGGAGCAGGTGATTCAAAACCTGCTAATGAATGCCATGCAGGCCATGCTGGACAAGCCGGCAGTGCAGCGTGTGATTACGGTGGAGACAGGGCTGGAGGACAGCTCTGTGTATATCCGTGTCATGGACCAAGGCCCCGGAATTGCGGAAGACAAGGCCAAAGAGATTTTTAAGCCGTTCTTCACCACCAAGAAGGATGGCATCGGGCTGGGGCTTAATATTTGCCGATCGGTCGTTGAAGACCATAACGGTCGGCTCGTCTTTCAGAACCGCGCCGAAGGCGGCGCCTCTTTCACCATCTTTCTCTCGGTGTCCGCATGAACACTCCAAAACTTACTATCTACATCGTCGACGATGACTCGGCGACGCGCGAATCGCTGGGCCGGCTGCTCTTCATGGAGGGTTATAGCGTTCAGGCCTTTGCTAGTGGCCAGACCTTTCTCGCAGAAGCCTCGACTGAAGACTGCGGTGTTGTGCTTTTGGATCTGGATATGGATGGAGATCGCGCCGCCGGCAAAGACGTGTTTGACAAGCTGAACCAGCGGGGAAGCCCGTTGGTTGTCGTCTTCTTGTCGGGAACCGGTACTGTCAGTGATGTGTCTCAGGTCATGAAAACCGGTGCCATGGACTGGCTGGAAAAGCCATGGCACCCTGACCTCACTTTGCAGACCGTTGCCAAAGCTTATGAAAAGGCACAGGACATTTGCGAGCGAAAAGGCGCGCATCAACTTGCGTTGGCCATGTGGACACGGTTGACCGCCAAGGAAAAAGAAGTGGCGCAGCTTGTGGCTAAAGGCTTTTCATCAAAGGAAAGTGCACGGCTTCTCGACAAGGATTTCAGAACCGTTGACACCCAGCGCGCATCGATTTTTTCAAAGCTTGAGGTTGCCAACAGCAACGAACTGTTGCAGTTCATGATTGACAACGATCTGATCGGGAAGCAGTCGAAAGATTAGCTTGCTAACTCGATCTTTCCGCGGTTCAGAGCATGTGTTTGTACTGAACCGGGAGCAAAGAGTGTTTGCAGTGCATTCAAGAGCTGTTGTGCCTTGGCACTATGATCTGCGCCGAAATTGCACACGTAAACGTCCAGCGTTACCGCACGTTGCTCCGGCCAGGTATGTACGCACAAGTGAGACTCCGCCAGCAGGATGGTGGCGGTGATGCCGCCCGGGCCATGCGCTGTGGCAGGAAAGGTATGGAAGAGTTGACCCATCGCCTGCAGCCCGGCTTCCTGCACCAGCGCAATGCAGCGCGCGCCCAGAGCGTCGGCATCCACGAACCACTGTAAGTCGCAACCGCAATCGTGCAGGTCGGCGGTGAGGTGCAGGCCTTGCATTCAGCGCATGCCGATGCTGGTGTTACGAAACACAGTTGCAGCCTCTTTGGGTAGGCAGCGCCAGTACGCCGGGTGGGCATCCACCTGAGCTCCCAATGTTGCTGCGGCCTCCCACCCCCAGCGCGGTTGGTACAAAAAGGCGCGGGCTAGCGCGATCAGGTCGGCGTCGCCTTTTTGCAGGATGGTTTCCGCCTGTTGCGCCTCGGTAATCAAGCCGACCGCCATGGTCGGCAAGCCTGATGCTTCTTTTACCTGGCGCGCCAGCGGCACCTGGTATCCCGGCGCAAGAGTAATTTTCTGCAAGGGGGACATGCCACCACTGCTGATGTGAATGAAGTCGCATCCGGCAGCTTTCAGGCGCTTGGCAAACTCTGCGCTTTGATCGCCGTCCCAGCCGCCCTCCACCCAGTCGCTGGCCGACAGACGCAAACCAACGACTCCGGGGAAAGCTGCGCGCACGGCCGCAAACACTTCCAGCGGAAAGCGGATGCGGTTCTCAAAACTTCCACCGTAGTCATCGGTCCTCAGGTTGGCCAGAGGTGACAAAAACTCGTGCAACAGATATCCATGCGCGCTGTGAATTTCAATAGCTTCAATGCCCATGGCGTCGGCATGCCTTGCTGCGCGGATAAAGGCGTTGCGCACGTGGTCCAGCGCCGCCGCATCCATTGCGGTGGGCGGCACCTCGCTGTCCTTGTAAGCCTTGGCACTGGGGCCGAAAACCTCCCATCCCCCTTGCGCATGAGGCAGCAACTGCGCGCCCAGCCAGGGCAGGTTGCTGGAGGCCTTGCGTCCCGCATGAGCCAGCTGAATACACACCGGCATCTGGGGCGCCAGTTTGCGTGCCCGGTGCAAGGTGTCTGACAGCGCGGCAGCGGTGGCGTCGTCCCATAGCCCAAGACAAGCCGGCGTAATACGTCCCTCAGGGACCACCGCCGTAGCTTCAATGGTGAATAGCCCCGCTCCGCTGTTGAGCAGGTTGGCCCAGTGCATCAAGTGCCAGTCGGTGGCACAGCCGTCAACGGCTGCGTACTGGCACATGGGTGCAACGATGATGCGGTTCGGCAGGGTCAATCCGCCACGCGGGCTGGGGAGGGTGTAGGGGGTAAACAGCAGGCTCATAAGACAAGCATAGCCCATACGCCTGCCGTGGGCAGGGGTCGGTAAAATGCGCGGCTAGCCGTATTTCCACCCATACCCTTTCCCCCTGGAGCCGCCCCTCATGGCAAATACCCAACAAATGGCCAACGCGATCCGCGCCCTGGCTATGGATGCAGTGCAACAAGCCAATTCCGGACACCCCGGCGCCCCGATGGGGATGGCTGATATGGCAGTCGCACTGTGGGGCGAACATCTGAGCCACAACCCCGCCAATCCGCACTGGATGAACCGCGATCGCTTTGTGCTGTCCAACGGCCACGGCTCCATGCTGATCTATGCACTGTTGCACCTCACTGGCTACAAGTTGCCCATGGCTGAGCTGAAAAACTTCCGCCAGTTGCACAGCAAGACCGCAGGCCATCCCGAGTTCGGCATCACCCCAGGCGTAGAGACCACGACTGGTCCGCTGGGCCAGGGCATCACCAACGCCGTGGGCATGGCGCTGGCTGAAAAACTGCTGGCTTCCGAGTTCAACCGCGAAGGTCATGCGGTGGTCGACCACAACACCTACGTATTTCTGGGTGATGGTTGCCTGATGGAAGGCATCAGCCACGAAGCTGCGGCGCTGGCAGGCGCCTGGAAATTGAACAAGTTGGTGGCGCTGTATGACGACAACGGCATTTCGATTGACGGCAATGTGCAGCCCTGGTTTATTGACCAGACCTCATTGCGCTTTGTGGCCTACGGCTGGAACGTACTGGGTCCGATTGACGGCCACAACCCGGAAGCGGTGTCCAAAGCGGTTGCCGACGCCAAGAAGTCCGCCGACAAGCCCACACTCATCATTTGCCGCACCCACATCGGCAAAGGCAGCCCCAACCGCGCCAATACCGCCAAGGCCCACGGCGAGCCGCTGGGTACTGAAGAAATCAAGCTCACACGCGCCGCATTGGGCTGGGATGCCGCACCGTTTGTGATCCCGAAGGAAGTCTACGCAGACTGGGACGCCAAAGACAAGGGCAAGGCTGCGGAAGCCGCCTGGAACGACAAGTTCGCCGCATACAAGGCCGCGCATCCCGATCTGGCAAAGGAACTGGTACGCCGCATGAAGGGTGACTTGCCAAAGAATTTTGTGCAGACCGCAGTGGACACCGTGATCGGTGCACACCAGAAGGCGGAGACAGTGGCCAGTCGCAAGGCCTCGCAGTTGGCGCTCGAAGCCTTCACAGCAGCCCTGCCTGAGATGTTGGGCGGCTCTGCCGACCTAACCGGCTCCAATCTCACCAACACCAAGAGCACTCCCAGCCTGCGCTTCGATGCGCTGACCGGTGCTGTGATCAAGAGCGAAGCCGGACAGGGTGGACGCCACATCAACTATGGTGTGCGTGAGTTCGGTATGGCAGCCATCATGAACGGCGTGGCGCTACACGGCGGGTTCATCCCCTACGGCGGCACATTCCTGACGTTCAGCGATTACAGCCGCAATGCCATCCGCATGGCCGCACTCATGAAGATCCGCGTGGTGCATGTGTTCACGCACGACTCCATTGGTCTGGGGGAAGACGGCCCGACGCACCAGTCCATCGAGCACGCTGCGTCGCTGCGCCTCATCCCCAACCTCGACGTCTGGCGCCCGGCCGACACGGCAGAAACCGCCGTCGCCTGGACAGTCGCGCTGCAAAACAACAGCAAACCCACTGCGCTTTTACTGTCGCGCCAGAACCTCAGCTATGCGCCCAAGGGTGACTCGGCGCTTGCGCCGGATGCCAGCGGGATCGATGCGATCAGCAAAGGCGCCTACGTGCTGGCCGAGCCCTCGGAAGTGGGCATGAAGAAGAAGGCCCAGGTGGTGATCATCGCTACCGGCTCCGAGGTGCAGCTCGCATTGAAGGCACAGGAGTTGCTTGCTACCCGAAAGATAGCGGCTCGCGTAGTCTCCATGCCGTCTACTACCACATTTGACAAGCAGGATGCTGCATACAAAGGCGTTGTCCTGCCCGCGGGCATTCCGCGTATTGCCGTGGAAATGGGCTCGACTGACGGTTGGTGGAAGTACGGGGTGTCCGCGGTCGTAGGTATCGACACGTATGGTGAGTCGGCGCCTGCACCAGTGCTTTTCAAGTACTTTGGATTTACCCCGGAGAATGTGGCGGATACCGCACAGACCGTATTGACCCGCAAGGTGTAAAAAGACCTTGGCTTTCGTTTTATTTTTTAAGTGAGAAACCCATGACCA
>JFJP01011478.1_pt1 | contig 14205 bp, 8 predicted proteins | sample 431651 | NCBI WGS metagenome assembly JFJP01 (sample SAMN02602958, study PRJNA72255) | Microbial mat metagenome, whole genome shotgun sequencing project. | biome: fresh water; feature: sink hole; material: water; isolation source: purple microbial (photo- and chemosynthetic) mats found in... | reverse complement strand
CGAATTGGTTTACCCTGAAGCCTGCCAGCGCATGGTGGCGTTTTATCAATCCACGCGTGAGGCTGACCCCGCGTTGGTGAATAAATTGCTGGTGGCGGCGCGAGTGGCGGATGTTTCGCCGACGACGGCTGATTTATTTAGCGAACAATTGAATCAGTTGGCCGATTTGCCCCGCCAGGCCAAGCCACGCCAACGCCACCAACTGTTTAATAAAGAGGGTTTTACTTTGAACCCAGCGGCCATGAAATACGTTTTATTTGCGATGGTTTCTAAACCTGATTACGAATTACTGCAAAACATGTTGGCGGCAGAAACGGAGAAACCCGCCGCCGAGCGTAATGTCGTGGAGGTGTTGTGGACATTTACCATTGGGCATTTATGGCGCACCTTGGGGCTGAAACAAGCCTATATTTCGCCGCAACATTTGAGTAATTTAGCGTATTGTTTGCTCACTTTGAGCATGTATAAATCCCGTTATCCCTTCCCCGAAGCCGACATGAAGGCATTTTTGCAAGCCAATCAAGCGCACATGGCGCAGTGGGAACAAGGAAGTAAGAAGTAAGAAGTGAGAAGTGAGAAGCGATTATAAGGTTTTGAACCTTATAATCGCTAAAAATCGCTAAAATTAACAATAGTATCTTAATAAAAAGGAGCATACTGTTATGACAACGGAGTTACATGAGCAAGTGGGCGAAGGGGTTAAGGTTGAATCCCTGGACACAAAAAAGGTAGAGTTTAGCGGCGATTCGTTACATGAAGTGAACAGTATCACCGCAGAGCCAGATAGTTATTTGGAAACCGCCACCGATTACACCGTTTCTGAGGCCATTGGCGACCATTTGGGCAAATTGACGGTGGGCGTAACGGAAGCGTTTCATCCCACCAAATCTATGGAAGGGTTGGCGGCGACGCGTTATGAGAGCCGTTTAGAGACTGCTTTGAGTGAACCGCGCTTTAATAATAGTGACGCGACCAAACTAATTAGTGGTGATGTACATACTGCGTTAGAAAAGCATCTGACGGCTACGGTAGAGCCGCATGTGGTGCAGTCTGGTGACACGTTATCTAAAATTGCCTTGCAAGAATATGGCAATTTGGCGGAGTGGCCGCGCATTTATGAGGCGAATAAAGAGGTCATTGGTAATAATCCTGGCATGATTCGCGTCGGTCAAGAGTTAGTTATTCCGCCGAAAGATAGCGCAATCTTTAATAATATCATTGTACCCGATAAGCCCCATGAAGATACTCCTCCCGTTACGCCACCTGACGGGGGGACGGGGCATGCGATTGAGAGTAGCCCTGAAATGTTGGAAAAGGTCGCCAAGTTAGAGCAAAAAATTGAGTCGCTGACCAAAGACCCACAAGGTATTACGGAACGAAATATAACGAATGACCCGCATGTAGATGGGCAGCGGATTGCCTTGAAAAACGATTTAGAGGATTTAGACCGCGATTTGCTCAAAAATCGGGTGACTCCAGAAACGTATAACGATTATACGGCCCGTTATAATAGCTTGCATGAGAAATATAATGAGGTCGGGATTGCGCTTTATAAAAACCATGTGGCTGCCGTGCCGTTGCAATTTGCCGATAAAAGCACTTTAGACCGCTTATCCTATAATGAAACCATTCTTAATCGGGCGATTGAGCGTGGGGCTTCAGCCGATGAGGTGGGGCAATTGGTGGATAATTCATGGCGCGATTATGATGATGCCAAAATGGGGCGTGACTCCAATCATCACATGGCGGGCGGTTTCATTCCCAATCCAGGGGAAGGCCAAGCAATTGCGGCTTCCATTCCTGACCACCATGAAGAGATGCAGGATAAAGTTCCCTCTAAAATTAAGCCCTCTGATGTAGATCCAGAACCGCAGCCAGAACCACAACCAGAGCCGCAGCCAGAACCACAACCAGAACCACAACCAGAGCCACAACCCGAACCACAACCCGAACCACAACCCGAACCACAACCCGAACCACAACCCGAACCCAGACCAGAGCCACAACCAGAGCCACAACCCGAACCCAGACCAGAGCCACAACCAGAGCCACAACCCGAACCCAGACCAGAACCTAGACCTGAGCCTCCTGAGCCTCCTACACCACCATCTCCAGAACCAAATCCTACACCGGCACCTGTCCCACCTGTGCCGCCCCCACCCCCCGCAGGTTAATAAATATTACAAGATTTATAACGATATTTTGAGTAGGGGTTTGAATGTTTGAACCCCTACTCATCCATTCAGGTTTAGTCAAGGAGAAAAGTGTAATAATATGATAACTCAAAAACGAGTGAGTATTGGCTTAAGTGCCGTGTTATTAATGTTGTTTGTGGGATATTCTCTTAGCCTGGCGGCTGCGCCGATAGCCGCGCCTGGCACGCCCGTAGCGGCTCCGCTTGGGGCTACTCCGCCGCCCGTTAATCCTAACTTTACCACAAAAAAATTGGCTTTGCCGCGTGACCAAACACAGGGTGGTATTTGTGCGGAGTATATCCAAAATGGTAGCTTTGAGGGTAAAACTGTTTGGGTGGCGAGTCCAACCAATAGTGTGGTTTACACTAATACTAATGCTTACGAGGGCAGTACGTTGGTGTACATGGTGGCCTATAGCACTTTTAATGCTTCTCTGTGGCAAACTATTACGATAACGGAGGCGCAAAGTGCGTCTTTGCAATTTCAGGCGGTGCCATATTTGAGTCAGGGTGATGCCGTTTTTGTGAGTGTGTGGGACGAAAAGTTTCAAGCCGCGCAACCGCTTTATCAGACCAAATTAACGTTTCCTTTAACGGGTTGGAATACCATGGTGGTGGATTTGCCTGCGGCAATTATGGTAAACCAAACTGTGAATATCCTATTTCAAATTAGCCATCAAGCGGCTAATCAGTCTAGTTTTCTCTATCTTGACCAAGTGACTTTGGGGGTTTGTGTGCCTGCGGCCACCAATAGCAATGAAATTGTGGCGACTACTGCTAATCAAGAGGGTCGTATTAGCATGGCTGAGGGACAATATTTGACGGTAAAATTGGAGAGCAATCCTTCAACGGGGTTTTATTGGGACGTGGCTCAAGCTGATGGCTTGCAAGCCAATCGCCCTATCGTGCGCGCGGCCAACAGTATAAGTTACGAACCATTAAATCAGGCGCGGACGACCTTAGTGACTGAGTCTGTGGGGCAACCGATGTTACAAGTATTGCGTTTTGACCCGATTCAAGCGGGAACAGCCGCTTTAAAATTGGTGTATCGTGACTCAAATCAAGCGTCGCGGGCGACGGGGCAAACCTTTAATTTGGAAGTTCAGGGTGTGGGTGGTTTTGTCAATGGTTCGGCTGTGGAAAATGCGCTCAGTCTCACCGATAGCCAGCCAAGTGATGCGCCTGTTGAAGTTCAGGGACAGCGGATTCAACGGCAAAGTGGGAGTAATCCTACGGTCGCTTTACCGCAAAAGTTTAATTGGTGTGACCAGAACGGGTGTACCCCGATTAAATATCAGGGCGAGTGTGGGAGTTGTTGGGCGTTTGCAACGGTTGGGGTGATGGAGTCGCAATTGCTGATAAAGGATAAAACCACCCGTGACCTATCGGAACAATTCTTGCTTTCATGTAATACTAGTCGGTATAGTTGTAAGGGTGGTTGGATGGCTCATGACTATTACTGGAATAAATTGTCAAAGGTAAATAGTGGGCCAGGGGTGGTGAATGAAAGTGATTTTCCTTATAAGGCAGCAGATTTGGCCTGCCCAGTAGGGTTGCCGCATAAGGAAAAAATTGCCAGTTGGGGTAATGTGGGTGATAACAATAATCCTTCAGTAGATCAGCTTAAAGATGCCATTTATAAATTTGGGCCTGTTTCAGTGGCGGTGTGTGTGGGTAATCGTTTTTCCCAATATCGTGGGGGTGTTTTTAACACGTCAGAGGTTTGTAGTGGACAGGTTAATCATGCCGTGGTGTTAACGGGCTGGGATGATAGTACACGAAGTTTTTATTTGCGTAATTCTTGGGATACATGGTGGGGTGATCAGGGAAATATGCAGATTGCCTATAATACCTCGAAGATTGGGCTGGGGGCGAGTTATGTGGTTTATAATGGGGCGGGTGGTGGTGGTAGTAAGCCTAATACGCCCATTAACCTGACGGCGACGGCGGCGGGTAACACCATTAACCTGAAATGGACGGATAATAGCGATAATGAAACGGGTTTTAAGGTGCAGCGTTGGAATGGGGCGACCTCTCAATATGAAACCATTCATACGACAGCCGCAGGCGTAACCAGTTATGCCGATAGTGGTCAGTGTAATGTAGGGTATGCTTATCAAGTGGTGGCGACCAATGAGCAAGGTGATTCGGGGGCGAGTAATATGGCCTCAGCGACCACGGCGGGTTGTGGCAACCTGGTTGCGCCGAGTGATTTTGTGGCGGTGGCTCAAGCGAGTGGTGGGGTGCTGCTCCAATGGCGGGATAATAGTAATAATGAAGACCGTTTTTGGATTGCCCGTTGGGACGGGACGAAATGGGAATGGTTGCCTAAGCAAGTGGCGAATGTGACGAGCTATTTAGATACTACGGCTCAACCGAGTAAATACCTTTCTTATTGGTACATTATGATAACGGGTAATTCCAGTGGCTATTCCAACTGGAGTAATTATGCTTCCGTTTTATTACCAAAAAGTGTCCAGTTAACGGCCCCTACTGCAGCCAAAGTGACGGCGATTCAGCGCGATAAAGTGACCTTGAATTGGGCGAATAGCGATACCAAAGTGGAAAAATTTGTGGTGGAACGGTGGAATAGCCAACAAAAAAGTTGGACTGTCGTTAATAATGTGACAGGGCAAACGAGCTACACCGATAGTGGTTTGGTCTGTAATAGTCGTTATTATTACATGGTGTATGCGGCCAACAGTTACGATAACTCCGATTATAGCAACATGATTCAAGCCCAAACGTTAAGTTGTAGTGGCGGGGCGAAGGTCTTCTTACCGATAATTGTTAAATAAATCCATCTGTAAATAAATGGGGGATTTAGATTAGGAGTCCGCAATTCTTTGCGGACTCCGACTTTCCATCACCTCAAAATTTACAGGTGGAAATAAGTTGAAACTCATCAAAGGAGCATTACTATGTCTGTCGAATTGAACGTTGATGCAAAAGTAGAAGAAAGTAATAAGGTCGAAGCCGTTGACTCTAAAAAAGTGGAGTTTGGCGGCGAGGTGTTGAAGGAAATAAATAGTATTACGGCTGAACCTGATAGCTATTTGGAAACGGCCTCAGATTACACTACCGCCGAGTCCATTGGAACTTATTTGAATAAATTGGCGGGGGGGGGGGGGGAGGCGTTTCATGATGCCTCCACCGCGTATGGTAAGGCGGTGGAAGGCCAGGCGGCGGCGCGCTCTGAGGCACGCTTAGAGAAGGCCATGACGGAGCCGCGTTTTAATGCCAGTGATGTGACCAAATTGGTGACGGATGCACGGGGCGAGTTAAGTACGGCTGAATTGGAAAAGCAGTTGGCTGATACCAAAGCCATCGTGGCCGAGTTAAAAGCGGAGTTGGCTGAGACCAAAGGTGAACAAGACCATTTGAAAGATGCTGTGCCTGCTACGACCACGCAACCCAAAGTTGAGGGGGAGACAGTGGTGCATGTAGAGCCAGTAGTGGTGATACACACTGCGCCTGTAGTCGATGTAACGCCGACAGTGAATGAAATGGAACATCATGTGGTGGCGGCGGGCGAGAGTTTGTCTAAAATTGCCTTGCAGGAATATGGCAACCCGTCGGCCTGGCCAAAGATTTACGAGGCTAATAAAGATATTATTGGTAATAATCCCGCGCTGATTCGCCCAGGCCAAAATTTGATTATTCCGCCTATTCAGGGTGGTGAAATATTTAATAATATCATTGTGCCTGATAAGCCCCATGAAACACCACCTCCCGTTACGCCACCTGACGGCGGGACAGGCCATGCGGTAGAAAGTAATCCTGAAATGTTGGAAAAGGTGGCGCGGTTAGAGCAGAAAATTGAGTCGTTGACTAAAGACCCGCAGGGAGTTACGGAACGCAATGTGACCAATGACCCCAATATTGATGGGCAGCGGATTGCCTTGAAAGACCAGTTACAGGATTTAGACCGTGATTTGCTCAAAAATCGGATTACGCCAGAGACGTATAACAATTATACCGCCCGTTACGATAGCTTGCATGACCAATATAATCGGGTGAGCATTGGGCTGTATAAAAACCATGTGGATGCGGTGCCGTTGCAATTTGCGGATAAAAGCACGCTAGACCGTTTGCAATATAATGAAACCATTCTCAGTCGGGCTGTTGAGCGTGGGGCTTCAGCGGATGAGGTCGGTCAATTGGTGGATAATTCTTGGCGTGATTATGATGATGCCAAAATGGGGCGCAACACCAATCATCACATGCCTGGCGGTTTTGTGCCTAACCCCACCGAAGGCCAAGCCATTGCGGACTCGATTCCTGATAAGCATGAACAGAATCGGGATAAGGCTGCGGCTTAAGTTTTGTTTCAGACCGCCGAGGTTTTTAAAACCTCGGCGGTCTGAAATATACGGCGCGAGGGGATAAACTGGAGTGTTAAAATTTTATTTTGACAGGCGAAAGTTTTACTTTCGCACTCCTGAAAAATTTAATCCTTGTCCTCGCTCAGTCTATTAGAGTTTATACCGTTGACATTTTGTAGGGGCAATGCCTTGTGCTTGCCCCATTGTGGGCAGGGACAAGCCCTGCCCCTACGAAAATCATTAAATCGGTATAATGTCTATTAAATTCATCTCCGAAGGAGAGGCTGTGACTTTATCTGTAGATACTCTATTAGAAAATCGCTATCGCATTGACCACCGATAATCCATCGCGATATTAAGCCGCAAAATATAAAAATAACGCCGCAAGGTCAGGCGGTGTTGGTGGATTTTGGCATTGCGAAAATGGCGGAAGTGGGCGAGCGCACCACGACGGGCGCGCAAGGGGTTACGCCAGGTTTCTCGCCGCCAGAGCAATATAGCCACATGGGAACAACGGCGCTTGTCTTCTTAGCACGACGGCTTCAGCCTCGTGCATTAGCTCTTACATAGGAGAGGGAGTAAAAATCCTAGCCTCGCGTGAGGAAGGTTTTGAGTTGTTTGAGGAATTGGCCGCGCGGTAATAAAACTTTATGTTCGCAGGTGAGGCAAATCAAGCCAATATCTGCGCCGAGGCGGGTGACTTGCCAACGGTTGCCGCCGCAAGGGTGGTTTTTTCGTAATTGGACGACATCATTAAGCCGAATGTCGGTGGGGTCAAAAGGGGTCATGAGTCATTTGATAGATAAGGTTTTAGCAAGTTCTTATAAGGTAGAACTTACGCAGGAGTCCGCAATTATTTGTGGGCTGTCCGCAAATGATTGCGGACTCCTACCGCAAATACGCTATTTTTGCGTAAGCCCTTATAAGGGCTAAAAATAAATTACAATTTCTGGACGCGGGTCAGGTGTAATCGCCGCCGCCATGTGTTAAGGGTGGAATAAAGATGGACTCGTTTGGGGCTGCGTTGACCATGCAACGTGGCTTGGGCTAGATTAGCCCGAAATTCGGCGGCGGTAGTAAAGGAGGGTATTTCCATATAAGCTGCGCCAATCTCGCGCCGTGTGTGGGCATCACTGCCTGCGGTCATGGGGCAGCGATGATATGTTGCGAACTCTTGCGCTGCTTGATTGTAGCTTTTGCGTAAAGTACGGGCATTAAAGCCTTCAATGGCATCAAGCATGGGCAGAATTTCTCGTAAGGTTTGCTCTGACCAATGGTCACGGTGCGGGTCAAAGGGATGGGAGAGGCTAATGACCGCCCCTTGCGCCCGCAATCGGCTTAAGGTTTCTTGCGGTGAGAGGCGCGGCGGCACCCACTCGGTCACGAAAAAGGCCAAAATCTCCCCCTCAGTGGTTCTAATTTCTTCCCCCACAATCACCAATTCAGGGTCAATGTCATACGCCATTAACGCGCCTTTGATACTGTTATGGTCAGTAATACAGATGCGGTCTAGCCCTTTTTGTTTGGCAACCTTAATGACTTGCGCGGGGTGAACCAGGCAATCGGCGGAGGCGAAAGTGTGAATATGAGTATCTATTTTCATGGGTTAGGAATGAGGAATTAGGAATTAGGAATTAAACACTTCTAATTCCTAATTCCTAATTCCTCATTAAATTTTAGTTGGTTGTGATTAGCGAAGCAAATTGTGTAAAGTGAGGTTGTGATATGGATACTGAATTTTTTGATGAAGCGATTGGGGTGACGGGTTCAATGACGGAACTGGGCGAGGTTATGGTGCGCCAAATGACCTGGCGCGGCCAAAGCTATCCCGTTTTGGGGCAGGGGCGGCAATGGGCAGATGAGGCGGGGCGGTTTGTGTTGGTGGAGACCGCAGGCGGGGCGCGCTTTGAGTTGCAATTGAGCCGTGAAACTTTAACATGGCGGGTGCGGCGGGTGTGGCGGGCGTTAGGAGTGGTTTAATTAAATTAAGGAATAGGAGTCCAAATCTTTAGATTTGGTAGTCAAATCTGAAGATTTGGACTCCCTTAAAAGGATACACATTATGTCAAAAATTCGTTGGGGGATTCTCTCCACCGCAAGAATTAATCGGGCTGTGCTTGAGCCATTGGCGCAGGCTAAACGAAGTGAATTGGTGGCGGTTGCCAGCCGCGATTTGGCAAAGGCGCAAGCCTACGCTGAAGAAAAGGGCATTGCGAAAGCCTACGGCAGTTATGAAGAAATGTTAGCTGACCCTGAGATTGAGGTGATTTACAATCCGTTGCCCAATGGCCTTCATGCCGAGTGGACGATTAAGGCGGCGGAGGCGGGGAAGCATGTATTGTGTGAAAAGCCGTTGGTGTTGACGCTGGAGGAACTTGACCAGGTGGAGGCGGCGGCCACAGCCAATAATGTGACGGTGTTTGAGGCGTTCATGTATCTGCATCATCCGCAGATGAAAACGTTGCAGAAAATTATCCATTCAGGGTTGTTAGGAAAATTGCAATTTATTAACAGTTGGTTTAGCTTTTATTTGCCGCCTGAAAATAGTGAGAATGTGCGCTTGCAACCGCAACTTGGCGGCGGCAGCATGTGGGATGTGGGCGTTTATCCCAACAGTTTGGCAATTATCATGGCGCAGGCGGGGCCGCCCGTTGAGGTGTGGGCCACGCAAACCAAAGATGAGTCGGGCGTTGATGTGGCGATGCAGGCGCAAATGCGTTTTGCCAATGGGATTACGGCGCAAATTGCCTGTGGTTTTCGCGCCCCGTTTCGCATTGGGGCGCAATTGGTGGGCGATAAAGGCTATCTGACGGTGAGCCGACCCTGGGGACATGCGGGCAAAACCAATGAGGTTTTCCTTTATACGGGCAGCGATGACGGCGAACCAATTGCCATGCCAACGGCTGACCCTTATCTGGCGGAAATTGAGGCCATGGAAGCGTGTGTGCTGGATGGGGCTGTGCCGCTAGTTCCCCTGAGCATGAGCCGCGATTTTCTGCGAACGGTGTTAGCCATTTATCAATCCGCCGAGTCGGGGCAGGTGGTTAAGGTGAGCTAGTCAGCGTGTCAGTCGGTCAGCGTGTCAGCCGTTAGCTAAAGGCTGATTGCTGACTAGCTGATTGCTGAATAGCCGCAGCAATCGTTGAAAACTTTCGTCACAATCCAATGGTAGACCGAAGCCGCCTGCTACCTCTAGCGTGGCAAAGCCATGCACCACACTCCGCAAACCGCGCACCGCATGAAGTGCGTCCTCTCCTTGTAGTCCAAACCCCGCCATAACCGCCAAAGCTATCTCCACCACGCGCTGTTGTGCTGCTTGTAATTCTGCGTCATTTGGCTGGCGCGTCACATTGAGGCTGGCAAGATAAACCCCCGAATTATTTTTAATATAATGACGATAGGCTTGCGCCATCGCCATGAGTGCCTCCGCCCCTGATTTGCCAATCGCCGCGTCGCCCATGCACGCGCTGAGGGCGCGGGCGTTCATTAAGGCCAATTCCCGTTGCAGCCCTGGCAGCCCATTGACATGGTTATAGAGCGAGGGCGGCTGCACGCCCAATTGCTCGGCCAAACGGTTGATGGAGAACGCCTCCGCGCCTTGAGTATTCAGCATCTCTGCCGCCGCTTGCACCACTATTGCGGTATCTAACCTTGTTTTACGTGTCATAATGTATGCTCACTTTTCCTTTTAAACCCATAATGAATGGGACGCGGATTTACGCGGATACACGCGGATTTTTCTTTTAATTTAAAAATCCGCGTGTATCCGCGTAAATCCGCGTCCTATACTGCATATCAAATGAAAACTACACTTTCGGCGCAGGAGTCCGCAATTATTTGCGGGCTATCCGCAAAGGATTAGTCCGCAATTATTTGCGGGCTATCCGCAAAGGATTGCGGACTCCTGCCAGTCATAGCAAAAGTGTAACTCTCAAATAAAACGCAGTATAATTCATTATCATTGATAAAAATGACAATACTAATTTACCTGTGATTTCGGGCATTTCGGCGTGGGGATAATGCCCCGCGCCCGTAACAAATTCAGGGGCTTCGGTGGCCGCGCAAACCGCCGCGCCCGCCGCCATAGACGTGCCAATGATGGTGGCGGGGCCGCTGTTGAGATGACGAATGAGCGCGACCATGTCGTTGCCGATTGCGCCAACGGAGTAATCAGGCCATTGCACGCTCGTTTCACCATGCCCGCGTACGTCCATTGTAATCACCCGATAGCCCGCCGCCACTAATTGGGGTGTTAAGAAACGATATTCGTCGCGCAAATCCCCCATGCCTGGCACGCATAGCACGAGTGGCCCTGTGCCGTTGTCATCATACGCAATGTTGAAAATATAAAGTTGTCATGAGTTTATATCTCCTGTTAAATGAATAGGATTAGGTTAAAAACTAATTATGTTAGTATTATACCTAATTGTATTAGTTTTGTCAAGAGGCAGTTTTTGTGGAGTGTAAACCTTCAGGTTTGCTTACAGTTTGATAGGCAAACCTGAAGGTTTGCACTCCTCTTTACCAATCATGTCATTCGCTTGATTGATTAAGAGGGTTATCATGTCATAGGGATAACTTAAAGGGGCGAAAATGGACTCATTTTTAGAGAGGTTTTTTGAGTGTATTGATGGACGAACTATGATATAGTGGTAAGCAGGTGAAAAATTTACAGTATAGGAGTCCAAATCTTTAGATTTGATTGGAGCAAATCTAAAGATTTGGACTCCATGAATCTATCAGGAGATAAACCATGAAAAAAGTTATATTTAGTATTGTAGTGTTGTTGGCGGGGGCATTTTTCTCCACCAGCCAAGCCTGGGCCACGCCCAAATTAGCCTCGCCTGAGGTGGCGCAGGGGGTGGTTAATCAAGTTCCAATGACTCCTACGCCCATGCCGCCAGTTCCTTGTTTACCGACTAACCCTGAGTGTCCAATCACTCCTCCCCCAACTTGTGACCCTTCAATGAATAATTGTAGCCCAACTTCTACCCCAACAGCTACTCCTACATCATATTGTAAGCCGACACATGCTGGCTGTGTTTTCCCTACGCCGTTCCCTACGCCGACTTATTCGCCTGATGAAGTGGGCGCGATTGCGGGCTTGGTGACGGATAAGGTGAGTGGCTTGCCGCTTGCGGGGATTCAAGTGTGTGCTAAACCCGCTTATTGGTATCCCATGCCTGATGATAAAGCAACCCTTACGCCGATTCCTACTCCCGTCGCGCCGCGTGGTCGTCAGAGTGACCAAATGCCGCCGATAGATTGGGGCAATTGTGCCGATACGCAGACGGATGGGCGGTATGAAATTACCTCATTATTACCATTTGATTACGCGGTGACGTTTTTTGATGTAAACAATAATTACATTTACCAAAACTACAATCCCGATAATAATAGCTGGGGTTATACGGCGGTGACGGTGGTGGCTAAAGAGACCCAGCAGAATATTAACCTGGCCTTAGCGAAAGGTGGTCATATTACGGGGCAGGTAGTCGATAGCCAAAATCAACCTGTAGTGGGGATTCAAGTTGCGGTTTATCGCTATTTGGCTGATGGTCAGTTGGAGTGGCGGGGCAGTGCTTCCACCGATGATAGTGGTCATTACGATATAGGTCAATTGGCGAGCGATAGTTATATTGTGAGCTTCTCGGATTGGGCTTCGGGGCAATTCACATCGGTTTATTACGATAATGTGACTGAGCCGAAACTTGCTAAAGCGGTTAAGGTGAACGCGGGCGAAACCACCATGAACATCAATGCTAAATTAAGTTACGGGGCGGCCATTACGGGGCGAGTGACGAACGCGGCGGGTGAGCCGTTGGCGGGTGTTTTTGTAATGGTACATTACCAAAGATTTGGCTATTGGGAAGGGTTTAAGGAAACAACCACCAATGCTAAGGGTGAATATAAGCTGGCGGCGTTGGGGTTGGGGAGCTATGCGGTGGGTTTCCAGCAATATCCGCAAGATAATCAACCTGCCATTTATCTCGGCCAATATTACGATAATGCGGCGACATTGGAAGAGGCTACCGCTATAAAAATCAGTAAGGCTGACCAAATGGTAACAAATATCAATGCGGTGCTAGAGGTTGGCGGCTCAATTACGGGGCGGGTGACGAATAGTGACGAAAAGCCTGTGGCGAGTGATACTTACATTATCGTGGCGGCTTATCAAAAAGAGGGCGAAAATTGGGTTTGGCGTAACTATGCTCAGGTGGATAGTCAAACGGGGATTTATACGGTGACGAATTTACCTAAAGGAATATATCGTGTGGGCAGTTCTGGCTCATGGGGGAGTTTTTATTTTGAAACTTTTTATGAGAATGCTACGAAGCTAGAACAAGCCACTGATATTACGGTTATGGCGGGGGCAACGACTCCTAACATTAACATGACCATCAAAGACCCTAACGGACATATTACGGGTAAGGTGACAGATATTAACGGTCAGCCTGTAACTAATATTTATGTGGAAGTTTCCCAATGGCAAGAGTGGGGGTGGGGCGGGGTTAGCAAGGCCATGACCCAAGCCGATGGGCAATATGATGTGGCGCATTTAAGCACGGGGACGTATCGACTCGGCTTTTATGATTGGAGTGGGCAATATATGGCGATTTATTACAAAAATGCCACTGATGTTGCTAGTGCCACTGATGTTCAGGTGACAACGGGGCAAACCGCGAGTGGGATTGATGTGGTCATGTCAACGGGTGGCACGATAAGCGGCCATGTGACGAATAGTAAAGGCGAGCCGTTGATGAAAGTTGAGGTGTGTGCGTTAGCCATAGAGCCAACTGACCCCATGCCCACGCCTGTAGTGAAGCCGCGCCAAATGATGCCAACTCCTACGCCAACGCCTGGCGGAGATATGCCTTATCCAGGTTACAGTAACTGTAGCTATACGGCGGAAGATGGCGGTTATACGGTGGGGCGTTTGACTCAGGGCGAATATGTGGTGAAATTCTTTAGCTATGAGCATGGCTATCTGTTTGAATATTACGATAACGCGACCAGTTGGGATGCAGCCACACCCCTCAAGGTGGTGTTAGGCCAGCCCATTACTAATATTAACGCCACCTTAAGTGATGGCGGACACATTACGGGGCAAGTGACGGACATGGCGGGCAAAGCTATCGCGGGCATCTCCATTGAGGTTTATCGCCAACGGGGTGAGGGGCCAGGCGTGGCGGGGTCAACTTTTACTGACGCACAAGGAAATTATGATGTAACGGGTTTGGATACGGGCAGCTATTTGTTACGCTTCTGGGATGGGCAAAAACGGTATGCTTACGAGTTTTATAACGATGTGGCGGAGTTGACCCAAGCCAGCGCGGTCACAGTTAAAGTGGGCGAAATAACCAGTAATATCAATGCTCAATTAGGTGGGGCTATGCCACCTGTGGCGAATGTTAATGCCCCGAACAGTGAGGTGAGCTATGATACACGCGGCCTGGCAACCATTAGCCAACCAAGTAGCCAAAAGTCAGATGTGACAGTGGAGATGGCCGCGACAGGCTGTAGCGGCAGGGCTTCTAACGTAACCTTACACATGAACAGTCTGACCTATCCCATGTCATTGGCAACGAATGGCATGTATCAAGCCACTATTCCTGCCAGCCAACTCATTCATGGCGCAACCTTAACGGTCACAATGGATTGTAATGGTAGTGCCACCGAAAATCG
>JFJP01042801.1_pt1 | contig 14206 bp, 10 predicted proteins | sample 431651 | NCBI WGS metagenome assembly JFJP01 (sample SAMN02602958, study PRJNA72255) | Microbial mat metagenome, whole genome shotgun sequencing project. | biome: fresh water; feature: sink hole; material: water; isolation source: purple microbial (photo- and chemosynthetic) mats found in... | reverse complement strand
TTTGTTCCGCTAAGTTCAAAAACAACCGGAATTTCTTGCGTTGTTTCTTTTACAATTACCGAAATATTTGGGTCGGTTATGGCAGGAATACGCGAACTGTAAAGCTTGTTGCCGTTGGTTTCGGCGGCAAAACTTAGCGTATGGTCGGGTTTTACCTGCGTTATTGCAATAAAGTTATCGGTTGCATCTTTACCGTTGGCGTAATTTACAGCACCGGCTTGCAAAAAACTCTTTTATTTTTTGTTGAAGTGAAGGACTTTTCTGCAATAATCCGTCTATCAGCGCATAATTATCGGTGCCAACCATGGTAAACGACGGAATGATAAGCAATTTAGTGTCGCTCTTAAACCCGTTTGCCAATACTGAATCTTCGTTCGTTAAATAATACATGTCGGGCAGTAAATACGAATCAAACATCGATTTAAAATACGAAGCTTCCCAGTTTATACTTGCTCCATTGTGTTGCATAGCGCTTCTGAAAATAGCAACTTTGGCGTTTTTTTTATACTGAAACGCAACATGCGGCATACTTGCCCAATTGTATTCGGTATAATTGGCTGCGGTTACCGTGTTATATTCGGTAGGCAACTGCTGCGGAAAAATAAATGCGCCTTTATTCGCACCGCTCATGGGGCGGTAAAGCGTAAATTCCGAATAGGTAGCGAAAAGCTTTGTATCCATTTCGGTTTGTGTGGTTCTGAAATCGCTAACCGATGCAGCAAGCGCCAATTTGTAGGTTTTCAGAAAATCGGATTGCGAAGCGCTGACCGGGATAATTTTTCCTTGCGAAAATCCTTGAAAAACCAAGCAGATTGCCAAAATTGGAGTGAATATATAACGTGTCATGGCTGATATGAATTATTTAAACATATTTTTAGTACGAATATTAACGACAAATTGTTGTATTTTATTTGAATTCGGTACGTGTTTAACAATATTCGTTAGCAAAAGAAAACGGAAAAGACAGCAGGAAATTTGTTACTTTTATACTTATCTTTTTTCTTTAATTCGTTCGCTTACAATGCCAAAGCCTAAGTTTACATTTTTGCCTAAGCCAATGTAATTTGGCAAATCGACATTGGTTTTAAAACCCAAATTGAACCCGAGTAATGTTTTTCCTTTGAAAGTAATAGGTCGCGGATCGTTTATATAGGTAATTTTTATGCCAATATCTTTCTTAATCATCCAATTAATCCCTTTTGCAAACGACAGCATATTGGCTTTCAGAATGTCTTCCAAAAATTCAATGCGTTCGGGGTTGGTTTGCAATTTTGTATATTTAGGGTAGTTTTCATTGTTCAATGCTATCCAATTTTTAATTTCATAATCTATGGCATATTCCCAAACATCTAAGCTGAGGTTATGAAGCTGAAGCATATCTATTTTCATCGGAAATTTATGCCCTTCAATTTCTAAATTCCAATCGTGCCCTTTAAAGAAATTTTGCAGCGAATCTAAATTGTTATCAATACATAATATCAAGGGTTTGTTCTGCACTGTTTTATATTGAATAAGCGGGTAACCAAAACTAATTTGCTCGTCGGAATTAAAATTTGACAATAAGGGGTTTTCCGGACCGGCTTTTTTAGCAATTGAATCTCTAAATGCCGATAATTCAGCAGGTTTTATATCGGTGTCAAAAAGTACGGTTAGTATTCGAAGTCGTTTCATATACTGTCTTGTTTGTAAATTAAAAAGGCTGAAAGTTAAGTATTTATTTTTCAAATTCAAAAACGGAGGTGTTATTTAACGGTTGCACCGTTTTATGTTAAAAATATTTTAGGCTAGAATTGCTTGCCTTTTTAGGCGTTTTTAACATGTAATGGGTAGGTTTACTGTACTATATAAAAGTTGTATACTAATAATTGAATCGGTTGCGGTTTGGTATTAAATTTAATTTTCTCATCAATAAAATGCGCACATTGGTCAATAGATCGATGTTTACCTGTAATTAGTTACCATATTTTACGTTAAATAAATTGCTAATCCTGTTTAATGAATTTGAGTCGAAACCTAAAAATTTCGGCTCATCTTTTTTTAAATCTTAGGGTTAATCCAGCGGGTAGCCTAAATAATATACCTGCGTAACGCTATTTTTTTCGTCGAATACCGGCGTGTAGGTTATAAGGAACGTTCTTTTAACACCGTTTTTTAGTTTGCGGAAAAGCTTACCGCTAAATGGTATGCCAAGTTTAACATCGTTCCAAACTTTTGCAAACGAATCGTCCTCCGTGTCCAGAATATAACTTAAATGCTTATCGATAAGTTGCTCTTTGGTAAAACCGGTAATTTCACAAAACCGTTCGTTAATATCAATTATCCGTCCATCTATTCCGTATACAGCGCGCATTAACGCTTTATCTATTGCAGAGGTTAGCATTTCAATTTCGCGATTTTGATTTTCGGTAGTTTTTTGTGCTATAGACAAATTTCGCATGGTAGCCTCGATTTCTTCTTCTTTTTGGTCGGCTAATTTGGTCTTTTGCTGAAGTTCAAATTCGCGAACAGCAATTGCACTGCGCATTTTTTCGAGTTCTGCTTTTTGTTTTTCGGTTTCTGCTCTCAATAACTCCATTTCGGCGGTATGCTCGCGCAAAATTCGTTCTTTTTCCATAATTTTTTCTGCCTGTATATTTGCTTCGTTTAGCAAGTATACAGTTTTTTCCGAATTTCGTTGAGCATAAATTGCTGAAGCTATGTTTTCGCTAATTTTTTGAACAAAAGTAATTTTAAAGCTTTCGAAAGTTCGAAATCCGGCAATTTCCATAGCACCCCAAACCTTATGACCCAAAATAAGCGGAACTACAAGCACCGAACTCGGAATACTTTTTCCGGAGAAAGAACTTATTTTAAAATAATTTTCGGGCAAATTGGTAACATTAATCATTTCTTTTTCCATTACGCAGCTGCCAATCATGCCTTCGCCAATTTCAATTCGGTTTTCGTTTTCGGTATCTTTTTCGTAGCCATAAGTCGCAATACACTCAATAAATCGTTTCTCCGGATTGTCTTCGTTTACAATATAAATGGCTCCGGCAGGTGCTTCAAGTTTTGCTGCAATGGCCGAAATTGTACTAAATGCAAGCGCATTTAAATTATTTGCATTCAAGCGTAAGATTTCGGCAAATTCTGCATACCCCGATGTTTCCCAACGTTCGCGAAGTTCTTGTTTTTCGCGTTTTTCGCGTTCGTGTTCTGCAATTTTAAGGTTGGTTTGCATGTTAAGCAATGCATTTCCTAAGGCGTCTTCGTCGCTTAACAGCTTGTATTTTGTGTCGAATTTATTTTGCGAAATTGCTTCGGCAAATGAAACTGTTTGGTGTAGGGTGTCAATTAAGGTTAATACCGAACGACCCATTTCGGCAATCTCATCTCGGCCCTTTATACGGATGTGTTTTACACGCGGTATTTTCCCTTTTTCAATTTCTTTTAAAATGCTTGTAGTTTGAACTATAGGTCGCGAAATTTGTAACGCAATAATATATACAATAACTGAAACAATAAAAATACCTGCCAAACCTATACCTATTGCTAAATATAAGTTGCTGTTGGCTTCTTTGTAAATTGCTTCATACGGAATAGCAACTCCTACGGTCCAAGGTATGGTTCCTTTTCCTATTGAAAAAGGAGCATAAGCAATATAAAAGTCTTGGTTGTTAATTTTTCTGCTTTCAAAAAATTCAATGCCGTTTTTAACTTTACTGCTAAACTCCGAAGCAGCTTCCTGTTCCAAATCGGTTACTGCCGATTTGTTAATAAGTTGTTTGTTTGGGTGGGTTACATAAAACGAATTGCTGGCTATAACAAATGCAAAGCTTTCGTTAAATGGCTTAATGTTGTCGGTTAATGTTTGAAACCTGTTTAAGGGAGCATCAATACCTACCAATCCTACAAATTTGTTTTTGTACATAATAGGTGTAGCAACGCTTGCCATTAAAATATCCGATTGTTCGCCGTTGTTATACGAATAATAATAGGGTGGAGTGAATGCTTGTGTACCGGTAATTTTTGCTTGATAGTAAGGGCTGCCTATTAAATCGCCGGTTAAGTTAGCTGAGTCTTTTTTTATTTCCGGGATTCCGCTTTTTAAATAAACTTCAATTTTCTTGCGCCCGAAGTTTTTTGTCCAATTTGGGTCAATTGCCGACAGTTCCCAACTGGTCCAAACCGACAAATACATAGGGTTGCTTCGCAATTGTTCCAACAGTATATGGTCGTAAATAGAGTCGCGCAGGTTTTCGGGTATTTCATTAAAATTCTGAAATGTATTTGCAATAGTTCGAGTTACTTCCATATCGGTAGCTAAATCGGCTTTTATGCTCAGGGCGCTCTGCTGAGCTATGGACATGGCTAATTTTTCGGCATTTGCCCGAGCCATTTTTCTGAAATTCCAGCTAATAATACCTGTAGCCGAAGTAAAAACCAATACTACGGTTAATAAAACCCATACAAGTATTTTGGCATTCGTTTTCATGCTTGGCTATTTTAGTTGAAGTTGTTTTCTTGGCAAATACAAATTATTTTTTCAACTATTCCGTTTGCATCTTTTATAGGAATATATTGTTCCAATATATTAATTTCTATATCGTTTGGTAAAAGTGCTGTTCTTGTAACTGCTCGGCTGTTGCCTTCCAAACAATCCATCTGAATAGCAGCAAGCTCTTCGTTTGAGTAGTTTAGGTAGAAAACGGTTTCGCTTAAGTATTTGCCAATCGGATTGTAGCTTTCGCTTTGGAACAAACTTAAATAAGTGTTGTTTATTTTGATAATAATGCCTTGCGGGTCGGTTTCCAATAATCCGAATACATCGGAAATTGAGTTAAGAAAACTATTATAGGCCGTTTCGCGACGTTTGAATTCTTCTTGTGTGGCTTGCATTTCTTCGAGGTTTTGGCGCATTTGTTCGTCTTTTGTTGCCAATTCATCGGTTACAAAGTTCGATTCGCGCAATAGTTTTGCGGTTCGCATATTGGTTTTAACCCCAGAAATGGTGGCAGCTATACTTTCGGCAACTTTCCAAATAAAATCGAGTTGGTATTGCTCATAGTTTTTGAACGATGCCAATTCTATAACACCAATAATATCTGTATTGATTTTAAGCGGAACCAATATTAAACTTCGCGGTTTAGCTTCGCCTAAACCTCCGCTAATTTGTATGTAATTTTCCGGAACTTCTTTAATATAAATAAGTTGTCCTTCTTCGTAACAGCGACCAACCAAACCGTCGCCGGGTTGAATTTGTTTGTTTAACAGCCTTTTGCGTTCATATGCATAAGCTGCCATTAATTCTAACACAGGTGCATAAGGGTTTGTATCGTCGAGTAGGAAAATTCCGCCTTGGTTTGCTTTAGTAAATTTTACCAAATTGCTTATTATACTATACGAAAACTCTTTCATGTCGTTTGTGCTGATACGAAGTAAATCGGAAAATTCGGCATAACCTTGCGTAGCCCAATTTTGTTTTTCGTCGAGTGCTTTGCGTTCAAGTTCTGCATTTTTGGCAAGTACTAAGCTGCTTTTCATTTCAAGCAATGCTTTGCCCAGTACATCGTGTTCGCTAAGCAATTCAAAATTTGCATCTAAGTTTCCTTTACCAATTTCGGTAGCAAAATCGGCTGTTCCGTTTAGTGTGTCAATAAGTCTGTTTACCGATTCTGCCATTTCCGCCATTTCGTCTTTGGTTTTAACGGTAAGTTTGTTCGATTTATCAATCAATCCTATATCGAGTGCTTTCAGAATTTCGATGGTGCGTTTAAGCGGATTGGTTATATTTTCTGCCAAATAAAGTACCACTACCGAAAGTAACAATAAACCCAGAATACCTACCAAAATAGATATTACGAAATTTCTGTCGGCAGTTTCCATAATAGTGCTAAGTGGTACCGAAATGGCTATTGACCAAGGGTTTCTGTCGCGACCTAAGTAAATAGGGGCGTAGGTGGTAAACATTTCTTCGCCGCCGGCTATGGTTTCGATGTATGAAAATTGCGCACCGCTTTTTAGTTTCTCTTTTACGTTATGCTTTTCTTGAATATCCGGATAAATTACTTCAAACGGTTCGCCAATATTAGCTGCATCGGGGTGGGTTATAAATACTCCTCCGTTAGATATCAAAAAAGCAATACTGCTTTTAAATGGTCGTATTTCGTTTACTATTTTTTGAAAGTTTTCGAGCGGAATATCAACACCAACTAAACCAATATACTTTGTTTTTTCAATAATAGGAATGGCAATACTGGTTTCGAGAATTTGCTTGTTTGTGCCTTCGTAAATATATACATAAGGTTCAACAACGGTTTCGAGCTTCGATACTTTTAAACTGTAATATAAGCTGTTAAGTACGTCGCCATCGGTATTTAACCTGCCTATTGAATAGGCAATTTTACCTCCTTTTCTGAAATATTCCAATCGGTCGCGTCCGTAGGGTTTAAACCAGCCCGGTTTTATTGCCGAAAGTTCCCAGCTAACCCATGTGGCAAGAAATGTTTGGTTTTCTTTCAACGATTGTTCCAGCGTTCTGCCGCAATAATCCATTAAAGTTGCCGAGTCGAGTTTTGAATAGAATTGGAATGAAGTGGTAATACCACGTACCACACCCACATAGGTGTTAAGTATGCTTTCTATGTTGGCAGCAGTTCTGAAAGCTGCTTCGGTAGCAATTTTTTCGGAATTGGTTCTTGCCATTTGCCTCGAAGCTATTGAAATATAACCAATACTTATAACAAATGCTACGGTGGCTGTAGCCAATATGTAGAACAAAATCTTCGACCTAATTTTCATTTCAGCAAATTTTATAGTTCGTTGCCCGGTTTTTTGCCGGATTACTTCGCTTTATTTTAATGGTAGGGCTTAAAAATTAAGGCTTTTAAGCCGTTGGGTTTATACATAAACCCGGCTACCAAATTTAATAAAGGTTTCGGACTTTTTCAAAATTACTTTAGATAGTTTCTAAAGTTTTTAAATAATTTTCCGAATAAGTTTCCGGTTCATATTTCTGATTACGTAAATACGGTTCAAATCCGGCCTCTTTTATTGCTTTTTGTATGCTTTCGGCATTAAAAGTGTGAGTTGCTCCGGCTGCCGAAACTACGTTTTCTTCAATCATTATTGAACCAAAATCGTTAGCGCCGGCATGCAAACATAGCTGTCCAATTTCCTTGCCAACTGTAAGCCACGAGGCTTGAATATTTTGAATGTTGGGCAACATAATTCGGCTTATGGCTATGGTACGCAGGTATTCTATGCCGGTTACCGAATTGTGTATACCTTCTTTTTCGAGCAGCTCCGTGTTTTCGTCCATAAAAGGCCAAGGCACAAAGGTTATAAAGCCATAATTTTCGGCGGGTTTTTCGCTTTGCACTTGCCGCAATGCTACCAAATGTTCAATGCGTTCGGTTTTGGTTTCAATGTGCCCAAACATCATGGTGGCCGAGGTAGGCAGGTTTAATTTGTGGGCTTCACGCATTACATTCAACCATTGGTCGGCATTGCATTTGCCTTTTGAAACGATGCTTCGAACTCGGTTGCTGAGTATTTCGGCACCGGCACCGGGCAAGCTGTCTAAACCTGCTTCGGCAAGCTTTACCAACACGGTTTTATAGTCGGTTTTGTCTATTCTTGCAATGTGGTGTATTTCGGCAGGACCTAAGGCGTGCAGGTTTACTTCCGGAAAACGTTTTTTAAGTTCCGAAAATAAATTAGCATAAAACTCGGAACCTAATTTGGGGTGCAATCCGCCTTGCAAAAGCAGTTGTTTTCCACCAAGTTCAAGGGTTTCGGTTATTTTTTGTTCGTATTCGGGCAAGGTAGTGGTGTAAATATCGGGTGCACCGGGACGACGGTAGAAATTACAAAATTTGCATTGTGCAACGCAAACATTGGTAATGTTCACATTGCGGTCAATTATCCAACCTACTTTATTGCCCGGAACTGCTTTTTTTCTGAGTTCGTTGGCTGTAAACATAAGGTCGGGCAGTTGGGCATTTTCGTATAAAAATAGCCCTTCTTCCAACGATAAAAATTCTTTATTGAGTGCTTTTTGAAGTAAAGCTTGAATATTCATGGTGTTATTTTATTTTAGTAATAAACAATTTAAGGTTTCAATGCACTAAAGTAAAAATTATTTCGAATGTTTAGTATATTGAAATTATTTTTCGACCCAAAAACGAGTTTGTTTTTATTTTTATTGAAAACCGTTTTTTTTTTCGAGCAGGCTTAGTTTAACGCATTCCAGCCTTGTGCGTCGAATGGTATGATGGTTCCGTCGCGCATGGAAAGGTTTGCACCTTCCGCTGCCGTTGTAATTCGACCAATAATGCTAATTTGCGGTTTTGCTTTTATTTGCTCGAAGTACGAAACCGGAACCGTACTTGCCGTTTGCTCGTCGATAGGAATTTTGTTCTCGTATATTAAGCAACCGGTGCCCGAACGTTTGCAAATGTGCAGCAATTCCGACGACAATCCGTCCGAAATATCTATCATAGCGCTTGGTACAATGTTTAGTTCGGCGAGCAAATGTACAATATCCAGCCGGGCTTCCGGTTTCAGTTGTCGTTCCAGAATGTATTCGTAACCGGTAAAATCGGGTTGCATTGCCGGGTCGGAGGCAAAAATTTTGTTTTCGCGTTCCAATAATTGTAAGCCCATGTATGCTGCTCCTACATTGCCCGAAACACAAATTACGCTTATAACCAAACCGGAAATTGATGAAGTGGTGTCGCCGCCTATTAAATCAACTTTGTAGGTTTCACAAGCCAGTTTTATGCCTTGGTAAAGTTCTTCCAAAGCCTCAACCGTAAAACGATTCGAAACGGCAATTGAAACCGTAATTTGCGACGGAATGGCATTCATGGCACAAATGTCGGATATATTTACCGCCACTGCTTTGTAGCCTAAGTGTTTAAGCGGAACGTAGGTTAGGTTGAAATGCACTCCTTCAACCAACAAATCGGTAGTAACAACGGTTTGAAGGTTAGCAAAATTAAGTACAGCGGCATCGTCGCCAATGCCTACTACCGAGCAGGAGTGTTGTAATTTTATATCGGCGGTAAGTCTATCGATTAAGCCAAATTCGCCAAGTTCCGAAATTGGGGTAAGTTTTGTATTCATAAGTCGTGCTTTTCAGTGAAAATAATTTTGCAAAAGTACTATTTATACCGCACAAATTGCAAGATTTTTTTGGTTCAAATTATTGATGTCATTGAATTGTTTAGTTTGTTTTTTTCAATTCAAAAAAAACAATAAAATGTTTTTGTTAGTTGTCATTTTAGTTTGAAAATTATAGGTAGCTTTGTAGACAGTTCCCAATTAGTATTCATTTACGTTTCATTTTAAACAACAAATTTGTGAAAGACGAAAAAAATAAGGTAGCACTTTTGTCGGTAATTGCTGCTGTTTTTCTTACCGGATTTAAAATAGTAATCGGTGTTTTAACCGGCAGTTTGGGTATTTTATCCGAAGCACTGCATTCAGCGTTGGATTTTGTTGCTGCGGCAATTACTTGGTTTGCCGTTAGGGTTTCCGATAAACCTGCCGACGAAAACCACCATTACGGTCATGGTAAAATCGAAAATCTTTCGGCACTTATTGAAACAATTCTATTGCTAATAACTTGCGTATGGATTATATACGAAGCTACCAGCCGACTTATTTCGGGGCAAACCCACATTGAAGTTACCATTTGGAGTTATATTGTGGTTATAACTTCAATTGTAATCGATTATTCGAGGTCAAGAGCGCTTATGAAAGTTGCGAAAAAATACAACAGTCAGGCATTAGAGGCCGATGCATTGCATTTTTCGACCGATATTTGGAGTTCTACTGTTGTTTTATTGGGTTTAATTTGCTCAAATTTTGGTATTTATATTGCCGACAGTATTGCTGCTTTGGGAGTGGCAGTTATTGTAATTTTTGTTTCGTATAAATTAGGCAAACGTTCGATAAATGTGCTTTTAGACCGGGTTCCCGACGATATGTACGGAAAAATAACCAATATTTTAAACGGAGTTACTGAAATTGAGCAATATCACGATTTAAAAGTACGTGCTTCGGGTGCCGATATTTTTGTTGAATTGAATATTCATGTGTTACCAAATATGGATGTATTACATTCGCATAATATTGCTACCCTTATTGAAAACAAAGTGAAGGCAGAAATTCCGCGCTCTTTTGTTCACGTACATATTGAACCTAATGCACACGAATAATATACTTCAACATGAAAAATGAACTGATTTTTGAAATTCTCGGTTTCTCGCTTATTCCGCTGGCAGCCATGCTGGCAGGTGCTGTTGCTGCTGTATTGTTCTCGATTAGCAATAAAATTAGAAGCCTCATTTTACATTTAGCGGCCGGAGTTGTTTTTGCCGTGGTTTCAATAGAACTTCTGCCTATTGTGGTTTCAAAAAATAATTTGGTTGGTACATCGGTTGGTTTCTTTGCCGGTTTAGGATTAATGCTTCTTATAAAACATTTTAGCCACAAAGCCGAGGAAAAACATAAAGCAGCACTAAAGAGTAATGCCGGCACAGTTTTAAAAAGTTTAATTCCGTGGGCATTACTTATAGGCATTGGGGTCGATATTTTTATCGACGGTATTTTGTTGGGCGTTGGTTTTGCCGCCGGACAGTCGGAAGGAATGCTTTTGTGTATCGCATTAAGCCTTGAAATATTGGTGCTGGGTATTGTGGTTGCCACCGAACTGAAAAACGAGCAATTAAAAAAGCGGAAAATAATTTATCTGGTTGCAATACTGTCTTCAAGTTTTGTTGTTGGTGCATTTGTCGGTTCTATAATGTTAAGCATTTTAAGCGAAAATTCGATAACTTATGTTTTGGCATTTGGGCTTTCGGCATTAATGTATTTGGTAACCGAAGAATTGCTGGTTGAGGCGCATGAACATAAAGACACTCCGCTAAATACGGCTGTTTTCTTTATCGGATTTTTTATTTTCTTAATTGTAGCTATTATTCACTAATTTAACAGTATATGAAAACTTTTATTTGGTCTGTTCCTGTCCGATTTTTTCATTGGTTTTTGGCAATCGGATTTACTGCTGCTTATATTTTAAGCGATTTCGAAAAATTACTTCCGTGGCATATGGCTTTTGGTGCTTTTGTGGGTTGTTTGTTGTTTTTTCGAATTTTATTTGGTTTTTTCGGGCCAAAATATGTTCGGTTTTCCGATTTTCCGATGGGCTTTACCAATCAATTGTCGTTTGTAAAAGGCTTCTTTTCAAACCCCAAGGCTTATGCGGGGCATAATCCGGCGGCATCGGTGGTAATGCTGGCTATTTTTATTGTAGGCATATTGGCAAGTTTTTCGGGTTTTATGTTGTATTCAGCAGAACATCCAACTTTTATTAATCCGCCAATGTCGGAACACGATATTGAAGAATTGCATGAAATTTTTGCCAATTTATTTCTTGTTTTGGTTGGTTTGCATTTAGCCGGTTTGCTTGCCGAAGCCATTTTTCATTCAAAAGAAGGAACTATAAAATCGATGTTTTCGGGGTATAAAAACCTCGTTTGTGCTTTTTTACTTGGCCTTTGGTTTAGGTTCACGAAATGCAGCAGCGGAACAAGGCGAAACAAACAAAGTTGAGCAAGGCGAACATGAAGAAAACGATGAAGACGATGATTAGTTATTAAATAGAATTAATTGTTCGGGTTCAAAATAAAAAGGTGCTATCTAACCTGAATAATTCAAAAAACCACTTAAGTTAAATATTTTTTGAATTAAACTTTTTTATGAATAGCCGTAGCCTTTAGGCTACGGTATAAATAAATAGTATATAAGGCTTTAGCCTAAAGAAATTTTTAAATTTTGGCTAAAGCCAAGTAATACATTCTTTACACAACGGCATAAATGCCGTTGTTAGTTAAAAAACATATGAATTAAACAGGCTAAATAGTTAGAAAAATTCAATCTTTTTCTATTTTACCGGTTCGAAGTTTGTTGTTTTTTTGAAAATTTGAAATTTCCCTCGTAATCATTACTTTTGAAAAAAAATGTACCCATGAAGCTGATTGAATTTTGGCATAAGCATACGCATCGAATTTTTATATTGTTTATTTTATCGGTAAGTGTTACGTTTATGGTAACGCTTTTACCTTCAAAAGTAAAGTTTAAATACGAGTATATTAAAGGTAACCCTTGGATGCACGAAGATTTAATAGCTCCTTACGATTTTCCGATTTATAAACCTGCCGAAGAATTTAATAAGGAAAAAGACAGTTTGCTTCGGCAAATACCGAATTATTTTGCACTCGATTCGAATGCAGTTAGCGGCGCTTTACGAAAATTTTCGTACGATTTAGACAGTTTGCAAGCGCATGCATACGGAAACGGTAGAAAAAATAAGTTTTTAACCGGTTTGAAAGTGCACGGAATGCGTGCCATGAAAAATATTTATAACAATGGCATAATTGAAACTTGGAAACTTCCGAAGGATGACCGAAAAGACCATAATAACATTGCCGTATTGAATAATAACATGGCCGAAACACGAACCGCCGGAACTTATTTTACACCTACCATTGCCTATAAGGCATTTGCCGACAGTATTAGCGATTATACCAAACAGTACAATACGGCTAATTTAGATACCAAAGAGTTGCTCAAAAATTTCAGTTTAAACAAATATATAAAACCTAACCTGATATATAGCCCTGAAACAGAGGCTAAAATTCGCAAATCGGTGCTCGATAATGTGTCGCTTACTCGCGGAATGGTGCAAGCCGGGCAAGGCATTGTGCAGCGCGGCGAAACGGTTACTCCCGAAATTTACAAAAACCTTGAGTCGTTGCGACGCGAGCACGAAATGAATTTTGGCAGTACATTGCAAACTTTTACTTCGTATTTGGGCAAAGTAATTATTATAGCCATTTTGCATGCAATTTATTTATTATTTGTGTGGAATTTTAGACGCGAAACATACAACGACCGAAGCAAAGTACTGTTTTTGTTGCTTATGATAAATATAGTCGTTTTGTTTTCGTCTATTACGCTTAAATATAATTTGGTAAATTTATATTTGCTGCCCTATGCTGCCTTGCCGCTTATTGTAAAAACCTTTACCGACTCCCGTTTGGCAGTGTTTAGTCATACCATAACCATTCTTATTATCGGTTATTTTGCACCCAACGGCTACGAATTTATTTTTGTCGAATTTGTTGCCGGAATGGTTATTTTATTAAAATTGGACAGTTTGCACCGTCGAAATCAGTTGTTTATTGCAGTAGGAGTGGTTATTTTGGCATATGTAATAAGCTATTTTGGCTTGTCGGTTATACACGAGCGGTCGGTTGAACTTATAAATTGGAACAAATTTTTGTGGTTTGGCGGTAGTGGATTGCTTATTTTAATTGTGTTTCCGCTTATATTCATAATCGAAAAATCGTTTAACTTTTTGTCCGATTTGTCGTTGCTCGAACTTTCCGATTCAAACCAGCCATTGTTGCGTCTTTTGTCCGAATCGGCGCCCGGAACTTTCCAGCACAGTATGCAGGTTGCAAACTTAGCCGAATCGGTAGTGCAGCAAATAGGCGGAAACCCTTTGTTGGCCCGAACCGGTGCATTGTACCACGATATAGGCAAAATGACCAACCCAATGTATTTTACCGAAAATCAAATAGCCGGTATTAACATACATAAAAATTTAACCGAAATTGAAAGTGCACAAACCATTATAGCACACGTAACCGATGGCGTTGCAACGGCAAAAAAATACAATTTACCAACCCAAATAGTCGATTTTATTAAGACGCATCACGGCACCGGTACTACACGCTATTTTGTTTCGATGTACAAGAAAAACCATCCCGACCAAGAAATAAATATGCAATTATTTACCTACCCGGGACCAAAACCTTTTTCAATTGAAACCGGTGTGGTTATGATGGCAGACAGCATTGAGGCGGCATCGCGCAGTTTGCCGGTGTATACCGAGGCAACTATTAACGAATTGGTCGACCGAATTATCGATTATCAGGTTGCCGACGGACAGTTTTCGGAAACCCCGCTTACCTTTAGAGATATTTCGAAAACTAAAGATATATTGAAAAATAAATTGCAAAATATTTACCATGCACGAATACAATATCCGGAATAAAACCGGGTGTTAGGTTGAAAGTAAAGCTTGCAAATGTGCAGGTTTTTTATTGAATTAAGCATCCATGTCGTTTAGTAAATCGTTTTCCGCCCTGAA
>JFJP01002124.1_pt1 | contig 14206 bp, 12 predicted proteins | sample 431651 | NCBI WGS metagenome assembly JFJP01 (sample SAMN02602958, study PRJNA72255) | Microbial mat metagenome, whole genome shotgun sequencing project. | biome: fresh water; feature: sink hole; material: water; isolation source: purple microbial (photo- and chemosynthetic) mats found in... | reverse complement strand
ATGTCCGAACTCACACCTGAAGATTCACTGCGCTTAAACGTGATGCTTGCCGGAGAGCTACATGCTGTCCGTATTGATGCCGCTAATATGATGATTTTGGGACTCACTCCCCGAGGTGCGTTGAGCATCAAACTTCATCCTACAGGGCGTAGCGATCAATATCTGCGTACGGTGAAGGAATTGTTGGCGACGCACGCGATTGGCTCACCGAGCGGCTATCCCGCCTATGTGCAGCATTGGTCGCGCATGGGGCAGGCGCGCGACCACGGCTTGGATAGACTATTACTTTTGGGCGATCCCGATGCGGTGACTTCGGTCGCTTATTCACCCGGTTTAACGGCTGAGTTGGCAAGGCGCTCATGGTGGGCTCACCCCGTGGCGGATCATGCGCGTGGTATGTTGGAAAGAGAATGTGTGGCACAGGATGAAGTTGGCAAAGTGTTAGCGGATTTTTTGTTCGAACATCTGCCTTTTGAAAATGAGGCACACGTCATCATGCGTACAGTGCGTGTGCTGTTGCAGCCAGGTTTAACTGATGAGCAGGCGCGCCTTATTTTGTGGCGCAAAGGCTTGTTAGATAATGCTTACCAAGTGGGGTTTATTTCACGCTTACAAGATGAGATTCCAGAACAAGTAAGTGCACGAGACGATTTTTCAAGTGTTGAATCGAGACTCGCTGCGCTAACTGAGCAAGGCAACATTTTTGCGCAACAACTTAAGCGCATACTTTCCGCTTCAGGCCAAACTTTTTTTCAGGCGTACGACAAATTGTTGCGTTATCCTGCCGATCAAGATGTGGTGTTGGTATTGCTGGAGGCGCTTTCTTCTTATTTTGAAGTGTTGCGATCTCAGCACTTGTGCCAAGGTGAAACGATTGAAATCATTCATCACAATGTGGGTGTTTTTATGGCCAATCAACAACCCGAATCGGCACTCAGTCAGGTACTAAAAGCTTTGCCAGAGTTGGAAAATGAAGTGCGCGCTATGTTGGTGTTGTCGTGTGTCGACGCCAATATTGCAACGCCGATACTGGCACAGACAACGGCGACAGGTTCCTTAATGCGTAAAAAACTTGAGCCATTATTCAACCAAATTCTTCAGCAGCTATCTGTTTTAATTGGCAAAGAATTTTCGGCGGATACGGTACGTCGCAGGGGACGTTAAGGCACAAATCAATCAGGGAGTAAGCTTTTTGCCGCAAAAAAAGCGACTGCTTCACCGGCGTCTCGGGTGCGCTTAAAGGGTGGCAAGCTTTGCCAGATGCGTTTGCCATAGTGTTTGGAAATCAAACGCGGATCACAAATCATTAGTACGCCACGATCTTGTTCATCACGAATCAAACGTCCGGCGCCTTGTTTTAGATTAATAACGGTGCGAGGGAGTTGATACTCCATGAAAGCGTTGCGGCCCTGTTTTGTAATCTGTGCGATGCGAGCGGCTAGCACCGGATCATCTGGTGGTGCAAACGGTAGCTTGTCGATGATAACTAAAGATAGTGCTTCGCCACGCACATCGACGCCTTCCCAGAAAGATTGGCTACCGAGCAAAACTGAGTTGCCGTGTTCGCGAAAGCGGCTGAGTAATTCGTTACGTGAGCCTTCACCTTGAATCATCAGTGGGTATTTTAAGTTTTTACGGTCAAACTCAGCTTGTAAAATTTCATAAGCTTTTTGCATCGCTTTTAAGCTGGTAAAAAGCAAAAATGCACGACCTTTGCTGGCTTCAATCAGAGGCATGGCCGCTTGTATAACAGCCTCGGTGTAGCCTTGGCTATTGGGCTCCGGCATTTCTTGCGGCACATAGAGCAGTGCCTGTTCTGGATAGTTGAACGGGCTATCCCAACACGCGGTGCGTGCATCCAGTAATCCCATTTCGGCTTGGTAGTGCGCAAAATTTTGTTTTACGGCGAGCGTGGCTGAGGTAAAGACCCATGCACGCGGATGGCTACTAATTTGTTTAGCAAAAATTTCTGCGATGGAAAGCGGTGTGGTGTTGAGCACGACGGCATGGTGAAACACTTCTAACCAGCGCACTTTATCTGCCGCGGTTTCATCTTGCCACTGGCGTAATTGCAGCGAGAGGGCCTGCCCGCGATGCCAGCAGTTTTCTAGTCCTTCACTACGTTCGGCTTGTTTTTCTAAAAGATCAGTGAGGGTGGAGAGTTGCTTGCCTAGCGTTGCGAGTGCATCGCTCCAACCCACTAAATCACGTGTAGCGTCAGCGGGCATGCGCCCTTCATTTTTCTTGAATATCAGACGTAAATCGCGCGCAGCTTTTTCAAGTGCGTCGCACGCTAGCGGTAAGGGGACGAAATCTTTGGCGCTGGTAAGCGCTTCTAGTTGGCTATCCCGTGCTAGATCAAAGAGTTGCGAAGTGGAGATGTTTTCGCCAAAAAACAGGCTGGCCGTTTCGGGGAGTTGATGTGCTTCGTCGAAAATAACCGTGTTGCAAGCTGGCAAAAGCTCCGCTACGCCTTCGTCGCGCAACATCACATCGGCAAAAAATAGGTGGTGATTTACCACTACCACATCGGCTTCCATCGCCTCTTTGCGTGCTTTTAAAACGAAACATTCTTTGTGTTGTGGACAATCTTGTCCTAAGCAATTTTCACGAGTGGAGGTGACTTGCATCCAGATCATCGCTGTTTCGGGCACGTCAGCAAAGCCACTTTTATCGCCAGATTGTGTGACCTTGGCGTATTTAGCAATTTTGCCGAGATGGCGAATATCTTCGCGTGTTTTGAACGTGCCTTCTGTTTGCGCTCGCTCTAAGTGGTAATGGCATACATAATTGGAACGGCCTTTAAGCAGGGCAATAGAAACAGGTACCTTCAGGGCGTCGCGCACGGTGGGCAAGTCGCGCTGGAAAAGTTGGTCTTGCAGGTTTTTGGTTCCCGTGGAAATGACGACTTTGCCCCCAGCTAGCAAAGCGGGTACAAGATAGGCGAATGTCTTGCCCGTGCCGGTGCCTGCTTCAGCGATGAGTTGGCCATTGGCATTGATTACTTCGGCAATCGCTTGAGCCAGTTCAACTTGCTGGGGGCGTGCGCGGAAGTTTTCTATATGCGTGGAAAGCGCGCCATCGGGGGCAAACAGGGTGGTGATTTGTTCTGAACTTAGCAAAAGAAAAGTTATTAGTGTGAAATTGACTGTTATGGATTTTACGCGAGCGTATAGAGATGAGAGTGCTTTTTATATGCAGAGGGTAAGAGCCTCAGTTACACCTTGATCTGATAGCATGCGAACAGACTTTCATGCTGAAAAAAATCAGAAAATGGAAAAATTAAATTTAACCGATACCTCTCTATGAAAAATACCCGTGATACGTTGCAAAAATTTCTCTTCGAACAGGCACCTGTGCGAGGAGAAATTGTCCATCTCGACCAAACTTGGCAGAGCGTGCTTGATCGACATGACTACCCTAAACTTTTGCGTGATTTGATGGGGGAGCTGTGCTCGGCGGCGGTGCTGTTGGCAGCGACACTTAAGCTACAGGGTTCACTGGTGTTGCAGATACACGGCAAAGGTGCGGTAAAACTGTTGGTAGTGGAGTGCACCGGTAGCTTGGAATTGAGAGCCACGGCGAAATGGGAGGGGGAAATAGTCTCTGGTACCTTACGCGAATTGGTGGGCGACGGCCGCTTTGTGATTACGCTTGATCCGAAAGATGGCAATCAAGCGTATCAAGGAATCGTTGCGCTTGAAGGTGAAAGCGTTGCCGATATTCTGCAAAACTACATGACGCGCTCAGAGCAATTAGACACTCGTTTGTGGTTGGCGGCAGATGGGCAACGCGCAACAGGAATGTTGCTGCAAAAACTACCGGAGCAAAAAGGGCATGATGCCGATGCGTGGGATCGAGCCACGCAACTCGCCAATACGGTTAAACCCGAAGAGCTACTGTCCTTAACCGCAACTGAGCTAATTCATCGCTTGTACCACGAAGAAGATATTCGTCTTTTTGATGCGCAGGGCGTGGTTTTTAATTGCTCTTGCTCGCGTGACAATGTGGCACGTATGTTGAAGATGTTGGGGCGGCAAGAAGTGGATGAGATTTTGGCGGAGCGAGGCGATGTCGAGGTGTTTTGTGAATTTTGTAACGAGCAATATTTATTTGATGCGATAGATGCCGAAGCAGTTTTTGCCGATGCGGTATCGAATAACGCAACACGGCATTAGAGATTATGAAATATAACTTACTGGGTAAAAGTGAATTAAAAGTTTCCGAAGTCGCATTGGGTACGATGACTTTCGGTGAGCAAAATAGCTTGGCGGATGCTTGCGCGCAACTTGATTATGCAACGGCTCACGGCGTTAATTTTATTGACACGGCTGAGATGTATCCCGTGCCGGGCAAGGCCGAGACGCAAGGACGTACCGAAGAGTACGTAGGCCACTGGCTTAAAGGCCAACCTCGCGACAAGATTGTTTTAGCCACCAAAGTGGCAGGCCCATCGCGTGGTTTCGGCTGGATACGTGGCGGCCCAACTGGTTTAGATCGCGCAAACATTATGGCTGCAATTGAAACCAGCCTTAAGCGCTTACAAACTGATTATATTGACCTTTATCAATTGCATTGGCCGGAGCGTAACGTGCCGATGTTCGGCAAAATTGATTACGACCCAAAACTAGAGCGAGAGGGCGTTCCGATTGAAGAGCAACTCAGGGTGTTGAGCGAGTTAGTACAAAGCGGCAAGGTGCGCCACATCGGCATTAGCAATGAAACAGCATGGGGTGTAGCTGAGTTTTTGAAAGTGTCGGGGCGACTTGGTTTACAGCGAGTGATCTCGATTCAAAATCCATACAACCTAATTAACCGCGCATTTGAAATGGCGCTTCATGAGATGTGTCATCGCGAACAGGTAAGTTTGTTGGCCTATAGTCCGTTAGCGTTTGGATTGTTATCTGGTAAATATTTAGATCCTCAAGAATCGGGGCGGATGACGTTATTTCCAGCGTTCGGACAGCGTTACCAAAAGCCCAATGTTAAAAATGCGGTAACAGAGTATGCCGATCTAGCAAGAGCACATAGCTTATCGCCAGCTACGATGGCACTTGCATTTGTACGTAGTCGTTCGTTTGTGGCGAGTACCATCATCGGCGCGACGACGATGGCTCAATTGCAAGAAAATTTACAACCGGTGGAGTTGAGCGAAGAGATACTTAGCTCAATTGACGCGCTACATTTGAAATACTTTAACCCCGCACCTTAGAGCCCTAGCGAAGCTAGTAAATCATCAACTTCATCTTGACCGTTGACACTGCTACTTTTAGCTTGCTGGCCTGGGCCTGCGGTTAGGCCTTCGGTGCTAATCAGCGAGTCTTTAGCATCGGGAGCATATTCCTTTAAGATGTCGAGAAGAATAGTCTCGATTTCTACCGCGGCATTGACGATTTTATTAACCATTTGTCCTGCAACATCACGGAATTCCTGCGCTTCCATAATTTGCATTAGATTGTGATGCAGGCGCTCATCCGCTGTAGCAATTTCACCCAATTTGGAAATTGTTTCCTCAATCAGTGCTTGATGTTGCCCAAAGCTTGCATCAGCTAGGCGCATAGACAAGTCACCACATACGATACGACTCTGATTAGTTAAAGGCAGAGAGTCTTCAACAGCACTGATGGTTTTTTCAGATGCTTCATGCATCGATTTATCGATAAATGAAAGGCGTTCTCTTGCATCGGGCATTGTTGCCGCTGATTTTTCTAGGCTACGTGTATGACCTAGTTCCTTCAGAATGCGATGCAACTTTGCGGTTGCAATGCCAATTTTTTCTACCCTAGCGTCGGGGAGTGTGCTGCGTTTTTTGCGTGGGGTAGCTGTGGTCATGGCATTGTTCACTTTCCCATCGTTGCAAATACTTTTTTCAATTTCTCATCTAGTGTGGCTGCAGTGAATGGTTTAACGACATAACCCGATGCTCCTGCTTGCGCCGCTTCAATAATGTTTTCACGCTTAGCTTCAGCCGTTACCATGAGAACAGGTAAGTGCTTGAGGGCGGCATCACCCCGAATTGTTTTCAACAACTCAATGCCGGTCATATTCGGCATATTCCAATCTGATACAACAAATTCAAAATTGCCCTCACTACGTAATTTGTTCAACGCATCTACACCATCTTCGGCTTCGGTGACGTTAGAAAACCCTAGTTCTTTCAGCAGATTGCGCACGATACGGCGCATGGTTGAAAAGTCATCAACGACTAAAATTTTCATATTGGGATCAGCCATACCTAAACTCCGATTACGTTTAATTATCGCAAGCTTACCTGATAATTAAATAAGCCGCAGTCAATGGGGGGTATTTTATTCATGCGGCCTAACTAAGTCGATAGGGCTGTAGCGGGTTCACGCACTAACGCCCCTGTGTTATTGTTCGGCTAGTTTCTGTTTTTAATGTACATAGACCGCCATGAGCCTGCTTTCACTAATCGCTGCCTTGCTACTTGAGCAATTTCACCCGCTGTCAAAGCGCAAATATCTATTTGCTTGGATGAATAATTACGTTGATTTTATTCAGCATCACTTCAATGCAGGAGAGCATAAGCACGGAAAAATCGCCTGGGGCATTGCAATGTTATTGCCCTTGTTGCTGGTGTCGTTGAGTTATTGGTTATTGATGAGCATTCACCCGGTGTTGGCCTGGGTGGGATGTGTGGTGGTGCTGTATTTCACCATGGGATTTCGGCGCTTTAGCTTTTATTTCACCAAAATTCAAAATGAATTGCGCGCACGCAATTTGCATGAGGCGCAAACATCACTTTCTGAGTGGTGTGGCAAATCTTGTTACGAGCTGAGTGCAGAAGAGGTAGCGCGAGTTTCGATAGAGCAGGCACTGTTGGCTTCACACCGAAACGTGTTTGGCGTAATGGCTTGGTTTGTTATTTTTATGTTGCTTGGATTAGGCCCCGTCGGCGCGGTTTTATATCGTTTAGGCCTGTTTTTGAATACTTGTTGGGGCAACCAAGGCCGTGATGAATTAGGCGATTTTGGAGAGTTCGCACGCCAAGCACATTACATTATGGAGTGGTTGCCGTTGCGTATGACGGCAATGACTTTTGCGATTGTAGGCGACTTCGAAGATACCGCTTATTGTTGGCGGACTCAGGCAAACACTTGGCTTGATCCTGAAGAGGGCATTGTTCTGGCGAGTGGCGCAGGGGCATTGGGTGTGCGTCTGGGACTCACCATTGTGCAGGATTCTGCTCCGGTACACCGCCCCGAAATAGGCATGGATGAAGCTGCTGATGTTGACTCCATGCAGAGCGCTATTGGCTTAGTGTGGCGTGCCCTCGTATTTTTGATGATTTTACTATTGTTATTAAGTCTCGCTAGCCTGGTCGGATAGCAATGTGACATTCAGTGCCAAATAATACGTCAAGATTTGTCGGAAAATTGGAGGCTCGTCATCAGCCTTCTGGCATTAATACCCGTTTTACTTCTTCGCATCTTTCTTTTTCGGAATATATTTCATTCTCCCGCAACATAATTGCCCAAGCGCGGTCAGGTCTTGAGCCGCTTGATTTAGAAAAAGCTATTGCTGGAAACTCTCCGTTTGAATTAAAGCCTGCCGATGCTGACGGGCTCTCAAAACCTTATCGGCGCGGTATTTTGCTCACGCACGGCTTGACTGATTCGCCATATTTTATGCGTTATTTGGGGTCTTTTTTTCAAGCCCAGGGGTTTCGAGTGTTGGCAGTGTTATTGCCCGGACACGGTACGCAGCCCGGCGATTTACTTGATGTATGTTGGCAAGAGTGGGCAAAGACAGTGGCTTACGGTGTTGAGCAACTAGCTCTCGAAGTGGATGAAATGTACTTGGGGGGCTATTCGGCTGGCGGAGCGCTGAGCGTCTACCATAGCCTACAAGATGAACGTATTCGTGGGCTTTTTTTGTTTGCACCTGCTTTAAAAATTTCACCTAAAGCGGCATTGGCGAGTGTGCACAAATTGCATAGCTGGCTCGTTCCGTCTGCCAAGTGGTTGAGTATTTGCCCAGATACGGATCGCTATAAATATGAATCCTTCCCTAAAAATGCGGCAGCGCAAATGTACGCGCTGATTCAAGTTGTTAAAAAGAAATTGGCTGGGCGTGCGGTACGGATTCCGGTGTTTGCCGTGATGAGCCAAGATGATGTCACGGTTGATACTGGTGAGATTATCAAATTTATGGAGCGGTGCGAGCATCCACTTAGTCAGAGTGTCTATTACTATTCTGATGCTAAAAAAATACCAAATTGGAAATTGATAAATAAGCCGGAATGTGTAAATGGTGTTTTGCCAGAAAAGAAAATTTTAGGCCCCGCACATACTTCTATTGTGTTGCCGAGCGAAGATGAGTACTACGGAGAGCAGGGCGAGTATTGCAACTGCATTCACTATTACCCCAATGCGGGTGAGGAGTATGCGAGTTGCCTGCAACAAGAAGCTAGGCAGTTGTTTCAGGGGGAGCTTACCGCAGAAAATTTGCAAGCGGGCTTGGTCAAACGCTTAATGCATAACCCTCATTTTGCAGATATCAAACAATCAATGAGTCGATTTATTGCGTCACTACCGACTCAGGCTTAGCTTGCGGAACGAATGCTACAAAAACTGAGCATGTTTCCAAGTGCTTGTTCGGCATCTTGCATTGACATGAATACGCCAAGACATTTTGACTCGTTGTCGTAGAGTGCGCGTCGTGTTTGTGGGTCTGTGGTGAGAAAGATTTTTAACATGATAGCCTCCTATGTAAGTACTTTATCGGGTGGTTTTGGTAAAACTTGAGTGATTCAGAAGGGGAGTTTCAATGTCTGCTGATTTGGAAGTGTTTGTTAAGCTGATTTCGTTAGCTAAGTGTTTGAAAGGATTTGGTGTGGAGGATTTGCGTGAACTTTTGGGCATTTCATCCAAGGCAATCTGGCGTACGGGTGAATCGGTGTTTGTTGAGGGCGATCAGGGGCGTGATATGTACATTATTTGCTCAGGCAAGGTAGGTATCTGGCGCAAAAGTGGAGGTGAACGGGTTAATTTGGCTAATCTGGCCGAAGGGGAGAGTTTTGGCGAAATGGGCTTAATTCGAGGGGGAGCTCGTAGTGCCGGTGCGACCGCGCTAGAAGAAACCGTTGCGCTGCGAATCCATTATGAAAGCTTGCATCAAGCACCGTCGGCAGCCTCCATGCTCTATAAGAATCTTGCCAAAGAGTTGGCTGAGCGCTTAACTATTGCTAACGATATTATTGTGTTTCAGTCGCAGGCAGGCGCAAGACGCCCACCTTTAATGACTATTGGCAGGCCGAAGCGCAGTAAATAATGTTGTGCATGAAATCAATTCCCAATTTGGAAAAGGGAATACATAATGTCAAAAAAATAACTTTAACTAGGAGGAGGTGTTATGCAAATCGCTCAAATTCGTTGGACTAGTAATTCTGGTTGGGACGCAGTACCGAGTTTTGCGGCACAAGCTGATTTAGTTTTGGCATTCGCCGATGTGGGATTTTTTACCTCTCTAGATTGTTATGCTCAAATTAAAACAATGTTTCCTAAAGCGGCAATTGCCGGGTGTTCATCTTCCGGAAGTGTCATGGGCGTTGAGATCAGCGACGGTGATATAGCATTAACTGCGATTAAATTTGATAAGTCTAAAGTACGCCTTGTTTCTGCAGACATTGATCCTGCTAAAACAACTCGCGAATTGGGGCAGGGCTTGATGGCGAAGTTGGCGGCGCAAGATTTAAAGCACGTGTTTGTGTTGTCTGATGGTCTCCAAGTAAACGGTAGTGAGTTGGCTCAGGGTTTGAATCAAGCCGGCATTTCCGTAACCGGCGGCTTGGCTGGTGACGGTACACGTTTCGGTAAAACTTGGGTGATGGCTGATGCTCCTGCCACGGCAGGAAGGGTGGTCGCCCTCGGGTTTTATGGTGAGGTGAGCGTTAAGAGCGGTTGCTTCGCGGGTTGGGAAGAGTTCGGCGCTGAGCGATTGGTGACCAAATCCATCGGTAATGTGGTTTATGAAATTGATAACGAGCCAGCACTGGCGTTGTATAAAAAATATTTGGGCGAGCTTGCAAACGAGTTGCCCGCCAGTGGCTTACGCTTTCCGTTGAGTATTCAAGCGTCTAAAGCTGAGAACCCCTTAACTCGTACCTTATTGGCGGTTGATGAGGCTCAGCAAAGTCTGACTTTTGCGGGTGATGTGCCTCAAGGCTACTTATGCAAATTGATGCGTACTAATTTGGATAGTCTTATCGACAACGCTGGGCTCGCGGCAGACCATGCTAAGCCTGCACAGGCTAACGCAACTGGTTTGTGTTTGTTGGTTAGCTGCGTAGGTAGGCGTTTGGTGATGGGGCAGTTGACGGAAGAGGAACTCGAGATCGTAAAAGAAAAATTGGGTGAGGCTACTGCGATAACGGGATTTTATTCTTACGGAGAACTGGCGCCATTTAGTGATGTAATGCAATGCCAACTGCATAATCAAACAATGACACTGACTACCCTTTACGAATAAACGACATGCATCGTTTGCTTGAGCGGCAACTGCGCCGCCATTTCGGCAAAGATTTTCAGCCAGACGAAAATCTGAGTGCCTTTTTAGCCATCATTGATAGTTCTTATCACGATGCGGATAAGGAGCATCGCCTGCTACAAAACGCTTTGACCATTAATGCAGCCGAGTTGAGCGAAGTCAATGAACGCATGCGTCGGCAAACCGTTACCGAATTAAACTTTCAAAAATATGCGCTTGACCAGCATGCGATCGTGAGTATTGCCGATAACAACGGCAAAATTATCTATGCCAACGGTAAATTTATCGAGATCAGTCAGTACGCCGAAGCTGAATTACTCGGGCAAGATCATCGCATTATTAATTCTGGTTATCACTCCGCTGATTTTTTTAAAGAGATGTGGCAAACCATCGCCCGTGGTGAAATTTGGCACGGCGAAGTACGAAACCAAAGCAAAGATGGAACTCACTATTGGGTGGATTCAACCATCGTGCCATTTATGGACGAACAGGGTAAACCGCTTCGTTATGTGTCCATTCGCACTGACATTACCGCACGCAAAAAAGCCGAAGCGGTGGTGATGGCAGCCAAAGTGGCTGCTGAAGAAGCCAGCCGGGCGAAGAGCGATTTTCTAGCAAACATGAGCCACGAAATTCGTACGCCGATGAATGGCATTATTGGCATGACTGAATTGGCGTTGGATACCGATTTGAATAGCGAGCAGCGTGAGTATTTGCTGTTAGTGAAAGCCTCTGCAGATGCTTTGCTGGGCATCGTGAATGACATTCTCGATTTCTCTAAAATTGAAGCAGGCAAGATGGAGATTGAGTCTGTCGAATTTAACCTGCAAGACATGCTGTCGCAAACAACTCGCACCATTGCTTTGCGGGCGCATCAAAAGGGCCTGGAATTGTTGCTGGATATCGCTCCTGATGTGCCAGTGATGCTAGCAGGTGATCCCGGTAGGTTAAGGCAGGTAATCATTAACTTGTTGGGAAACGCGATCAAGTTTACCGAGCACGGCGAGATTGTGGTGCGAGCCGAGCTGAGCGCAGGTCAAGCAAAATCAGACAATGTATGCATAAAATTTAGTGTTAGTGATACCGGTATTGGTATTCCAAAAAACAAATTCCAAGCGATTTTTGAATCGTTCTCGCAAGCAGATACCACTACCACTCGTAAGTATGGCGGCACGGGATTGGGGCTTACTATTTCTGCCCGATTGGTTGAATTAATGCACGGCCAGATAGGTGTTCAGAGTGAAGTAGGCAAGGGCAGTACCTTTCATTTTGATATTGCGTTTAGCCGTGCGAAAGTCGTAGCTCAACCTAGCTATGAAACAGGACGTCTAAGCAACCTTCATGCTTTGGTGGTAGACGATAATGCGACAAATCGTAAGCTTGCGGTGGAGTTATTGCGGCGCTGGGGCGTTACATCACAGGCGGTGGAAGATGGGCGTCAAGCAATTGCCGAGTTGGAGAGGGCAAAGCAATCCGGAAAAGGCTATCAATTGTTGTTGCTCGACGTTCGCATGCCCGAAATGGATGGTTTTGAAGTGGCTGAGTATATTCACGCACATCCTGATTTAGTTGCTGCGCCGGTGATGATGCTGACTTCAGAAGGGCAGCGCGGCGATGCCGCTCGTTGCCGAGAGTTGGGGATCTCCGCATATTTGCTTAAGCCGTATTCGCAGTCAGATTTATTTGATGCAATTATGAACACGCTAGGCATGGATAAGATGCAAAACGCACCTTTGATCACTCGGCACAGCCTGCAACAAAATAAGAGCCAGCTCAAGGTGCTATTGGCTGAAGATAATAGTGTTAATCAATTGCTCGCAACCCGTCTGTTACAAAAATTCGGACATGAAGTTGAGGTTGCTGAAAACGGTTTGGTTGCAGTTGAAAAGTGGCAAAGTGGAGATTACGACCTGATATTGATGGACGTGGATATGCCGGTTTTAAATGGACACGGAGCGACCCAACGTATTCGTGACTTAGAAAAAAATAGTGAGCGGCATACTCCAATCATCGGTTTAACGGCCCATGTGATGCAAGGTAGCCGCGAGGAGTGCATTGCTGCCGGTATGGATGGCTACTTATCTAAGCCAATTAATACCGAAGCACTTTGGGTTGAATTAGAGGCCATTCGCTCAGGCAGAGAGCCAGAGGTAGTTATTGCGGCTGCAGCGCATCCTGTTGCAGTAACTCATACCTTTAGTTTAGAAAAAGCTTTAGTCCTAATGGATAACGATATGTCGTTGATGGGTGAAATGGCGCGGATTTTTTTGTCAGACTACCCTGGCTATCTTGCCAAGCTGGGTGCTGCGATTAGTCAGCATGATGAAAAACAAATCACTCATTTGGCTCACACGATTAAAGGCATGCTTTCGGTATTTTTCGTACAAAGTGTGGCCGATATCGCCGCACGTATCGAAATGCAGAAGGGCGTTGATCACGCCGCAAACTATGTTGAATTAACTCACGGTCTGGAATGGCTGCAGGTTGAATTGCAAAAAGTATGCGACTCAAATGTTAGTTAGCAAAAAACTTTGGAGAAAATAATGAAAGTCGTGATTATTGATGATGCGCAGATCAACGTAACATTACTTCAACACTTGGTGCGCAAATTACCCGATTGCGAGCCGATTAGTTTTCTTGATCCAGTTGCAGGCTTGGCGTGGTGTTTGGCAAATGAGCCAGACCTAGTTATTGTCGATTACATGATGCCAGAGCTAAGCGGCACTGAGTTGGTCAAGCGCTTTCGAGAGGTGCCAGCGAATGCAGATATTCCTGTGTTAATGGTCACCGCGAATTTTGAAACAGAAGTGCGCCATGAAGCATTAAAAATTGGCGTAACGGATTTTTTAAATAAACCACTAGATAACACAGAGTTTTTATCACGTGCCCGCAATATGCTGTTGCTTCGCCAAAGCTACAAGAAGCTTTCTAATCAAGCAGCATGGCTGGCAGAAGAGGTAAAAAAAGCCACGCGTGATCTGATCGAGCGGGAGCACGAAACGATTATTTGTCTCTCGAAAGCTGCGGAGTATCGCGATCCGGAAACTGGTTCACATATTTTACGCATGTCGCACTATTCAAAGTTAATCGCGAAGCAAATGGGCTTGCCAGAAGATCAGCAAGCAATCATCCTAGATGCAGCCCCTATGCACGATATTGGCAAGGTGGGTACACCAGATATGATTTTGCTTAAACCTGGAAAATTGGATGAGGAAGAGTTCGCAGTGATGAAAAAGCATGCTAGCAATGGCTACGAGATATTGGCCGGCAGTCGCTCGCCACTGTTAAGAGTTGCAGCCGAAATTGCTAATACGCATCACGAAAAATTTGACGGCTCAGGCTACCCGAATCGTTTGGCTGGTGATCAAATCCCCTTATTTGGCCGCATCGTCGCTGTTGCCGACGTATTTGATGCGCTTACTTCCGCTCGGCCTTACAAAAAAGCGTGGGAGATTGAGGATGCTAAAAAATTCCTGCGAGATCACAGCGGCACTCATTTCGACCCAGTTTGCGTTGAGGCATTTTTCTCCGATTGGGATAGCGTCATGGAAATTCGCAATCGATTCCAAGAAGAGGATTCGCCGCTAGATGATGAGTAATTGCTGTGAACAAATACGATAAAACCCCGCTATTCACTGGATTGAAACGCTGCTCAATCAGGATAATGGCACCATGCTCCCCCTAAAGTCATAAGACT
>JFJP01058885.1_pt1 | contig 14207 bp, 12 predicted proteins | sample 431651 | NCBI WGS metagenome assembly JFJP01 (sample SAMN02602958, study PRJNA72255) | Microbial mat metagenome, whole genome shotgun sequencing project. | biome: fresh water; feature: sink hole; material: water; isolation source: purple microbial (photo- and chemosynthetic) mats found in... | reverse complement strand
TGCTCTGGCGCTTGATCCATTCCACATAACTATGGAGCGAGACTGGTGCTGGGCCTATATAAGTCGTCTGTGCAAGGTATTGGTTGGCACGCTCAAACCCGGCGTCTGTAATGCCGTAAACATAAGAAATCGGTTGCAGGTCGCCACGGGTCACTTCGATGAGATGGGCGTCGCGCAATATCGAGAGGATCGGTTCAACAATGTTGTAAAAGTTCAGTCCAAGTGTTTTAGCAATATCTCCAGCTACCATGGACATATTAGCCTGCATGGCGCGGAGAATGATGCCCTCGATCACTGATTTAGAAATATCCAACTCATCTGGTGAAGATGGCTCTTTCGGGTATGGCTGCAACGCAGGCTGCGTGCTAGTCACAGAGGCGGATGGCATTGTGGGAGAAGGTGCTGCTTGTGGACGAGGTGAAAGCGGAGAAAGCCGTGGTGCTCCGTCTGGCTGCGGGTTGTTCAAAATCATGGTGTCTCCTTAATTGTTATATCTAGCAAGGTTTCAAAATCCCGACCCAATTCTTTCTGGCAACGGCGCGTCAATTGCCGATAACGCTTCTGGAACCGTGTTGATGCTACCACGATGCCTTCCGAGTTGTAAAAGATAAACTCATCGTAAAGAAAGCCATCGTAAAAATCAAACTGACGCCCGACACCCCAGCCCCACTCACGAGCAAAACAGCCAAAATGTTTTTTTCCTGCAAAATAAAGTTTTGTGCGAACCGTGGTGCCAATCAAATACCCGTCCACATGGCGACCTACACCAGGGAATTTCCCTGTCGAACACCGCACGGCCCATGCGATTTTTTCTTCAGGCTCAAGCGATTTAGTTAGTGCTTGACGGTACTCCTCTGGAACTAAACTGGGCAAAGGACTTTCTTCGTCAAACCCAACATCTCCTCCAATCTTGCCAAGGATGAACACTGCGTGCGCCTTTATCATCCTGAACACCATTGGCGAAACATAGATGAACAGTCCGAGTCCACTGATAACCACGCACAGAGCCACCAAGGGATATTTGACCACAAACAGTGTCCCCGCAACTACAAGCCCGTCCTCCAACAGACTGACAAAAATGTTCGTGAACGGCTCTGGCGAACTATTTATAAGCAGCCGCGTTCCTGCTTTCGCCGTGTGCGAGGCGAATGCTGCCCCGCCCGAAAGAAGGACGCCCAAGACCTCAAAAGAAGGGTGCGTCTGCCCGAGCGTTCCAACGGCCAAAAACATGGCACCGACAGGGCGGACGACCGTGTGTATTGTGTCCCAAAAAGAATCTACCCACGGGATTTTGTCTGCGAAAAACTCGAAACAATAAAAAACCAATGCCATGCCCCACACCCACGGCTGGGCGAGGTTTTGGAGAGGTTCTAGGCCAGGCTGCAATGTCAGCCAGCCCGTGTTGACAGAAAGGCCAACGACAAAAACCGTTAGGTAAAGACTGATCCCAGAAAGCAGACCGATCCCGATAGTGCCACCCAATAGCGACAATGTTTCCATGCGCTTATGTGCTTATTCCAATCTGCTTTACCGCGCAAATTTATTAGCCAAAGATTAACGCCGATTGTAAGGAATTTTATTTAACCACAAAGATCACAAAAGGCACAAAAATGTTCTGCATCACAGAATCTTCCTCTGTGTTATCTGTGCTCTATGTGGTTAAATTTTTTTTCTGTAGCCTTGCGCAATCAGGAAAGTTCAGGAACTCCAGAAACATCCATCTCAACGCGACCCAATATCCTTGCACCATCGTTGATGACCACTCTAGGAGCCTTGATGTCGCCAACTACGAACCCACCCGCGATGATTTCCGCTTTGTCGCTGACAACAATGTTGCCAGTCACTGCGCCTGAAATGGTGATGCTCTGTGCTGTCACATCTGCCCACACGCCACCGCCCTTGTTGACATGCACGATGCTTTCAACTTGGATTTTGCCCTCGACCTTGCCTTCGATGGTGAGTTCTTCTTTACCGATGATTTCTCCCTTGAAATGGGAGCCGCTTCCGATAACTGTGCCGCCTGTTGTTGATTCCATGGGAACGAACATTATGCAAGGAGGCTCCAAATGCAACCATAATTTTCAGCGTCAAACGACTTGCAAAAAATAAGTTTGTGTGTAAACTTACGAGGCAAACAAAAAATGCCCGCCATCATGTTTGTTGGCAGGTCTTGCAACAATTTAATAAGGAGAAAAAATATGAAAAGAATGTTTTTGTTTTTGGCCACTAACTTGGCAATCATCGTTGTCATTTCCATAACCACATCAATTTTCGGCTTTGACCGCTTCATAACGGCCAACGGATTGAATCTGGAAGCACTGCTGGGCTTTTCCCTAGTCGTTGGCTTCACTGGCAGTTTCATTTCGCTATGGATATCCAAGTGGATGGCCAAGCAGACTTACGGTATATATATAATTGAATCACCCAAGAATAGCGGGGAATCGTGGCTATTAGAAACCGTTCGTTCTCAAGCACATAAAGCTGGCGTCTCCATGCCAGAAGTTGGTATTTACGACAGCCCAGAAGTAAACGCCTTCGCCACTGGGTCATCGAAAAACAACGCGCTCGTGGCCGTTAGCACAGGGCTCATGAGCCAGATGTCACACCGCCAGATCGAAGGTGTCCTCGCCCACGAAGTCTCACACATAGCCAACGGTGACATGGTCACAATGGCACTCATACAGGGTGTCCTTAACACATTCGTTGTTTTCATATCAAAGGTGGCTGGCTTTTTAGTGGATCAAGCACTCCGCCGCGACAACGAAGAAAACAACGGTGTCGGCATGGGCTACTTCATAACATCCATCGTCTGCGAAATTTTCTTGGGCATCTTGGCAAGCATGATCGTCATGGCCTTCTCGCGGCGTCGCGAATTTGCCGCCGATGCCGATGCCGCCCGCATTTGGGGAAAAGAGAGCATCATAGACGCCCTGACGCAGCTCAATACGATTATGGATCGCGGCGGAGTTATGGACGACCGAGCTAAAGCCATTAGCTCATTCAAAATAAGCGGTGCAAAAAAAGGCGGCCTCCTTTCCCTTTTCGCTTCGCACCCCCCGCTGGAAGACCGCATAGAAGCACTGAAAAAGCTGCCCTGAGTAGAGAAGGAAAGCTGGCTGTTTTAGATTCTGGACTTCGGTCTATTGCGTGCCTCAAGGCATGTCGAAACCGAAATACTCCCTAGCGTTCCCATAACAGATACGCCTCACCATGCCGCCAACCGCTGAAAAATCGTCCGGCAATTCGCCCCGCTCCATCTCTCCGCCAAGCATATTGCATAGGATGCGGCGAAAATATTCGTGGCGCGGGAAAGACATGAACGAACGGGAGTCTGTCAGCATCCCCACAAAACGGGAGAGCAGCCCCTGCGCTGAAAGTGCGTTGAACTGGGCTTCCATCCCATCTTTCTGGTCTAGGAACCACCAACCAGAACCGAGCTGCATTTTGCCTGGCACAGTGCCGTCTTGGAAGTTGCCTATCATAGTGGCAAAAATGGCGTAGTCCGAAGGGTTCAGGTTGTAGAGTATCGTTTTCGGCAGATTACCCTCTTGGTCAAGGCTGTCCAAGAAACGCGAGAGTTTTTCGGCCTGCGAAAAATCTCCTATGCTGTCCCCGCCCACATCGCGCCCCAGTTTTTTGAAAAGCCTCGTATTGTTGTTGCGCAACGCCCCTAGATGCAGTTGCATGATCCAGCCCTTCCGAGCATTCATGGCTCCCACGCGCCGCATCACTAGTGCCCCAAAGGCTTCGCGCTCTGACGGGCTGGCGGACACTCCGTTACGAACCTTGTCGAATATCACACTGGCATCTTCATCTGAACACTGGGCAAAAGGTAAACTTTCAAGCCCGTGATCCGAAAGCCGCCCACCCATCTGGTGAAAAAAATCATGGCGCACTTCCAAAGTCTTGATGAGGCATGGCCAGTCAAGAATCGCCTCGCCACAAACTGCCTCCATGCGCCCCAGCCACTCGTTGAAAACGGCAGGCTGATCCACAGCCATCGCACGGTCAGGGCGGAATGTGGGGAACACCCTTGATGACGGGTGCGAAAATTCGCGGTGAAAATCCAGCGTGTCAGCGGGGTCGTCAGTGGTAGCCACAGCACGGACTTTGAACTTTTCCAAAATGCTGTGCGTCCCTAGCTCCGGTAGTTGGCGATTTGCCTCATCCCAAATCTCTTTCGCGGTCTCTGGCGAAAGAATCAGGTCAATCCCGAAATACCGTTTCAGCTCCAAATGCGACCAATGGTAAAGCGGGTTACGAAGTGCGTGCGGGACGGTCTTTGCGAAAGCCAAAAACTTTTCATAAGGGTCAGCCTTGCCCGTGCAATAATCCTCTGGGATACCATTGGCACGCATGGCTCGCCACTTATAGTGATCGCCCTCCAGCCATATTTCAAACAGGTTCGCAAAAACACGGTTTCGCGCCAAATCCTGCGGCGGGAGGTGGCAGTGGTAATCCAATATCGGCTCGTTCTCCGCGAACTCGTGAAAAAGCCTCTGCGCGGCACTCCCGTGCAGCATGAAATCATCGTGTATAAAAGACCTGCCCATAAGCATCTCCACTACCCTTCCATCCCTTTTAAAAAATCAGATCGTCATGGCGTGAAAACCGCCATCCACGACCACTTCCGACCCAGTGATAAACGCCCCAGCCTGCGATGCCAGCAACACCGTGACACCGATGAGTTCATGGGCAACACCAAACCGTTTCATTGGCGTGTGCCCCATGATTTGCCCCACGCGCTCGGGCGTGAGAACTTTTTTGTTTTGTTCCGCTGGGAAAAATCCAGGCACCACTGTGTTGACGCGGATACCTGCCTGCGCCCATTCGCGTGCGAGGTTCTTAGTCAGATTGTGAACAGCCGCCTTGCTCAACGAATATGTGAAAACCCGCGAAAGCGGTGTGATACCAGACATGGAACCCAAGTTGATAATCGAGGCTGGAATCTGGTTTTTCACGAAATACTCCCCGAATACTTGGCATGATTGGAAAAGTGATTTGAGGTTGATGTCAATTATGCGATCAAACTCCTCTTCACTGATTTCCAAAAACGGTGTCGGAGAATTCACTCCGGCTCCATTTATTAGAATGTCCACACGCCCTGCTTTTTCCAGCACTGTATTGAGCATGGCTTGTATATTCTCGCGAGAGGTTACTTCGCACGACTGGAACCATGCCTTGCCGCCGTTAGCTGCGATTTTTTCTAGGCGGATGCGTGCTTTTTCAGGGTCACGCCCAACGAGGACAACGGATGCACCAGCACCCGCTAAGCCCTCGGCCATCGCCCCGCAAAGCTCGCCAGTCCCACCAATGACAACAGCAGTTTTGCCAGAAAGGCCGAACAACGATTGAAGATATGTCTCTTGCATAGATCAAACCCTGCTCTGAGGCCGTTTTGAATCCTGCCAGTCAATGTGGTAAAACTGGCCTCGCGGCTGATCCACGCGCTCGTAAGTGTGCGCCCCGAAATAGTCGCGCTGCGCTTGGAGCAAGTTCTGCGGCAACTCCGCAGAACGGTAGCCGTCAAAGTATGCGAGTGCCGAGGAAAATGTCGGCACGGCGATACCATGCGCTACAGCCGCCCCTACAACCTTTCGCCAGTTAACCTGTGCGCCGTGGACTGTCTTGCTGAAATAGCCGTCCAGAAGAAGATTCGGCAACGCCGGATCTTGCTGGAACGCCTCAGTGATTTTCTGCAAAAAGGCTGCACGGATTATGCATCCGCCACGCCAAATCTGCGCGATCTTGCCGAAATCCAGTTTCCAGTTGAACTCTTTCTGCGCATCGCGCATGAGCTGGAAGCCCTGCGCATAAGAACAAATTTTCGAACAATAAAGTGCATCCCGTATGGCCGACACCATCTCCGCCTTGTCACCCTGAAATGCGGGAGCCGAAAACGAGAGGATTTTGGATGCGTTCACACGCTCTTCCTTCACTGCGCTCATGCACCTAGCAAATACCGCTTCCGCTATCGTAGGTGCTGGCGTCCCCATGTCCAATGCGCTCACCGAAGTCCATTTACCAGTCCCTTTTTGACCCGCCGTGTCTAGCACGCAGTCCACAAACGCAGCACCAGTGGCAGGGTCTTTCTGCGCCAGCACTTCGGCTGTTATTTCTACCAGATAAGAATTGAGTTCTCCTTGGTTCCACTGAGCAAAAACCTGCCCTATCTCAGCAGCACCCATGCCCAATAGTTTACGCATGACTTCGTAGGCTTCGCAGATCATCTGCATGTCGCCATACTCAATGCCGTTATGAACCATTTTCACATAATGCCCCGCGCCGTTCGGCCCTATGTAGGCCGCGCATGGGACGCCGCCTTTCACAGGCTCGCCCGCCTTGCCACCTTTGATTTCGCGCCCGGTCTTCTCGTCAACTTTGGACGCAACAGAGTTCCAGATAGGCTCTAGTAGGCTGTAAGCAGCCGGATCGCCGCCTGGCATGAGCGAAGGACCGAAACGCGCCCCTTCCTCGCCACCTGAAATGCCAGACCCGATGAATCGCAGCCCTTGTGCCGTCAATGCTTTCTCGCGGCGGATCGTGTCATTCCAGTTGGCGTTGCCGCAATCAATTATGATGTCCTGCTTGTCTAGCAGCGGAGCCAGTTCGTTGATGACGGCATCGGTTCCCGCCCCTGCTTTTACAAGCAAGATTATTTTCCTTGGCGTTTGCAACGATGCCACAAAGTCCTTGAGCGTCGCGCAGCCAAGCAGCCCGCCTGGCGTCGAAGTGTGTTTGCCCACGAACTCGTCCGTCTTTTCCTTTGTGCGGTTATAGACGGAAACACGAAACCCGTGATCCGCCATGTTGAGAGCTAAGTTCTGTCCCATGACAGCAAGGCCCACTAAACCGATGTCTGAAAATTTCTGGCTCATTTTTTTCCTTTTAAATATGTTGTATTACCGGACAACGCGTGCCCCGCCGCCGCCCATCACTTTTTCAACTTCCTGCATGCTCGCCATGGAGGTGTCCCCTGGTGTCGTCATGGCCAACGCCCCGTGCGCTGCCCCGTATTCCACAGCTTTAGCCGGGCCGTGTCCAGCCAGCAAACCGTAGATCAGACCAGAAGCGAAGCTGTCCCCGCCACCAACCCGGTCGTAGATTTCCAAGTTTTGATATTGGCGCGACTCGTAAAACTCGCCATCAGCCCAGCAGATCGCGCCCCAGTCGTTGACCGTAGCTGACTTCACAACGCGGAGCGTGGTTCCTATCGCCTTGAAATTCGGAAACGCCTCGACGGCTTTGCGAATCATCTTTTTGAAGCTGTCCACCTCGATATGCGAAATATTTTCATCAAGCCCTTCGACTTCCAGCCCGAGCGACGCTGTGAAATCTTCCTCATTGCCTATCATGACATCCACATTTTTCGCTATGCGCCTGTTCACCTCTTGCGCCTTGGCTTTCCCACCGATGGATTTCCAGAGTGACGGACGATAGTTCAAGTCGTAAGAGACTATGACGCCATGCTTCTGGGCTGCCTGCACTGCCTCTTCGGTGAACGCCGCTGCACTTTCTGAAAGGGCAGCAAAAATCCCGCCCGTATGCAGCCAGCGCACGCCGAGCTTGCCGAAAACATGATCCCAATCCACATCCCCACACTTGAGCTGCGAGGCAGCAGTCAGGCCACGATCAGGCACGCCGACTGCGCCACGGATGCCGAAGCCGCGTTCGGTAAAATTGAGTCCGTTGCGCACGCTACGCCCCACGCCATCGTAAGGCACCCACTTAACGAGCGACGCGTCCACGCCGCCCTGAAAAATAAAATCTTCTATCAGGCGTCCGATTTCGTTATCGGCAAATGCGGTGACAACCGCCGTGCGCAGCCCGAAGCAGCGGCGCAGACCCCGCGCTACATTGTATTCGCCACCGCCTTCCCACGCTTGGAACGAGCGTGCCGTTTTTATGCGCCCGTCACCTGGATCGAGGCGCAACATCACTTCGCCCAGCGAAAGCTGGTCGTATTGGCATGATTCTTTAGATTTTATTTTCAGCGTTTTCATCGTTGTTTTTTCTCCGTTTAATTGTTTGTCAGACTTCAATTTTTTTAAAATCTCCGAGGTTCCACGGCCCAACATTCGACTCGCTGGCCATTTCAGCAAAAGCAGTCATCTCTGCCTCCGTGAAAAGCAGTCCACCGTTCGCTTCGCTGAGGCGTGCCGCATCGGCCTCCATCTGGCCAGGCAAAAGGCACTTTTCGTTGCCGTGCCCCAAAATGTCGCCGATTACAGCTTTGATATTTTCTTTCTGCGAACGCCCTTTGGCGAACACGCCTGTCGAAAGTGCCTCGGGATGGATCACTTGGAAGAAGAAACACGGTGCCTGTTTCTCATTTTCCAGAGTGGGGTCTGGGCGGCATCGAATAGTAGGTAGCGAGCCACCTATGAAAGCTGCCACCAGTTCATTGATTAGCGAAAGACCGTAACCCTTGTGCGCTCCGAAAGGGAGTAGTGCCTTCACGCGATTTGCATCGGTGGTCTCCTGCCCATCGGCATCCACCGCACTCTTGGGAGGAAGAGGTTTATTTTCGCGCTGGAACTGCTGCACACGCCCCATCGCTATCACGCTCGTGGCCCAGTCAACGACTATCGGGAAACCGACAGCATCCATCGTTGGAAAACCCCATGAGTGCGGGTTGGTGCCCAGTGTGGGATATTTTCCGCCGTGCGGGACTACTTCGGTCACAGCAGCCGTGCAGTTGGTGTACGCGATGTAGCCTTTTTTGGCGACATCCATCACATAACCGCCGCCCCATAGATAGTGGAATGCGTTATCCACCGAAACCATGCCTACGCCGTATTTTTCGGCCAAGGCTACAGCGGCGTCCATCGCCTCGTAGGCGGTGGCTTGGCCTAGCTTGAAGTTTGCATCCCATACCTCGCACGCCGAAAAACGGGTGTTTTTCTTTTCAATAGTGGCGTTCGGGCGACATCCACCGACTTCGCTGCCAAACAGGTGGTCGAGGTGTATTGCCTTGATCGCGTTGTGCGTTCTAATGCCGTGCCACGACGCGTAGGCCGAAAACTGCGCTGCCGCTTGGCATTCTTTCTGGTTGAACCCACGGTGTGCGAAAGCTTTTTCGACAAGTGTGTTGTGCGTAGCGACAGGTACTACGAAATAAGATGTGCTCATGGTATTTTATCAGGCGATAGGTTGGATAGGGACTTGGTTGACTTGTGCGAGCGGCTTTTCGCCTTTGGCTGCCAGCATCAGGTTTTTCAAAGACATCGTCGCTTGGCGCACCACTGACTCGTATGTGCGCGACGCTACATGGGGCGTCACAAGGCAATTCGGAGCCTTGAGAAACGGGTGGTCAGCCGGGGGCGGCTCTTGATCCAGCACATCTGCTGCGTAACCCGAGAGCTGGCCGCTCTTGAGGGCATCTAGCACCGCATCGTTCTCCACCAACTCCCCGCGCCCTGTGTTTATCAAGACAGAACCTTTTTTCATTAGTGCGAGTCGCGCTGGATTCACCATCCCGCGAGTAGCATCGCTCAAGTTCGTGTGAAGGCTCACTATGTCGGAATTTTTGAAAAGCGTGTCCATATCAGTCACCCGCTCCACATGGTGCTGGGCGGCAAAAGCATCATCCCAGTAGAGGTCGTAGCCGAGCGTCTTCATGCCGAAAGCCGATGCACGAATGGCCATTTCTTTACCGATGCGCCCCATGCCCACGATCCCGAGTGTCTTCTCGTAAAGCTCGTAGCCTGTCATGCGCTTCCACTGGCCTTGGCGCGTGGCATCTATCGAAGGGATCAGGTTTTTGGTCAGTGCCAACATGAGCGTGAAGGCATGCTCCGCGACAGTGGTGTGGTTAACGCCTGGCGTAAAAAGCACAGGCAATTTTTTTTCAGTTGCGAAAGCCACATCTATTTTATCCACACCGATACCGTATTTGGAAATGACTTTTAGTCGCGGTAAAGCCTTTTCGATAACGGCGCGGGTGATAGCATCATCACCACAAAGGAAGGCGTCAAAAGACCCTGCCAACTCCATCATTCGCGATTCTGATAGCGGACCACGCTCGAACTGAATCTCCCAGCCCGTCGAGGCTAAAAGGTCTTTGTGTGAACCGGGGACATCTTGGAACGAGGTGCTTGTAACGAGAACTTTCATTTTATTTTTCCTATTGGTTTTTCGCAAAAATCACACACGAGTGTGAATTTTGCAAATCTTTTTTTAATTTTTTTTGGCACGCGAACCCATTGTTGCGCAACAAAAAAACAGCCACCCCGAAGGATGGCTGTTTGCCGAAACCTGAAACTCTGAATCAAGAGGCTGGCTCGTAAACAACAGGTGTGTCTCCGAATGAAATCCCCATCATCTTCGAACTCTGTATGAATTGACCATCGGGCGAAACCCGCTTGAGCTGCCCGACCGCTTCAGGTATTGAAACCGAACCAATCTGGTCGTTCATATAGCTAACCATGTGCCCGAATTTGCCTTGGCGGATCAAATCCACAGCGGCAACTCCGAACCTAGTGCCTAAAATACGATCCAGCGAAGTGGGATCGCCACCGCGCTGCAAATGAGCCAACACGCATTCGCGAGTTTCCCACGGCACGCGTTTGCCTATCTCCTCTGCAACTTGTGAAGCAATGCCGCCTAGACGCTTTTCGCCAATGCGCTTCGCGTCTTTCGTCGTCACATAATCACCGTCTTCAGCCTTGGCACCCTCAGCCACCACTACCATCGTAGAGCGGTAGCCCGCCATCATGCGCTTCTGAACAGCCTGCACAACATATTCGTAGCGGAACGGGATTTCGGGGATCAAAATGATGTCAGCACCACCTGCAATGCCGCCATGCAAAGCGATCCATCCAGCATAGCGCCCCATGGTTTCTACAACCATGACGCGGCGGTGACTGCGTGCCGTTGTGTGGAGTTTGTCTAGCGATTCGGCCACGCAAGTGCAGGCTGAATCGAACCCGAACGACATGGCCGTAGCGGAAATGTCATTATCAATAGTCTTCGGCACACCGACCGAGGGAACGCCGAATTCGTAAAGTTGCTGCGCTGTCGTCAGAGAGCCATCGCCGCCTATGCAGACCAAGGCGTTAATGCCAAGTGCTGTCACCGTATCTTTTGCTTGCTGGAGAATTTCTTGCGGAATCTGAGCTTTGTCGCCATGCCCGATTTTCGCAACGAAACGCCCACGGTTGGTTGTGCCGAGAATCGTTCCACCAAGCTGCATGATTCCTGAAGTGCGACGCCTATCCAAGACGGTGAAGGATACTGGCTCCAGCAAACCTTCATAACCATCGTGAAAACCGTAAACTTCCCATCCAAGTTCGGAAGAAGTACGAACCACTGCGCGGATAACCGCATTCAGGCCGGGACAATCCCCGCCACTCGTCAAAACACCGATACGCATTTTCTGTGACATAGGAATGTTTGGTTAGCTGCCCATCGGCAAACATGCAATCATTTTTATTCTGAAAACGAAAATTTATCTCTCGCAACACGATGTCTGTATGGACAAACGGACTCGCGCCCGCTAGGAAAAAGCAATGGTTATAAGCAGAACACCGTACCGCATTTCGTTTTTCGGTGGGGGCAGCGACTACCCCGGATGGTATCGCTCCCACGGGGGCGAAACACTGGCGACTTCAATAGACAAGTACTGTCACATAAGCTGCCGCAAACTGCCACCTTTTTTCGAACACCGCATACGGGTTGTTTATTCCAAAGTGGAGTACTGCCAGTCGTTAGAAGAAATACAGCATCCCGCCGTCCGAGAATCGCTCCGCTTCCTGAACTGCCGCGACGGGCTAGAAATACACCACGACGGCGACCTGCCTGCTAGGAGCGGCATAGGCACCAGCTCATCTTTCGTAGTCGGCCTGCTCCATGCACTACACGCCCACGCTGGGCGCATGCCGTCTAAAAAACAGCTCGCTGAAGAAAGCATCCATGTGGAGCAGACGCTGATCGGTGAGACGGTCGGCTCACAGGATCAAATCATGGCATCTTACGGGGGGTTGAACCATCTCTCATTCCACACGGACGGCACATTCCGCGTGCAGCCCCTCACGCTTTCAGTTGACCGCTCAAACGAGTTGCACAGCCATCTTTTGCTCTGCTACACTGGCATACAACGCGTGGCTTCCGAAATCGCGGGCAGCTTCGTGCCGACCTTGCTTGAAAAAGAAAAAATTATTCGTTTCATGGTCTCCATGGTTCACGAGGCGATGAACATTATATCGTGTGGGAACGATATGGCTGAATTCGGCAAGCTGCTCCACGAGGCGTGGATGAAAAAAAGAGACCTAAGCACCAAGGTGACTGGGGACAGAATAGACGCGCTTTACGATGCTGGACGATCCGCCGGTGCCACTGGCGGCAAACTGCTCGGAGCTGGCGGCGGCGGCTTCATGCTTTTTTTCGCCCCTCCAGAACGCCACGCGGCCATCATGGAGAAACTCTCTGATTTTCTCTGGATACCGTTCCATTTCGAGACTCAGGGCAGTCATGTGATTTTCTACGACCCCGACAAAGCGTAATGCCACCCCAATAAACTGCTCTGGGCGAATGTGTCGAATGTTGTAGGGAATATTTTGCATTCACGCCACGCCGCCGTGACGCCTCTGCCGTTTACTGCGACTATTGCCGCAGCCAACCGATGGCACATGCTCCCCTGAGATAAAATCAAGCCTCTCCTTTTTTCCTGAACGAAAGTAATCTACTCTCATGCACTCAGCCGCCCGCACTGTATCCACTCCTGCGTGCCCCACCAAATATTTGAAAAGGAATCCAGCCAACCTATGCGGATTTATTCCAGATGTCTGCCCACATTGAGAAAACAACCACCCGCTGAACTGCCAAAACGCATGGAACGGCGAACGCCCTTCCCACAACAGAGGAAGTGTCTCCACAAAATGCCCACTGTTGCCCACCATGTCCCAATACCGCGAGAAACGAGACATATTCCTAATAGTTGAAAAATCCATCCACCTGTTCGCGAGAATTTCGTATGGCGGATAATCATCGTAAACCATCCTGCCACCGCTATCGTGCCTAGCTATTGGTGCCCCGCGCAGCCGTTTCAAAAGGCCGACCTGAATCTCGTGTGGTCGCCATGAGATGAGGCGGTCAAAGCCGTCCGCGAAAGATTCCAGTGTTTCGTAGGGTAGCCCAGCAATAAGGTCAGCGTGTATATGCACCCGAGTTTTTTCTCTGAGGAAAAGCATGGCAAACTCCAGTGCAGCATCGTCCCTGCGTCGCCGCACCGCATCTAGTGCATCGGCGCAAAAACTCTGCACACCAACCTCGAACTGGACAGAAATCTCGCGAGGCAATGCTGCGAGCTTCTCCATAAATTCTTGCGATAGGCGTTCTGGCATAATCTCGAAGTGCAAAAACAAGCCAGGCCTAGATTGCTTTATGAAAAAATCCAAAATTGCCCCGCAGTCGGCAGCGTCCAAATTGAATGTGCGATCCAAAAATTTAAACTGCAATGCCCCTCTGTCCAGAAGTCTCTCCCACTCTTGGAACAACCTGCTCAGATCGAATCTGCGGACTGATCCATCCAGTGATGAAAGGCAAAACTCGCATGTGAAAGGGCACCCGCGCGAAGCTTCCACATAAATCACGCGATGCCTTATATCGTGGTCTGAATAAAAACGGAACGGCATCTCCACGGAGGCCAAGTCTGGCGGCGTAGCATAAATGATGCGCGGGAGAGCCGTGCCGTCACCACCCACCAAAATCTGGCGGCACAGTTGTAGAAAAGCAGCTTCCCCCTCCCCTGCTATCACATAGTCAGATGCGACAGCAACTGGATGGCTCTCCGGGGCATAACTCACCTCTGGGCCACCGAGGACAACGATGGTTTCTGGTGAATTTTTTTTTACTATGGAAAGCAAACGCGCCGTCTCAGCAACATTCCAGATGTAAACGCCGAAAGCGACCACCTTCGGGCGGCGTTCCAGAACAGCCTCAGCCATTTCTACAGGTCTCTGCTTGAGATCAAACTCCAGTATTTCGGCACGACTCTGCAACTCCGCCAAATTCGCAAAAAGCGATCTCAGGGCGAGAGATGCGTGGATATACTTTGCGTTTATTGTAGCTAGAACAATGTCAGACACGATCACCTAATCCTCACCTAATTTTTTAAAATGCGAACGACGACGCAGCCTCGCATCCTTTCTTCATGAACCGCAAGGCTCTGTGGAGTGCTAAAATTCAATTTCTTCCTCTTTCATTCT
>JFJP01040025.1_pt1 | contig 14207 bp, 13 predicted proteins | sample 431651 | NCBI WGS metagenome assembly JFJP01 (sample SAMN02602958, study PRJNA72255) | Microbial mat metagenome, whole genome shotgun sequencing project. | biome: fresh water; feature: sink hole; material: water; isolation source: purple microbial (photo- and chemosynthetic) mats found in... | reverse complement strand
TATCGACCACATAATATTCACTTTCGAAACCGGCAGCAATTTTCACAAATTTATTTCCTGCTGCCGTAAGATCCTTGCAATAAAGCGAGTTGCCGCTGGTGCCTTCACTTTCCGACAGGATCAGATAATGTTCGTCCTCCGTTGTGCCGGCATAGTAGTTTCGCAGCGGGAAATTGCGATTCTCAAATATAAGCTTGTCAGCGCTTTGGTTTGTACCAAGTTTGTGGTAATAAACCTTATGAAACTCATTACGGTTCGAAAGCTCCTTATTTTTTGCAGGCGCATCGTACCTGCTGTAGTAGAAACCATCGCCCTGCCACGAAGCACCCGAAAATTTCACCCATTCAATTTTATCGGGAAGATTTTTCCCTGTTGCAACATCCAACACGTTGAATTCGGACCAATCGCTTCCTGCTTTGTTGATGGAATAGGCCATGTATTTCCCATCATGCGAAACACTAAGATCACCTATAGCAACAGTTCCATCCGCCGAAAGTGTATTGGGATCGATCAGAACACGTGGCTCTCAGTTAATGCCTTTCTGAACATAAATTACATATTGATTTTGCTTTCCTTCATTTTTTTCAAAAAACACCCATTCGCCTTTGCTGAACGGAACATCCATTTTAGGGAAATCCCATAAAGCCTCGAGTCGTTTATGGATCTGATCGCGAAAAGGAATTTTCGCCAGGTAATCGTTGGTGACTTTATTTTGAGCTACAACCCAGGCTTCAGTTTCGGCGGAGGTATCGTTTTCGAGCCATCGGTAAGGATCAGCAACCGGGGTGCCAAAATAATCATCGGTTTGAGTAACTTTTTCAGTTACCGGGTAATTAATTTTTTCCTGCACAGGTTTGTTGTTTTTGCAGCCCGTTATCACCATAATAGCAGCAATTGAGCTCAATATTATCGTTGTTTTCATAGTATGAATTTAAAAGGTAAAAGTAGAAAAAAATGCTATAACAGGAAATCTCAAATACTGTTTATTCAAGAAAACAAAAGAGGAATATACATTCGTACTTCATTATCAGACATCAATGACCGACTTACTTTTTTGTATTATAAAGGACTTAACAGGAATAATTATTTAATATATTTGCAGAAAGCTCAGCTTCAACCAATCAAAATCTAAACTACTGGTTATGAAATACGTAAAGTCATTCAGGGCAAATAATGTTGCCGAATTGGACGAAACTGAAATCAGGGAAAAAGAATACCTTCATCAATACACTGAATTTGACGAAAATGGCCATCCGGTTTTAGCTATTACCTACCTTCCCGATGGTACTGTTGAGCACAAGTATGTATACAAATACAATAGCGAAGGAAAAGTAATTGATGAATTGCTGCTTGAAAGTGACGATGAAGTTACTGAACACCGAAGCATGGAGTACAATTCCGATGGCCAGCTTACCAAAGAGTATATCCATTACCTCGACGGAACGGCTGATGAACTGATTTTTACTTATGACCAGCAAGGCCGGCTTATAAGCAGGCGAAGCATTGACAGTGAAGGCGAAACAGGCAATTACCTGGTAAATGTTTACGAAGAAGATCATGTGATTTCGGAATCGGAATACGATATAACCGGAGAGATCATTACTCAGCGGAAAATTATTTATGATGAGAATGGTAAAATTACCGAAGAGGTATTTAAAACCCCTGAGGAAAATTACCAGATCCTTTATAGCTATGATGAACAGGGAGTAGCTTCAGTGCGCCGCCGCTACAATGAGGACAAGCATCTGATGGAACGTAATACCTTTACATACGACTCCGAAGGCAGAATATCCGAATCAATGGATGAAACTTCGTCGGGAATAGAAATTACCTATACAGCATATGATTCTGCGGGAAATGTTATTCTTCAGGAAGAAAAAACCGAAGAAGGGGAATTGCTGAGCAGCATTGAACGTACTTACGACAATTTAAACCGACCGCTGTCTACTTCTGTCGTTTCTCAAAGGCCAAACCAACAAGTGGCGCAACACTACAGGCTAAGGACTAAATACGAATAATTTTATTTTAGAGCCCGGAAATCCGTGAACAACGATTTTCGGATAAGTCCTTCTTTACCTAGTACTATTAATTGAACAACCACTGAAATCACTCAGGTTTTAATGACCGTTTTCATTCCAGGTAACTTACTCCAGCATTAAATAGCAGTCAAGCCTCATTCTGAGTTTTTAAATGTTTGATCATTTTCAGCCAGGTATTGATTCAGGGGAATTGGCATGTTTGTTTTAGCCCAGTCAACAGTTACAGTATATTGTTTCTTCAATTCGGTAAAGTCGAGCAATGCAAAATCTTCTTCAAAATCAGGAATATAAACGTAGGTGTGAGCCGCAAGTTCAGGGTTGTTTTGCTGTAACTCTCTCATACTTTTCAGGAATCCGTTTCGGGCCAGGTTATCAATCCAAAGGCCTAATTTGTAGAAAACCCTGGTATCGATATTTCCAAAATTCCTGACTTCATTGCTTATCCCACGTCCTGAATCGCTCTTTCGACTAACAATTATTAGTGTATCCACACCAAATCCCCGGTATTTTTCGTATTGCAGAACTGCCTGATACGGTATGTGATCATCAGCAAAGCCTCCGTCAACAAACGAAGAATTTGGCAAGCCAAATGACTCCCGGAAGCGGGCTGAAGGAAAAAGTATAGGAATTGCAGTTGATGCCAGCAACGCTTCCACCAGGTTAAAACCGGGATTGCTTTCTGTATTTATACTTAAATTACTCAACCGGTATGTTTTCGAAAACGGAGGTACTATATCAACATCTGAAATTGAAATTGAGCTATTATACGGCAAATCACCGATACTTTTGTATCCCAGGCTGTCATTAACTACAGCAGTGAGGAGTTTCCGGAAGGGTTCATTATTAACAGGAAGCGTTCTGCCGTTTCTGATAAAAATATCTGCATTATTGAGATTGAACAGGATAGAATGATATCGGTCCCATGAAAATTTGTTTTCAAGGATAGCATTCAGCATAACTGTGTTTAATGCACCTGAACTGGTTCCTGAGATGAAACAGATATTGCTGAGCCATCCTGTATTTTGGAGGTTTTCGAGCAAGGCTGCTTCCTGAACTATCCGGGCAGCGGCACCTGTTATCACCACTGCAGTACCACTGCGTTTCTCAAAACTAATTGTCTCAATTTCGGGCCGTGCAACAAGATTTTGAATAACTAATCCAATGTAGATCAGCACAAATAGAATAATACTGAACACAAATACTCTCAATACCTGGCGCATAGCATTTTAAGATAAAAAACCAATATGCAAACAAGTTGAACCCAGAGATACAAAGTTAACGAATTATAGGAGCTAAAGCAATATGCATCCGATAATTAATGATTTTTGGTTGCATGCCGAAACAACTGATTCAGTTTATGCCTCTATCTATTTATAACATTCCGGAACAGGAAAATCAGGACGAAGGTCCCGGGTGATTTTTGCCAGGTTTCAGGCCCGTAATATCAGGACAAAAGTTGTATATTGAATTAGTATGAGCCAATCGACAGGAAACCGAAAATGGAAACAAATAATTATTTCAAATTAAAACATAGCAGCGATAAGCGTTTAAGCACTGCTCTGAAAATACTGAAAAAATAAAATCGTTAATATGTATCACCTTTTTTATATTTTTGGATAAAGTATAAAACCAAACCACATTTCGCTGTTTATCTTTTGCCGAAGGCATTGGATCCGTCAACTTTCATATTATGAAAATTATACAATTATTTATTTCTATAGGGTTTACGCTCTGCATTTTACAAGACAACTACGCTCAAACCAAGGTTTTTCACACACAACGGCTAACCAATAAACCACCGGTAATTGATGGCAAATATGATGAACCAGCCTGGGATGCTGTTGAATGGTCGGGTGATTTTACGCAGCGTGATCCGAATGATGGTGCAGATCCATCGCAAAATACCGAATTCAAAATCGTATTCGACGACAACAACCTTTACATTGTAATACATGCTTTCGATTCAGTTCCGGGGGATATTGTAAGACGGCTATCACGCCGCGATAAAGATGACGGCGATTGGCTGGCATTTTCAATTGACAGTTATTCCGATAAACAGACAGCATTTAATTTCGGTATTACCTCGGCAGGAGTGCAATTTGATTTTATGTTTGTGAACGATAATGGAAATGACGCAAACTGGGATGCCACCTATTATGCAGCAACAAGCATTGATGAATCAGGATGGACTGCCGAAATGCGCATACCCTTGTCGCAACTGCGCTTTGCCAGGCTTGACAAGCACACATGGGGAATAAATATCTTCCGCTATTTATACCGCAAGCAGGAACTTTCGCTTTGGCAGCCTGTACCACGCACTGCGCCCGGACTTGTTAGTCTTTATGGTGAGTTACGCGGCCTCGATGGTATAAAACCCAGGCGTGAAATAGAGTTATTGCCCTATACGTATGCCAAGGCTACTTACGATAAGAAGGAAGAAGGAAATCCATTTAAAACCGGACAGAGTTATACCGCAACTGCAGGCCTCGATGGCAAAGTAGCTGTTACAAACGATCTCACGCTGAATTTCACCATAAATCCTGATTTTGGACAAGTGGAGGCCGATCCCTCCGTTGTAAACCTAACCGCATTCGAAACTTTTTTTCCTGAGAAGAGGCCGTTTTTTGTTGAAGGGAAAAACATCTTCAATTTTAAACTTACAGGCGCTGACAGCGATAACAATATGAATATGCTGTTTTATTCGCGCCGTATCGGCAGGGCACCACATCTAACGCTTTATCCGGATTCGGGAATTTACGTGAACGCTCCCGAACAGACCACCATCCTCGGGTCTTTTAAATTATCAGGAAAAACAAGGAAAGGTTTTTCAATCGGGATTATTGAATCGGTGACCCAAAACGAATTTGCAACCATCGATTCGGCAGGAGTGCGGCGCAAAGAAGGCATTGAACCACTAACAAATTATCTTATTGCACGGGTATCGCAGGATTTCAATAAAGGCACTACAACAATCGGGGGTATTTTTACAGCTACCAATAGATCTATCCGGGAGTCCCAGCTGGAATTTCTTCCGAAGACTGCTTATTCGGGAGGATTAAATGCAATACATTTCTGGAAAAACAAAACCTATTATTTATCAGGACGGGCCGTTTTTTCGACAATTTACGGCAGCGAACAAGCTATCAAAAACCTTCAGCTTTCGCCGGTAAGGTACTATCAACGTCCGGATAATTATTATACCACTTACGATCCAACACTTACCCGGTTAAACGGCTACGGAGGAACTGTTGAATTCGGGAAAGCCGGAACCGGTAACTGGCAGTTTCTCAATTATATAACTTTTCGGTCACCCGGACTCGATTTTAATGATGTAGGATATCTTAAACAAGCCGATGAAATACAGGAGTTATTCTGGCTGCGCTATCGGAAATTCAAGCCATTTGGCATTTTCAGGTGGGCTTCAGCTAACTTTACTGAATATATTACATGGGATTTTGGTGGCGAGAATACGAATAAAGGACTTGATTTTAATGCAAACGGTCAGTTTAAAAATTATTATACCGCCGGAGCTGGCATTAACTATGCAGGTACAGCACTTTCGCGGGGCGAACTTTGGGGTGGACCTGCCCTGCTACTGCCTCCGATATTAAGTTTTAATTTGTTTGCCGAAACTGACAGCCGGAAGAAAATAATGTTCAGAGCCAGCACTTCTCATTATTACGGACAGCAAAACTATAGCAACAGTCATAAGTATTCGTTGGAAATAACCTATAAACCAACCAACACATTGTACTTCTCTCTTATTCCGCTGTTTACCTATGGATTCAACCAGATACAGTTTGTTGACGATGTAACTCACAACGATGATCCCCGGTATATTATGGCAAGTCTCGACAGGAAGGTATATGAACTTTCGATGCGGGTGAATGTGAGTTTTACACCGGAGCTTTCGCTTCAATATTATGCCCAACCTTATATTTTTGCAGGCCAATATGTTGACTACAAACGTATTACTGATCCAAAAGCTGATGATTTCACAAACAGGTATCAGCAGTACAGCGACGATGAAATATCATATAATGAGCTATGGAATGCATACCTGATTGATGAAGATAACAATGGAACCACTGATTACGGATTTTATAAACCCGATTTCCATTTCCTGCAGTTCCGGTCGAATATGGTTTTGCGTTGGGAGTACAAAACCGGCTCATCGCTTTACCTGGTTTGGTCACAGGGCCGCACCAGTATTGAGGAAGACGGAGAAAATACATTCGGTCAGTATTCCAAAGATCTTTGGAACACGCAACCCCGAAACGATATTATGCTAAAAATTTCCTACCTGATAATTTTCTGATTCAGAGATATCTGCAAGTACTGCTCTTTTACTATTCTGTTTTAAAAAACTACCAGCAAACCAGGTAAAAAAAAAGCAAAAGGTTTACTTTATCATTTTCAGGCCGCTGAGTGCAGAGCTATCATTAGGCCTGAGAATAAGTGCATGATTAAACAATACTTTTGCATCAGCTGATTTACCAGTGCTTAGTTTCGACCATGCCAGCATAATCACCGAGTCATAGTCTAAAGGGTAAAGATTGACTACTTTTTCGAAGAGTTTTGTCGCATTAACAAAGTCCTTCCTGTTGTAGTAGATAACACCCAGCCAATAATTAGCAATTGTGTTCTGTGGATCGATTTTGAGTATTTCGAGGTAGTTTGCCTTTACTTTGTCCCAGCTTTCGATAGCACTAAGTGGTTTCACACAACCAAAACGGGCTTCGATGGCATAGGGTTTCAGCAAAATAGATTTTTCGTAATATTTTATTGATTCAGAGTATTGCTTTGCCAGGTAATAGAGCCATCCAAGCCGGATATTTACAATATAGCTATCCGCTTTATAAATCGTCTTCATCGTATTTATAGCTGCTACATAATTGCCTGATTTCTCCGATTCGAAGCTTTTAACAAATGCGGCCTGTGTTGTTGCATTATTTTGTGCCATGAGGTAACCGGACATTACAGTTATGGTTATGGTAAGCGCGATTCTTTTTAAAGTTTCCATATTAATCCTCCTAAAAATGATTGCTGAATGTATTGATTGGTGGTTTGCTCTACCTGTTTGGTATCGTACAGGTAATTGCCGTATAAAGTTACATTTTTGTTTATATTCCAGTAAAGTGATAATCCCATCCGGAACAAAGTCGGGTCAATTGAATTGTAAATGTAAAGCGCATTGTGATCGGTATAGTTCTGGATATTGCCCAGAGTTACATTTCCTTCGGCCCATACCGATTTATAAATGCGTGCACCCATATACTGTGAAAATATCATCCGGCTATTCGTTTCTTCAATCAATCCACTAAGGTATGAATTAAAATAAAAATTAGATTTTCCGGGCAATGTTACACCGGCAAATAATCCGATTTGTTTAAAATCGCCAATATCGTACCTGAAAAATGATCCGTTAACACCTAATGTAAACCGGTTTAGCCGGGTTGATAATGAAGCAAATACAAGATTGCCAGGGTATTTATACCCATCGAGGCTTGTATTAAGATGATGATACGCTAACAACAGGGATGTATGCGGGCTTACTGACCAGTTTAGCAATGCAAAATAGTCGGGCTGTTTTATCAGGGTTGAATCCACTGTTTGTTTATAATTAGAGGCCGATTGATAGATTGACAGCCGGTAACCCGTTTGTGTATAAATTCCGGCCCTATAATAAGCTGGGTTCGAACGGGTATCAATGTTATTGCTTTTGTAATTATATTCCAGATCAATGGAAGCAACCGGATTAAACGCGTTAATTCCGAGCCTGTTTTTAGTTTCTGCTGAAAGCTTTTTAGCATGAACACGTGCATTGGCAATGTTGCCTGTATTTAATCCGCAATAATACAGATACTCGCGGGTGTCGGGGTCATATTCATCAAAGGCAAGGGCTTTTTCGTACTGTTTCTGTGATGCATAATAATCTGCCTTATTAAAATATGCAAATCCCATCCGCTGCCTGAGTCGTTTGAAATCAATATTTTGTTCCAGGGCCAGTTTCCCTGTTTCAATCAGCTTTTCCCAATCACCGGTGAGATAACATTGATACGTTATGCTGTCAGCCGTAGCCTGCGTTAATGTATCCTGCGCTTTCAGCATCACCGGAAATAAAAGCATAACGGTAAGAATTAATTTATACATGTAGCTTTTATTTTGGTGTTGTTGGATTCAAAACTAAACTCTTTGATGCAATTTTCCCGGATTGTTATTGTGCTGCTGCTTTCACTGTGGCTTTTACCCCATATGGTTACTTCTATTTGTGTTGCGAGGGTAATCATTCCGGAGTCGAAAACAGTATCTGCTGATGCTAACTTAATTGAATAATCAGCCCTGATGTATGTGTAGAAAGGCGCAATAAAATCGTGCAGCCATATGCGTATTCTTTTATTCCTGATGGTATTAAGCGGCATAGCATCCTTAACTGCAACTGCATCAGGATTTACTAAAAACACTTTATAGGCCGAAAGGTAAAAGTAGTAAAGCAGGGATTTCTTATCACCGTAAAAAGCAGTAAAATAGAACATTGAACCATCGTTTACATAATAGGCAACCGATTCGGTGGATTTACAATACAGGTATTTATTGTTATATGCATCCGTATATGCTTCCCATTTTTCAATGATTTCGACACCTTTGCCGTTAACAAACCTATATGTAAGGCTTGTATCGGGCATAATATCGAATACTGCTTTTAGCAAAGGATTACCGGTAATACCTGAAACTTTAACTCCTTCTGCAGGTACAGAGAACTGCCGAAGCTCACTCTCGGTTTTCCCATTCTGATGGTAGTAAGCAAAAGGATAAAAAATTGTTTTAGCACCAAGGAGAGGAGTTGTCTGAACCTGGAAATGCAGGTGCGGCTCAGGCGAACGACCTGAGTTTCCACATGCTGCCACCAAATCCCCACGTTTTACAAAGTCGCCTTTCGAAACTTTAAATGATCCTCTTTTCAGGTGCGATATCTGAGTGTACAGACCAGGCAAATGCCTTATAATGATTGAATTGCCCCAATTATTCGAAGTGTTCACTTTCCCGATCTCGTTGTCATCAATAGTATCAATAACTTCTTCAACAATACCATCAGCAGGGGCCAGAACCGGTTTATTATAACAATAGTAATTCTCGCAAAGCAGCCCGTTTGAGCTATACGTTTTCATTTTTTCGTCATGGATCATAAAATCCAGGGCTTTGCCCCAGTCCCCTTTATGCGTATATTCACCATTGTATGCCTGGGTTACACTCCACTCACCCCAGAAAGGCAGGTATAATGGGAAATAAAGAAATTGCGCAAGCCGATCCTGGTTGTTATTAAAGGTATAAAGGTTTATTTCAGGTGAATAATATTGAATCGGAGTCAATTTTAATTTTGCAGGATTTACCCTCAGTTTGAGGAAATAAACAAACAGGATTACCACAAACGAGAAAGGAAGTGAAAACACGGGCAATTGAATAAATCCCAGCAACTTACTCATAAATAACAACACAAGCGATGTAAGAGGCACCAGCAGCACAGCCCATAAATAGGAATACCCGGATGGAATTATAAAGAAACCGCCAATAGCAATGGCAACCATAATATAGTTGGCTCCTATATTGTAATAGGTAATACTCGCAGCTTCGGACCCCGAGAATTGTGCAAACAGGTATGCCGAAAGAAAACCAAGCACGGTTAATGAAAATGCAATCCGCGAACTGATCAGGACAACAATGGAAATTAAGATTCCCGCAATAAGGTTATTCTGGAAGAAGATCGAACTCATCGAACGGAGGTAAATATCAAGCATTTTATTGATAGGCAAAGCATCAATGGTTTGAAAGAAGGAAAGCATTGAATTTCCGCCAATTGCATACATTTCGTTAATCCAGTAAATGTTGCGCTGGGTTAAACCCAGATTCTCAAATTGCGAGGAAGGCAGTACTATAAACCAGAATGTGAGAACAAATGGAATACTGAGAAAAGGCAAACCGTTTTTCCCTAACCAACCGCCTAATGTAACTGAAAGAATCAGAGTTAGTAATGCTGCCAGCAGCAATAAACTAAAAAACACATAACCAGGATCAAAGAATGTCCCCATTCCCATGCCTGTAAGTAATGCATTAAAACTGAAAATCCCGTTTTTGAGCTGAATTTTATCCAGCCCCATCGAGTTTGCAAGCAATACAGTCACCAATACCGCAATTAATCCGCTTAACCCGGCGAAGAAGTTAAAAAACGTCACCATTAGAATTACTGATGCCAGAATCTTATTGTTGAAAAAGAATATGGCAGAGTAGCTGTTCAGCGTGGCAGGCAGAATAGTGTTGCGAAAAGTATCAATATAGTGGCGGGTAGGCATATCAGGAGAGTTATGGGCAAAGGTTAATGATTTAATGCAGAATGGATAGTGTAGAGCAATAATGATCGGAATTCAAATTCCTGCTGTTTTTAAGATTGGGGTGTTTTAGTTTCTGATTTTCTGTTTTTTCTTACTTCCTTTTTTCTCCATCATAAAATCCGACATCGATTCTTGCATTTCATTGTTTATATAGTTTGAAAATTTCTTTCCTGGTCGGACAAGTACAAATGAATGAATCACCAAACGACATCTTATAATTGCACAATGACCTGGTATCATTTTCAACAAAATAAACTTTTTGATTAATGCAACTTTCAACTTTACAACAACCCTGTTGATTGTTGTTCAAACAATCAAAATTCTTGTGACAGCTCAATGTAACTGCCAGTATTTTCTTGTCGATTTCCATGTGAATTATATTAATTCCTCATTTTATAATGGCAATATTCCTCTTTTACAATTGTTGTTATCCTATTGCTCAAAGCGATAAGATTGAGACCAAAAATAATACCATTTTACCGGAATCACCTTAAATACTCCGGAATCAGTTCATTCAACTGAATATTTTCCAATGTTTCAGCCTTCCTGATCACATGTGTATTATTATCATTGTCAATCAACACAATATTAGGACGTAAGGTTATAAACTGCATCCACTGCGTCATATTGTATGCTCCAACTATGTGCACAACCACATGATTGCCCTTTTCGAGCAAAGGCATGGTAATGCTTTCGCGAACAACATCAATGTTCATACAGAGCGGGCCATACAGTACCATTTCTTCGGTATGCTGTCCGTAGGATTGCGTTGTACTTATCTGATGATCATACCAGAATGCCGTAAAAAGTGTATTGACACCAAAATCGAGAATTGTAGCCCTTCGTCCATCCGAAAGCCTTTTGTTGGCCAGAACTGTTCCAAGTAAAAAACCTGCATCATCAATAAGCACACGACCCGATTCGAGTATCAGTAAAGGTAAATCCTCCTGCTTGAAGCCGTATCCCAGAATTACATCTGTAATGGCATCAGCGAACTGATCGATGGAAGGAACTGTATCCGAACCTGGCAGGTAAGCCCCTTTCAGAGTATTTGTTGAAGGAAAACCTCCGCCCAGATCGATGTACTGAAGCACTTTGTTAAACTTCTCCTTTACACTCCATGTTAACTCGCATAATTTAGTTGCAGCAACAGCATATGCCGATGGCGAAAGCATAAAAGTACCGATATGACAATGCAGCCCAACCAGATCCAGGTTTTCGGAATTGATGATCCGTGTAATGGCAGTCCAGGCCTGACCGTTTTCGAAATTAAACCCGAACCTATCCCATTTTGGATAAATGCCTGTATCCATATTTACACGTATGGCCACGCGGGGTTTCAGGTTGTTTTCTTCGCTGAGCTTGATAAGCGAATAGAGTTCGTCGAAATGATCGATATGGATCAATGAATTGTTTCGGGCAGCGGCAATAAGTTGCTCGTCTGTTTTATCGGGACCATTGAAAATGATTTTGTTGCCGGGAACGCCATTATTGAGGGCTTTCTCATATTCAAAACCTGATACAACTTCGGCCCACGATCCTTCCTGGTGAAAAATCCGGCAAACTGATAATTTCGGCGGATTTGTTTTTCAGAAAGCACAAACAACGGTGATCCATATTCATTTATCAGGGTTTTTACCGGTACACTTTCGATGTGGGTTACCGGAACATTTTCGGTGCGGGTACCGAATTTATTCATAAGCCCGGTGCTCATTTTCTTTATTATCGGTCGTTCGTATCTTAATTTTTCCATGATTTATTAATTGCTAAAAATCTTTTTTATTGTATGTGTACTATTCGAAATTGTTCTAATTGTGGCGATCCACTTCCCTTAACAAATTCACCGAAAGGTTTGAGCCAGTTTACTATATTTTCCTCTGTATCTTCAATAACACAATTAATTCCAACTTCCATATATTCGTCGCTGAAAATCACTTGCTCATATCCAAAATCCCGGACTATTTTGCAAGTATCCGGTTTAGTCTGAGCAATTTCACTCGATAATAATAGGTGTAATTTCATGATTTTCAGTATGTCTTTAACCGTTAGGTTGCTTACAAGGATTATACATAAAGGGCCGAAAAGCTATTTTTTTTATTAAAGATTAACCAACCAATGAACTGATATACAACAACAGGTATGTACCGCTGCTCTTTCAGGTAAAACCAGGCTGATAAGGAACTGATGAACTTAAAAAACACTGAATAAGTTTTGCCGCCTTAATTGTGCAACAATGCTGTATCCTGGCTATTGGTTATTGTTTTCCCTTGGGGTGCTGATGATTGCGGTTAGTTCCTCCTGGGAAATAAACTGTGCTGAATATGTACTTCCCAAACCAACAATCTGACCATAAAATGAGCGCATATGATTTCTGCTTCCCATCGATAGATTTTCCCACACCAGGTTGAGGTCCTGATTATCTGTTTTCGAGATGGCTTCTTTCAGGTCAAAGATATCCAGATCTTCGATAGTTGCGCCAACTTTGTAGGCATCAAGCACACTTGTGCTTCCAGTTGCAACCAATTGGTCATAAAGCTCCTGCAAGTGATCATCGGTAAAAACACCTACCTCAGTTGTTGTAACAGGATCAACCAGCGAATACTTGTTTATTAATACAAGAACTGCATCAGTATGGTCTTGTTCACTTGAAGAGATATTCAGAAAAACATTTACATTCCATTTTGCATACAACGTTACATAAACATCTTTGGCCAGCTTTTCTTCTTCGCGCATTAAAAGCAGGAAATTTGATTCATCTGCATTCAACGCTTCGGCGGGCAAAGCATTAATTTGAGAAATAAGGTCAGTAGCTACAACAGGTTCATCTTTTGAGCATCCATGGCTTAGGACTACCACCATGAATAAGAGCGAAATTATACTCTTCGATATGATTGTGATTATGTTTGATTTTTGATTCAATAGTTGCGTTTTCATCGTTTTTGAGTATTTGAAGTTAAATTTTAGAATTGACTAGTTTATTTTTTTTATTGAAAGCTATCACTTATTAGGCTTTGAATTTAATGTTTCCGGCTGGTTCTACAAAGTACGATTGTACCGTTTCGATCTGCTGAAAGAATTACAAAACCAGGGTACGATTAAAATGTCGCATTAAATGTACCCTGGCTTGAAATCTTATTGAGGGCAAACACCGGTGCCGGTTTCATTAGTGGCAGAAATTATCTGATCGAAATATTCCTGACTGATAAACTGTGGAGTATATGTTACCCCTTTTGCCTTTAATTGCCTGTTAAATGCGCGCATATGATTGCGTGATCCTCTTTCGAGGTTTCCAAAAACATACAGAATATCCTGGTTATCAATATCGGTAGTTATGTGATTGTGCAGATCAAAAATATCGAGATCTTCGATGGTTGCGCCAACAGTAAGAGCCGAAATAAGAGATGTGCTTCCCTGGGCAACCAGGCTGGTGTATAATTTCTGCAGATCAGCATTAACAAATACACCGGCAACATGACTTTCGGCAGGATCGGCAAGCCCATATTTTTTCAGCAGCGTTCCAACAGCCAATGTATGTTGTGTTTCACTTTTCGATATATTATTGAAAACCGGAGCATTGTGAATAGAGTATAACATTACATATACATCTTTTGCAAGAAGTTCTTCTTCGCGCATGCCGTTGAGTGCATCAATTTCGGCTGCCGACAAAGGCTCCACAGGAAAAGTGTTAATACAACTATCGGCTAAAACGGCATCAGCAAGGGCTGTGTTTTTTTCAACAAGAGCAGCAGATTCGTCTGTCAGCGTGTATTCTTCGGAAGTT
>JFJP01005802.1_pt1 | contig 14207 bp, 15 predicted proteins | sample 431651 | NCBI WGS metagenome assembly JFJP01 (sample SAMN02602958, study PRJNA72255) | Microbial mat metagenome, whole genome shotgun sequencing project. | biome: fresh water; feature: sink hole; material: water; isolation source: purple microbial (photo- and chemosynthetic) mats found in... | reverse complement strand
AATGAAACAGGGGGTATTTTAACCTGTGAAAATAAGCCGCCTGAAATAAGACTTATGGATTTTTCAAAATTATCAATGCGATAACAGCTCAAATTAGGTTTCGTTAAATCACCTAAAAACAGTTTTTCCCTGATGCCATGTAAATCAAAGGCAATCAATAAATCCTCTTTGATTTGTTGATTGATTGATAAGACTTTTACTTTCTCAAAAATTTCCTGCCAATCAAAAGATTTAATTTTGTCTTTGTATTTTTCTTGGAAAACAAGTTTTTTACCACCGCCACCGACAGTAAAAAGATAAAAGTTTTTATTATTGGGATAGTTCTGTTGATAAGCCTCAATTTCCCCATAAAGCTGTTGTTCATACTGCCCTGCACCATCATATCTTTTGGCTTCAATAATGACATCACACTTTTCAAATCTAATAAATACATCAGGCTCTATATACGAACCCTCATAATCCCATCTGACCCAAAACTCTCTTGATTTTAGCTCACCAAATTCAATATTAAAAATTTCTTGCCATATTTTTCCTTCTAAATAACACAATCTCGAAAAAATAGCCGCAGTAAAGAAGTCTTCAATATCTTGATATAATTCTCTGAAATTTAAATAAATTTCTTTAGAACCAGCCGGTTTAGAGTCAGCCAGTTTTATGGTTCTGTCTTTTGAATGCGCAATTGCTCTTAACATGCTGAATTTTCACTTGTAGTATTTTTGATAGCAAAAAACAGGGGAAATTTGCTATTTCCCCTGGCACCCGTGTGCGTTTTATCTTGATTTTCTCTGTGGGTTGCGGCTTTTCAGACTCTGAATGGTTTGTGTTACCACATGCGAGGCACTGGTGAGAAATTCTTGATTACATTCGCCGGGGAAGACATCTGGTTGAAATTGTAATCCAAGTTGCGCACTGAATAACGCATTTCATCCGTGGAGAGTGACATCAACCGCGTGGAATTGTCCATTGATTGCAGACTGTTGCGCATCGGTTCTAGCGCATCCATTTTGCTGGAAATCGTGTGGGTGGAAACCGCCATCGTGTCCATGCGGCGTGCCATTAAATCCACTTGTGTGGTCATTGCGTCCATGTTTTTGGACATTTCACGCATGTTATTGGCCACGCCGCCCATGTCACGCGCCATCATTTCCACACTTTGCGTCATCGTGTTCATGTTGCGCGCCAGCGATGATACATCTGAGGTGAGACGATAAATCAGGAAAAACCCGTAAGACGCCAAGACAATAAAAGCAAACAGGGAAGGGTACACGATCAGTTCCCAACGTCGGGCGCTGGTTTCAAAGCTCCGCGCAAAACGCTCCATGCAGTCGGTGGACACGGGAGAATTGTTGGGGGTACTCGGTACACTGGGTTGCTGCTCGGTCATGATAGGTTCCTCCTGATAAATTCGGCGTACCGTGGGCGGCAAGCAAACCTACCCAAGGACAGACCGCTGTTGTTTTTTGTTATGTCAATCGGGGCACTGACACCAGTGCCATTGTAGCAGACCCTGGAGTATTAGCGTTTAATTATATACTAATAAGAACGGTGACTGGTGGTCAAAAACGCCCAAGACCTGCCAGGTTTTGAAAACCTGGCAGGTCTGCACCAGTGCGGTGCGAATTCGATTTAGACTTGGAACATCTGTGCCAAGGCGTTGTCTAATACGGCTTGTGCGGTACGACGCGGCCAAGGCGCGACGGCAGCATGATTCAAATACAGCAAGTCCGGGGCTAAGGGAAATTCGCTGGCAAAATCCTGGGCATGAATCATCGCAACTGGCCTCTGCTGCTCAAGCTTTACTGGGCAGGCATGGGCGGCGGCACAGCGGTATTCGGGAAAATCAAGTCCAACTTATCGCTCAGATAGACGCGGACTGCCGTTGCAAATAAGTCTGGATGTAGCGGATCGTAGAAAAAAACCGCTGAACAAGCCTGGTCAGGCGAACCATCGGGGGCTTGCAGAGCTAGATTGACGTGAATCGGTGGTTGTAAATTATTGTCCTTCAGGGACACCAATAAAGTGTGTTGAGACAACGGGTTATGCTGTGGCCCAAGGCGCGGCTGTCTGGCTTCACGCAGCACTGTTTGCAGTAGGTCTTGCAACACGTACAGCACCGGTAGTTGGCGTTCGTTGCCCTGGATTTGCAGGCGTAGCTCTTGGTGTAAGCTGTAAGGCAGCACTTCCATGTCTTCGGTAGCGCGATCGATGCGTGGATCGGGGGATTCAGCTTGGGCAAATTCTAGACTCAAGCAAAGCAGGGGTAATAGGAAAAAACGGTATGAACACATAAGCTGAACCTCTATAGGACAGGGATTCGATACGATTCCCTGTGTCCCTACTCAATGTGGGCTGTTGTGTCAAATTCTACTGGGTAGCGCCAGGAGTCGGTGTTTAATTGGATAACGGTGGGAGCGGATCAGTGTGGGAGCGCCTTGCAGGCGCGATCATCGGTTGCTCTCACTTTCACCGCAGAGAGCTTGCGGTGCGCCCTTTGCGTCTCTGCGGTGAACTTTTGCGGGGTAATAATTTAGGGGGTGGCTGGCGTTTGCAACAATTTGACCACGGCCTGATGCCCTTGTTGTTCAGCCAGTTGTTGGGCGGTGAATCCCGCCTGATTACGCAGCGTGCTGTCCGCGCCCTTGAGTAAGAGTTGTTCCACCAAGGCGACATGGCCCTGATGCGCGGCTTCCATCAAAGGCGTATTGCCTTCTGCATCGGCCAGATTGACTTCGGCTTGGTGGGTCAGTAACAGCGTGAACAACGCCGCTTGTCCCTGTTCCGCTGCCCAATGTAAAGCGGTGGCACCGAGCGCGTCTTGAAGATTGACCTTTGCGCCTTGCGCTAACAGCAAGGTTGCAATCGAGGTCTGGTGCTTTTCAACGGCTCGCATCAGCGGTGTTACCCCTTTGCGATCCGCTTGATTGGGATTGGCATGATGGGCTAACAATAATTTCACCACCGCATCATGGCCGTGAGTCACCGCCCAGGATAAGGCGGTTTGACCTTCACGGTCACTGGCGGTGATGTCCGCCTGAAAATCAAGCAACTGTGCCACCAGCAAATCGTTGCCGTTGCGTGCGGCAATCATCAGCGCGTCCCAACCGGATTGGGTGCGGTCATACACATTCGCCCCCATTTCCACCAACATCGCCGAGATGGCGGGCTGGTTGTGTTCCACAGCGGCGATGAGCGGAGTCAGGCCCGCACGGCTGCGGGCGTTGACCTGCGCCCCCCGCGACAGCAGAAAGGCCGCGCATTGCACGCTGCCGCCTTCCACCGCCAACATCAGTGGAGTGACGCCAAATTCGTTACTGGCGTCTACCTGTGCCCCCTGGTTTAGCAGGCTGCGCACCTGTTCAGTTTGATTGCTCAGCGCCGCCTCGCGTAATTGCCGGTTTAGATCGGCACTGTCAGCGGCTGCCAACGCCACTGTTGGAAACCATAAGGCCAATCCTAGGATTGCGAGTAGTTTCTGCATACCACTTCTCCTGCCGTGTGCCTGTGACAAATCAAGTACCACTGCCGGATGGGGCGGTTGGCTGCGGCTCGGTTGCTGGAGTTTCAGTCGCCGCTGGTGCTTCAGGCGTTGCGGCTTCAGCGGGTGCCGCTTCGGCTGACTGTGGCTCTTCTGGCAAGGTGTGGGCGATGCCTTTATGACAATCAATGCAGGTTTCGTCACGATCTGGGGCTTTTTCATGTTTTTTGCGCGCAAAACGATCCTGGGCGCTTAAATCCATGTGGGCAAAATCGTGGCAACTCCGGCATTCACGCGAATTGGTGGCTTTCATCTTGTCCCACACGCGATTCGCCATGTCCCAGCGGTGTGCTTCATATTTTTCTGGCGTATCAATGGTGCCTATGATTTCGTGGTACACGTCTTTGGCCGCCATGATTTTAGCCAGCATTTTTGGCCCAAATGCTTTGGGCACATGACAATCTGCGCATCCTGCATGGACACCGGAAGCATTAGACCAATGCACCTTTTCCTGAAGCTCGGTTAAGTTGGTCTTCATGGTGTGGCAACTGGTGCAAAACTCGGTGGTATTGGTGTAGCTCAGGGCTGCATTAAAGCCGCCTGCCAATGCGGCACCGACGCCGAGTAGCAATAAGACTAACAGCAGCCATTTTTTACGGCTGTGTTTAGGGGGTTCCAAACCCTGCATAAAAATCCTCCCTCTTAGAGATATTCTTGTTTGTTATTCAAGCAGTTGACTTTAAGGCGTCACGGTAGGTTTAGGCGGTACAAAGCGAAAATCCTTGGGAAAATCAGGATTTTGCCACTCAGGCTGCGCCATTTTATCGGCGGGTGGGCGCAATCTCGACATATGATCGGCCACCGCATCTATATCGCGTCCGCTGAGGTCAACAATTGCCTCATACATGTGTTTATTGCCGTTGCGGCGCTTGCCGATTTTAAACCAATGTAACTGGCGTTCCAAATAGCGGTAATGCTGGCTGTATACCGCAGGATAGCCGTCTTCCTCATTACCCTCACCGTCGCTGCCATGACAAATGGCGCAGCGGCTGCGGTAAATTTGTCCGCCCAGTTCTAAGTGATGACCCGTGCCGACGCCATTGTGGGGCGGCATGAGCAATTGCGCGATGTAAGCAGACACATCGGCAATATCTTGGGGACCGTTGATCACCGGCGCTTGCGTGAACGGATACATGGTTGGATTGTCGCGATTGCCCGCTCGAATATCAACCAATTGTTTAATTAGGTTAGAGGTATGTTGTCCGGCCAGTCTGGGATAGCGGCCACCTTCATCGCCCCAGGCCAGCGGAGTGTGGCAAAGCGCACAGGTTTCATAAATGCGCCGTCCATTGTCCAGGTTAGGAGACAGGGCACTGATTTCTTCTACATCGTGTGGGTTGGCTGACACAGGCAGGCTCTCGACACAAGCCATACCAAACACCAAGGTTGCGGCTAACAACGAGGTTTGTTGTTTCATGGGTTTCATCTCCACGGCTGTACAAAAAAAGCGGGGCATAAGCCCCGCTTTCACTTGGACGTTAGAACGCAGTCGCTAGGGAATTAATTGAACATGTCATGGGTAATGTTCTTAAACCAGCTATGCGCGTAGAGTACTTCGCGTTTTTTGTCTTCGGCAGACGCATCGGCAGGACTTAAACCACCAGAGCCTTCGACGCTGGCAATTTCATTTTTGGCCGCATCATAGCGATACACGCCAGCGACAGAAATGCCGTAATCATCACCCACAATGCTATAACAGGTGTTGACATAAGCCGGTTCTACCATTTCTTTGCCTTGTAAAGCCGCGACAATCGCCGCTGCACACACTTTGGCTTGAGAATTGGCCGCATAAGCGGACTTAGGCATTTGTGCAGCACTGCTGGCATCGCCGATCACATAGACCGCCGGGTGTTTTTTGGACTCGAAAGTCCTCTTGTCTACCGGGCACCAGCCTTTTTCATCGGTTAAACCCGCAGTAGCGGCAATTTTGCCCGCCTGTTGTGGCGGAATCAGGTTGATCACGTCACCTTTGTAGGCGGTATCCAATTCCCCGGCATACACCGTCATGCTGGCGGCATCCAGGCGTTTAACCAAGCCTTCCTGCGACACCGGATGCCAGTCGATCAGGGAGTTTTCAGTGCCAAAACCGTACAATTCCTTCCAGCCTGCCGTGAACAACCCTTGTTTGGCGAATTTTTCTTTGGCATCCAGAATGATGATCTTGGATTTGGGTTTGTGCTTTTTCAGATAAGAGGCAATCTGACTGGCACGCTCGTAAGGCCCAGGCGGGCAGCGGAAAGGATCGGCAGGCGAAGAAATCACCACCACACCACCGTCTTTCATGTCTTCCAGTTGCTTACGCAACAACACGGTCTGCGGGCCGGCTTTCCAAGCATGGGGGACTTTTTCTGCCAATTCAGCGCTATAGCCTTCGATAGCCCCCCAGTTGAAATCGATCCCAGGGGATACCACCAAACGGTCATAACTCAGACTGCTGCCGTCTGATAAGGTCACGGTTTTAGCGGTAGGATCGATGCCGTCGGCACTGGCTTTAACCACTTTAACGCCGTGTTTAGCCAAGCCGTCGTAACCAAACTTAATCGAGTCGATAGTGCGATCACCGCCCAACACTTCGTTACTCATGAAGCAGGTGTAATAGTGCTCGTTTGGCTCAACCAGGGTTACATCAATCGCAGCATCCATCATCTTGATGTATTTAGCAGCGGTTGCGCCACCGGCACCACCGCCGATCACCACCACTTTGCCGCCCGCCGCTGCGGCGCGTGCAATATGCGGGAAACCCACCGTGCCAGCCGCTGCACCAGCCGCTGCGGCTAATTTAATAAAATTTCTGCGGGTTACTTGAGTCATTAGGTATCCTCCTGGGTTATTTCTGGCTGGCATAGAAGTGGGCTAACTGATCCACACTGGCATCGCCATGCTTTTTCAGCATTTCTTCTAGTTTTGTTTTCATTTTCTTGGGGGTTTCACGGGCACCCGATTTGAAATCTGCAAAACTGTATTGCAAATAGGGCATCCATTGACCAGCCAAGATACTGGAACCATCTTCGTCCTTACTGCCGTTGTCTTCATGACATTTTTCGCAGTAATCTTTGTGGAGCTTGGCTCCGGCCTTCGCCAGTGCCGCATCGGTCTGCTGCGGGGTACGCACGAGAGTCTGTTTGGAAAAATACTCCGCCATCGCTTCGATCTGCTCGGCGGTGTAGCCCTTGGCAATCCGGTTCATGACGGTAGAATGCCGCGTGCCGTCTGCATAGGCTTTCATGGCTTCCGTCAACGTGTCTTTGGAAGAACCCGCAATCGTGGGAGTTGCCGGGCCGAGACTAGAACCATTGGGACCGTGGCAACCCGCGCAGGTGTTTGCCAACATCGTCCCCGCATCTATTGCCCAGGCTGGCGCACTGCTCAACAGCAAACCACCCGTCATGAGCAAGGCAGCATAAACTGTCTTGTGTTGCATCGTTATTTCTCCTTACATTGGTGATGACGGCTGAGTTATTAAACAAAACGTGACACGACAATGGATACTGCCAGTGGGCGCGTCTTGTCTTAAACTGAACGATGCTCGCCGCCATGAAGCCCCGTTCTGGTATGACTTTGTTCTCGCATTATATAAATTTTTTCTTACAATACAAGAAAAGCAAGACCTCCTGCTCCTCACAGAGTCTTTGACCCGCATCAAGACAAGGCTTAAACTGGTGCCCGCCTGCCCGAGTGCGGCGGGTATCCAAGCACAATAAGACCCATCCCGTGACTTCAATGAGGAAGATTTAACATGCAAATGCTCGAAATTCTGCTGACCGACCCGATTGGTCAACTCTCCCTGTTTACCGTCGGTTTCTGCATTGCGATGAGCCTGTTTTTAGGCGTTTACTTCTACAAAAAGAGCAGCAAGAAAAAATAAAACCAAACGCACGGCACAGGCTGAGGTTTCGGTCTGTGCCCAGCCGCTTGAGAGCCGAGTCAGTTGCGGTAGTCTATACCATTATTCCGACGCTTCCCAGTCAGCCCAGACCGCAGACCAGTTAATTTATCAGGTCGCGTCGCGGCGTGTACCTGGTGTCCCCATGAAGCCCGCTTTTTCCCTGCGTCTTTTTTCCCTTAAAACCCAGAGTTTTCACTATGCTGATTTTTGAACAAAGCAGTCCGGGGCGTGAACGTCCCGCCCAGTACCCGCCCGCTGGCGCAGCCACCACCGAAATTCCGCCTCGGTTTTTGCGCAAACAACGGGCAGCCCTGCCAGAAGTGTCCGAACTCCAAGCGGTGCGCCACTATACCCGCTTGTCGCAGAAAAATTTTTCGATAGACACCCATTTTTATCCGCTGGGTTCTTGCACCATGAAATACAACCCACGGGCTTGCAACACGCTGGCGATGTTACCCGGCTTTTTGCAACATCATCCGCTGGCACCCGCGTCGCATAGCCAAGGGATTCTCGCTTGTTTGTACGAATTACAGGACATACTCAAGACAGTCACCGGTATGCAAGGGGTTTCCCTAGTACCCGCTGCGGGGGCGCACGGCGAATTTGCGGGGGTGGCGATGATTCGTGCTTACCACCAATCGCGTGGCGACACCGCCCGCACTGAAATGCTGGTGCCCGATGCCGCGCACGGCACGAATCCAGCGTCAGCCGTGATGTGTGGTTTTAGCGTGCGCGAAATTCCCACCGACGCCGCAGGCGATGTCGATCTAGCCGCGCTACGCCAAGCCGTTGGCCCGCACACCGCCGGGATTATGCTCACCAATCCATCGACTTTAGGGATTTTTGAGCGCAATATCCAAGAAATCGCGCAAATTGTGCATGAAGCCGGTGGCTTACTGTATTACGACGGGGCTAACTTAAACGCTATTTTGGGCAAAGTGCGGCCTGGCGACATGGGTTTTGATGTGATTCACATGAATTTGCACAAAACTTTTTCGACCCCGCACGGCGGCGGCGGCCCTGGAGCCGGGCCGGTCGGTGCCAACGCCCGCTTGCTGCCGTTTTTACCGGTGCCGATGGTCACGCGCACTGGCGACGAATACCGCTGGCTGACTCAAGCAGACTGCCCGCAAAGCATCGGCCCGTTGATGGGTTACGCGGGCAATATTGGGGTTTTGTTGCGTGCCTATGTTTATGCACGCTTGCTGGGTCGCGACGGTATGCACCGCATCGCCGAATTTGCCACTCTCAATGCCAATTATTTGCTGGCTCGTCTGGCGGCGGTGGGTTATAGCCCGGCTTTTCCAGAGCGCCGCGCCAGTCACGAATTTATCCTCAGCCTGAAAACGCAAGCCAAGCAACACGACACCAATGCGATGGACTTTGCCAAGCGCTTGTTAGACAAAGGCTTTCACGCGCCAACCACCTATTTTCCCTTGTTAGTGCCTGAATGCTTGTTGATTGAACCCAGCGAAACCGAAGACAAGGCGACGTTAGACGGCTTTGTGCAGGCCATGCAAGAAATTCTGCAAGAAGCGGCCACTAACCCAGCCCTGCTGAAAAACGCCCCGCACCATTTGCCCGTCAGGCGTTTGGATGATGTCAAAGCGGCCCGTGATCTGGATATTGCTTGGCGGCCCAGCGCTTAAAGGAATGTGGTGATGGAAAAGTCTCGGCACGGCCTATCACGGGTGATGAAAGCCTTTGCGTATTCCCGCGCTGGCTTGGCGGCGGCTTGGCGTCATGAAGCGGCATTTCGCGAAGAGGTCGTGCTGATTTTACTGCTGTTGCCGTTGGCTTGGTGGTTAGGAGACGACGGCGTGCAGCGTGCTTTGTTGAGCGGCAGTCTTTTGTTGATCTTGCTGGTCGAGCTGCTTAATTCAGCCATCGAAGCCGAGGTGGATCGGGTTGGTGAGGAATACAACTTATTGGCTGGACGCGCCAAAGACCTGGGTTCCGCCGCTGTACTCGTGTCTTTTTGTCATGCGGCACTGATTTGGGGATTGATATTGTGGGAGTAATCCTGCGTCAAATCTGCCATGATTGCCCTCAGAATCTGATTCCCTAAAGTCTACTTTCACTCAGTTGTCATTATGAATTATCATCCAGATAAAACCCTAGAACCCAAGTTAAAAAAAATCTCCTCGGTAGACATTGATCACAGCTTTTCAGTCCGTGATATTTTTAATGTGTTGTTTTGCCACAAATGGAAAATCATGTTGTTTGTGACCACCTTGGTGTCCACTGTGTCCTTGGCTACTTACCGGATGCCTTATGTTTATGAGTCCAATGCGGAAATTTTGATTGGGGTAGGTCGTGATCCGAATTCAATTGCCCCTATTTTAGGGCCATCCCAAGACATGGGACAGGATCAAATACAGCGGGTAAATAACGAATTAGTGGTCTTAAAAAGCCGCAACCTGACCGAGCGCGTGGTAGAAAAATTAGGCCCTAAACTGATCTTAAAAAGACCCAAGCCAAATGCCAGCGTAACCGTGGTTAAACCCATAGAACCCGCCAAAGATAAAGCCGCTAAAATAGAAAAAACCCCGGCACAACTGGAACAAGAAAAACAAGAATATCAAGAGATAAAAATTGCAGCCGTGAATGTCATGAATGCCAGTTTGTCGGTTGAAGCCAAACCGCTCAGTTTTATGGTGGGTTTAAGATTAACCAGTCGTGATCCTGAAGTGGCGCAAAAAGCCTTGAGTACCTTGATAGACGAGTATATCGCTCGTTATATTGAGTTAAGTGAACCCAAATCGGTAAAAATCTTCCAAGAACGCTATGATAGAAATATGATCACCTTACATAAAAAAGAAGAAATTTTAGCCAAATTCAGACAAGAAAATAACATCTATGCGATTGAGGTGCAAAAGGGGATGCTCATTTCACGCGAAGGTGAACTGATTGGTCGCTTTCAAACTAATCTCAGTGAAATCAGTGGCTTGGAAGCTAAGATCGCACAGTTATCAAAAACCGTGCAAAAATATCCGTCCAGAATTACCCAGCAAGAAGTGGTAGGCCGTACTAATTATGTGGCCGATGGCTTGAAAAACACCCTCACCAGACTTAAAACAGAAGAAGTGGAGTTAAGGTCCCGTTACCAAGATAACTCGCGGCGCATTATTGAAAATAATGAACAAATCAGTATCATTGAAGCCAGTTTAGCCAATGAACCGGATAGCAAAATAGAAACAGCCACAGATATTAACACAATTTATCAAGACCTCACGAAGGATTTGGAGTTTTCAAAGGCTGATCTTTTATCTAAAAAAGCCGTTTCTGCTACGTTAAAAGAAGAATTGAAAAAAATTCAAGAGGAATTATCAAAATTAACCAGCGGCGAACTGACCCTAGAGCGTATGCAGCGAGATGTGAAATTGGCTGAGCTAGAACTCCAAGAAAATCGAGAGATTTTGCAGCGTGCCGCCAGTTTTAATGCGCTAAATGAAGGAAAAATCACCAGCGTTGAAATCATTGAACCCGCCACCTTATCCTATGAGCACGTGTCTCCCAATAAACCAAGAAATATTATTCTTGCCCTTTTTATGGGGATTCTTGGCGGGATTGGTTTGGCGTTTTTTCTGGATTATTTTGATGATTCGATGAAAACCAATGAGGATGTGAAACGACGCCTCCACTTGCCCGTGTTGGCAATCATTTCAAACAGAGAATATGAAAAATGTGTGTAACCACCGCTTCTTACCTGTCTGAGTGTCCGACGATGCGCATTGCTGATTTAGCCAATAAAAAAGTCGCGGTGTATGGTTATGGCCGCGAAGGCCGGGCCGTGATCGACGCACTGCGCCAGCGTTTGCCGGATTTAGCAGTCACGGTGTTAGACGATAATCCGCAGGCGGTGTTGCCGACCGATTTGCCCAGCCACAGCGGTGCAGCCGTGGCTGCCCACTTGGCGGATTTCGAGGTGATCATTAAATCGCCGGGGATCAGCGCTTATCAGCCTGCAATTGCGGCGGCACGCGCCCGGGGCGTGGTGTTTACCTCATCCACGCGCTTGTGGTTTGCCGAACATCCGCAGGCCACCACGGTGTGCATCACTGGCACCAAAGGCAAAAGCACCACCGCCAGCCTGATTGCGCATTTGCTGCGTGCCCAGGGTAAACAAGTGGCGTTGGGCGGCAACATCGGGCTGCCGTTGCTGAGTTTGACAGAGAATCCGCCGCCGGAAGTGTGGGTGATGGAATTATCCAGTTATCAAACCAGCGATTTTGAAGGCCAGCCTAGCCTGCGGGTGTTGCTCAACTTATTCCCAGAACATTTGGATTGGCACGGCGATGTCGAAACCTATTTTCGCGATAAGCTGCGCCTGATCACGGCCAGTGCAGTCGGCCCAGTGTTGCTGAATCGCCTAGACAGCGAAATTATGCACCGTTTACCCGCCCTGCCGCAGGCGCTGTATTTCAATGACACAGCGGGAATTCATGTGCGTGATGACACCTTGTATGACGGGCAGCGGGCACTTTTTCCGGCCAGCCACTTACAGTTACCCGGTGCGCACAATTTGTCGAATCTTTGTGCGGCACTGACAGCGGTGCGTTGCTTAGGCGTCGATCCGGCCAGTTGCGCTGAGGCCGTGGCCAGCTTTCAGGGTTTGCCCCATCGTCTCAGCGTGTTGGGAGAACGCCAAGGTTTGCGCTATGTGGACGACAGCATTTCCACCACGCCGCAATCGACTTTAGCGGCGCTGCACGCTTTTGCGCACAGTCCGGTGACCCTGTTGGCGGGTGGTTATGATCGCGGTTTGGACTGGACGGCGGTGGCGCAACACGTACTCGATCATCCCCTGCACGCCCTGGTGACAATGCCTGCCAGCGGTGCGCGGATTTTTGAGACTTTCCAAAGGGTGTTGGAGAGCGGCACGGCGAGCTGTGAACCACCGCAGTTGTATCAAGTCCCGCATCTAAAAGCGGCGGTGGTGGTGGCCCAGAAGATCACGCCATCAGGCGGCGTCGTGTTGTTATCGCCAGGCGCACCCAGCCGCCGCTGGCGTGTTGGATTAGGCTAAGGTCACGAGCGCACGGCGGCGCGTGCTTTGTCGTGGTACGCAAATCAGATAGAATGCACCGCCACACCGCTAAGTTAAGTGCATGAGCATCACTTTTCTCACATAAGACATTCACCACAAAGACACGAAGGCACAAAGTCACACAAAGCCAAGAAAACTAAATACTGACAGCCAGTTATTTGCAAAATCAGTCTTTGTGTACCTTGGTGTCCGACTCCCCCAACCTCTTAGGCAAGCCCATGTTTGATCAAGACTTGTTTGCACAACGCGCCATTGAACTCTGTGATGTCGGGCGCTTTTTGTTTTCGCATGGCTGGTGTCCCGCCACCAGCAGCAATTTTTCGGTGCGCTTGGATGCCGAACATGTGGCGATTACCGTGTCTGGACGGCCCAAGGGAGAATTGCGGCCCGAGGACATCATGTGTGTGGACTTGCAAGGCCGCCCGGTGGCCTGTGGTGACAAACCCTCGGCTGAAACCTTGCTACACACCAGCCTCTATCAGCACGATCCCAAGATCGGCGCGGTGTTGCATACCCATTCAGTCCCTGCCACGGTGTTGTCACGGCACCATGCTGCCGCAGGCGCGATCCTGTTGGAAGACTACGAAGTCTTGAAAGCCTTCAGCGGTGTGTCTACCCACGCAGGCCAGATGCAGATTCCCGTGTTCCCTAACACCCAAGATATTCCCGCGCTGGCCGCAGCAGTGAGCGCTTGGCTGCGGCAACCCGCTGGTTCTTCAGCGCCGCTTGGTGCCAGTGTTCAGGGCTATTGCATCGCAGGACACGGTTTATACACCTGGGGCGCGCATCTGATGGAAGCACGCCGCCACGTTGAAGCCTTCGAGTTCCTGTTTGAGTGCGAAATTTTGCGCAGCCGTTTACGCCCAGGCTGATTCTCTCAATTTCAAGGACATACGCCATGAGCCTATTAAAAATTTATGCCGCAGCCGATCCGGCACAGTGTGAGACGGTGAGCGATTTTGGAGCGATAGCCGCCCGTTTGCACGCACTGGGCATCCGCTTTGAACGCTGGAAAACCGATGCGGTCTTGCAAGACGACAGCACGCAACAGGAGATTCTGCAAGCCTACCGTGCCGATGTGGATCGCCTGATGGCAGAGTCCGCTTTTCAGTCGGCGGACGTGGTGAGCCTAACCCCCGCCCATCCCGATAAGCTGATATTGCGCAACAAGTTTTTGAACGAACATATCCACACCGAAGATGAAGTGCGCTTTTTTGTGGATGGTTGCGGCCTGTTTTATATTCATCTTGGTGATCAGGTGTTTAGCTTGCTCTGCGAAAAAGGCGACTTGCTGAGCGTGCCTGCGCAAACCCAACACTGGTTCGACATGGGGGCGGAGCCGTTTTTCAAGTGCATCCGCCTGTTTACCAATCCCCAAGGCTGGGTCGCCCAATTCACCGGTGACACCATTGCGCAGCGTTTCCCTACCCTGGAAATCGCATGATCCGCGCTATCCTCACCGACATTGAAGGCACCACCACCGCCCTGTCTTTCGTACAAGACGTGTTGTTTCCCTACGCCCGCGCCCATCTGCCCGCTTTTGTGCGCAGCCATGCCGACGATCCCGACGTACAAACGCTCTTGCACGCGGTGCGGGCTGAACTTGATCAGCCCGATTTAGACGAAGCGGCGGTGATTCAAGTGCTGTTAGACTGGATCGCGGTGGACAAAAAAGCCACGCCACTCAAAGCCTTGCAAGGCATGATCTGGGAAGCGGGTTATCGCAGCGGTGCCTA
>JFJP01039201.1_pt1 | contig 14208 bp, 7 predicted proteins | sample 431651 | NCBI WGS metagenome assembly JFJP01 (sample SAMN02602958, study PRJNA72255) | Microbial mat metagenome, whole genome shotgun sequencing project. | biome: fresh water; feature: sink hole; material: water; isolation source: purple microbial (photo- and chemosynthetic) mats found in... | reverse complement strand
GAAATTTTTACTACAACAAGCTTAAACTTTCGGTGGCAAATGTATGAATTAATTTAATACAAAATACGAATTATGCTGAATAACATTTTTTAAAAAAAAGTGAAAAAAGTAAAGATTGGTGAGTATGACTATTTACATAAAAAGTGTAAAAAAATGAGTAAAATGAAATTTTAGAGGTCTCTTTTTTCAAAAAAAATGGATAGTTGAAAATGGATAAAACGTTAATAAAATAAAATATCAACAGACAAAACTAATATTTAATTATGCAGATAAATAATATAACTTTGGCAATATTATTTTTACAATTGAAAGCCAATAACCAAAATATCATCAACTTGCTTTGCTTTTTTGCCGCTTACTGTTTCGGCATCTCGCCAAGCTACAAAAGCCTCGTTAAACTTATCAGCTTGTTCTGGTAAGGGCACTTTTTGCTGATTAAGTGTTAAAACCATCTCTTTGAAGGCAGTATAACCAAATTTTCTGTTGTCTTTTCCACCAAATTGGTCGGCAAAACCATCGGAAAAAATATAAAAAACATCACCTTCTTGAATTTCCATGTCTGTATTTTCAAAATTACGCTCTTTAGCATATATTCCTATGGGATTTTTTACCGGTTTAGTTACTTCAAGTTCACCATTGCGTAATCTATAAAGAGGGTTGTTTGCTCCTGAAAATTGTATTTTCCTTTCTTTTAAATCTACTATGCAAAGTGCCATATCCATTCCATCTTTAGAGGTAGATTCTTTGGATTGAGAGAGCGATTGCTTCACCAAAATTCTCATATTTTCGAGAATTTGCGCGGCATCTAGGTTGTTTGGTTTTACGGTTTCATTCAAAAACGAAATACCCAACATACTCATAAACGCACCTGGAACTCCGTGTCCAGTGCAATCGGCAGCAACTATAACCAAGGAGTTTTCTATTTGTCGCACCCAATAAAAATCACCAGAAACAATATCTCTTGGTCGCCAGAAAATAAAATAATTTGGTATTTTTTGGTTCAAAATTTCTTTCGATGGTAAAAGGGCTGTTTGTATTTTTTGAGCGTACCTAATACTGTCGGTTACTTCATTGTGTCGGCGTTCAATTTCTCTTTTAAGCTTATCTATTCGCTCTTTTTCTTTGTGAATGGCTAAACTTTGCTGCCAAAGTTTTTTATTTTTTTCGGTAAATTTTTCCTTCTCTATTTCAAGCTCTTCCTTTTCGGAGATTAAACTTTTCAATTGCAATTGTGTTTCATCACTTTTATTTTGTGCTGAAGATGCAAAATCGCCTACTTTTTCGGACGAAATAATAGCCAATTTTTTTCTATAATCTTCTAATATATAATTCAATCGATTAATTTCCTTCTCCGAATCTTTTTTAAGTTCAAGATGCTTTTTTTCTAATTTCTCATATTTTTCAGTTGGCTTGTTGTATTTTCTCTTCAAAAACCAATATATAAGCAATCCAAACACGCTTAACATAATTAAGAGCGTGGCATAAAAATAGATATTTTCAAAAAAAGCAAACATTTTTTATTCTTTAATTTAATAAATACTATAAAAAATTATATTATTCTATCAAAACAGTTCCATCAGTTTTGGTTTTCAATACAAATATATTTTCATCGCCAAAGCTATTTTTCTTTCCAAGCAAAGTGAGCGAACCATTAGGATTAAAAAATATGCCTACGCCTGTAGTTGCATCAATACTATGAATTTCGCCTAAGTTAGTATAAGTATTATTCGATAATTTTGCCCACGACATAGCAGGTCGGTTTATTTCAACAATATTATTTGCCATAACTCCAACTAAGTAAACTTCATTATCCGTCAAAGTAACCGAGTTGCAAACAAATTGTTTGTTTCCTACATTTATATCATAATTATTTATACTGTTTCCATCTTTATCATATTGAGATATATGGCTTCCATCATTCACATAACTATTGGTAATAAAGTAATAATCGTCATTGAAAACAAACGAATTAGCTAAGTAACCACTTAAATATACGGCAAAAGTATCAAGTAAATTTCCGGTGTCGTCAATTGTGCAAACATAGGCTTTGTAACCCGAAATAAGATAGTCTCGTGAATCGGCAATGAGGGAAAATTGATTATTGCCATGCTTCAAAATTCTCCACATTTCATATATTTCAGGAATTACAAGTCGCTCATTGGAAAGCAATTCGCCTGAATTTGAGTATTTTGAAATTTGCAAGGAAACAACATTTTGCTCAAGCACGCTGCTCCACTTTACATTTTTACTCAAGCACACAATATTTCCTTGTTCGTCTTCATAAGCCGAAAAAAATGAGAATAAATTTGAATCATCTTCTCCATCGATGCCGTCAATTATGGCTTTTTGAAAATTATAAACACTATTTCCGGTTTCATCAAATTTAATAAACTGTACATGCTGAATTTCATCTTTATATTTAATCGAATCGGAATGTACAACGATTAAAAAGTAACGATTATCAATCGTTTTATCTAATTTAAGGCTTACAATTTCTACTTTTGAAGAAAAATTAAATAAGTCAGCCAATTTATTTTGCCAAATTATTTCACCGGCAGCACTTATTTTGGTCAAATATCTTAATTTTTCACTTTCGGTAATCATCACAAATCCGTCATTAACTACAATAGGGGATTCTATTATTTTTTGGTTATATACCAGAAAAGTATGATCCTCGGCACTTGCTAATATGATTTCCTGTTTTTGACAAGCTCCTATCGAAATTGCAAGTACAAGCAAAATGAATATTTTTTTCATGTATAATAATTTTTACAACGTCTTTATAATAATAAAAAATTGTATTCGTTTGCTAAAATACCTAATGTTTTTGAACAAAAAATTAGTATTTTTCTTTAATTTTATACAAAAAAGTATATTTTAAGCCAAAAGAATAAGTTCTTGTTTTAAAATGAAATAAATCGTCGGTATAATACGAGCTAAATTCATAAATTGAGCTTGTGCCTATTTCTTTTTTTGCAAAAGGCAAGGCATTAATCGAATTATTCATTTTTAATGAAAAAGTAAACCGTTCGTGCCTGTAATCAATTCCCAGTCCGAAGCTCGCGCCCACATTATCAGTATATCTATAATTTGTAGTTCGATATTCAACTTTAAGAAATTCACTCATCGAATTTGAAAGAATACTTTGATTAAAATATGCCTCAAGATTTCGTATGCGAGTATAAGAAACTCCGGCATAAATAGATACATAAAATTTTTTATATAATTTAATGGAAGAACTTAATTCAATAGGAAATTTCAATTCAGAAAAAAGCTCATTAAAATAAAGATAAGTAGTATCAGAAAATGGAATTTTCCTTGAATATGAGTATTTTGCAGTAGAAACACCCATATTAAAATACAAAAATCTAAATATATTTTTGCCCAAATCCAATTCAAAAAAGTTAGAATTTTTTATAATATAATCTTGAGCATAGTCTGCCTTGTCCCAAATAGTATATCTTTTGAGAATTATAGGTGTTAAAATAGCTTTACCTGCCGAAAAACCAATTGTTAAGCTCGGATAACGCTCAAACTTGGAAAGAGCTTCCGAAAACAAAACAGGGTCGGTAGTTTGTGCTTCGTAAAGAGGTTCTTTTTTCAAAAAACGATAGGTTAATCTATCAGCTTGCTCTATGTTATCTATCTCATAATGAGCCGATGCCAGATATTTGTAAGCTTGCGTTCTTTCGCTACCTCTGTATTTGCACGATTTCATTTTATCTTCGAGTAACTGAATGGTTTGCTCGAACAAGCCAGCATTGTATAGTTCTATGGCTTTTCCCAAATCTTCGCGACAGGTGGTCTGCGGAAATGCGGAAAAACTAATAGCTGAAAATAAAATTAATAAGATATAATTTAATCGTTGCATATTAAACTTTTTTCAATATTTATAGTCTATTCTATTGCTCGCGTTTTATTTCTTCGCCAATGTATTTGTTCCATTCCTCAGTTGTTAAATCCCTAGTTAATAAAGACTTTACCTTATCCGAATAGGTTTTTACCGAAAGTTCCCAAAAGCGCAAACTACTGTCGTAACACAACGCGTAAAGTCTGTTGTTTTTAATCGAAAGTTCTTTCACATTTTGTTCATGGTCGCTTATTGTTACAGGACTCATTTCCAAATAATTGACTTTATATAAATTGATACGTTTATCGTCAGTTGCAATAGCCACAATTTGTGAATTTTCGCTAAAAGCGATGTTACTAACGCCAGCACTACTAGCGTAAATAGTTGATTTTAAGATTATTTTATCAGAAACAGAAAAAATATCAATCACTCCACTCGAATAGCCAACAGCCAATAAATTTTGGTCGGGCGAAAGAGCTATCGAAGTTGCTCTATTTTTCTTTACCGAAAGGAGTTTTTTCTCGTAATTTTCTAAATCAATGCCAAGTATATTTCCATCATTGCACGCAGCTACAATCATATTTTGTTTGGGAACAAATACAAAGTTATTTACTCGTGCTTCAAAAGTTATTTCAATTACTAATTTTGGCTTCTTTTGTTCAAAATTCCAGATTTTCAGAGCTGGACTTCTATCGGAAATGGCAATAGTTGAGTTACTCAGTTTTATAGCACCGCGAATGTAATCATTGTAATCGGAAAATTTTTCTACCTGATTACTTTCGTAATTCCAAAGGTAAGCGGTTCTGTCTTCGTAGCCAATTATTGCATAGTTGGCATCAATAATAAAGGCTGAATTTACAGGCGTTTTCAATTGTAATGACTTCGACCAAGTAGGTTTGCCTCCTGCAAATGCGTATTTTTGAAACTTTCCTTCTTTAGAAATCAAGGATATAGCTCCATTAATGCTTAGGCTTGTGAAATTTTCTTTCTCCAGAGGAATGCTATTTTTTTCACCCGAATTAAGTATTGCATAGTTTAATGCTTTATAAATTTCGGGATCTTGCTCAGAACCACCATAATCGCTATTAAATTTGTAGGCTTGGTAAGCCAAAAGCAAATTGACTTGTTTGTCGTTGTAATTTTGTTTCGATTTTAAGGCAAGCGACTGTGCCATAGCTAAATATGACAAAACATTTGCTCTTTCGCGTTCGGTTTCGGCTATTTTCCGTTCATTTTCGGAAAGTACGCGCATTTCTTCAGCTTTATCGCGAGCGAGTTTTGCATTTTCAGCTTCTTTTTTAGCATATTCTGAGCTTAATTCGGCAAGGGCACGCATTTTTTGAGCTTCGGTTTTTGCACTATCCGAAAGTATTTTTGCTACTAAGGCTTCGTAAGCATTTAGTTCGGCTCGTTTTTTTTCTTCTTCGGCAAGCTCGGTTGCTTTTATTGCAATTTCTTTCTGACTTTCAGCTATTTCTTTTTGTTTTTCAGCTTGCTTTTTTTCTTTTTCGATTAAAACAGCTTGCGTTTCGGCGTATTTTCTGGCTGAATTTGCCAAAAAAGCAACTCCCGAAAGGATTACGATAATTATTAATGCTGCAATTAATAATATAGTGCGCAAACGCTGCTGTTTTCTTTTGATGGCAAGCAAATATTTTCGGCTGGCTTGCAAAAAATCGACAATTTCATTAGAAAGTATTTCGGCATTTTCTAATTTTTCTTCTTTAGAAAAAGAATTACTATCGTATTTAGCAATCCAATATTTATTGGGTTTGCTTTTGTTGTACCAATCTTCAAAATAGGCAAGTGCACCGGCAGCCAATAAAAAAGCATCACTTTTATTATTATCTTTCCACCTGTTTAATTGAATTTGGAAGTCTTTCAAATTAGAAAGATTATCCATTTCTTCCGCTTCCCATTCTTGCAGGTATTTCCAGTTTCTGATGAGTGCTTCGTGTGTAATATCAAAAGTATCGTCTGCCGAAAGATATTGTGTAGCAATGTCTTGGTCGTTTATAAAGGGTCTTACAAACGTGCTATCTTGCAAGCGGTAAATATTCATTACTCCACAAACGGTTTCGTAAGTAATGTGTGGTAGATTTATTATTTGTGTAATTTCGCGCAAAGTCATTCGGTTTCTTACAGCTCTTCCTTCATCTATTTTTGTAAGAGATTTGAATGCAATTTTAATAATTAATTGAGCATCGGCTTTAGTTATGTTTTGTTTTGCCCAATCAATATTTTCCGAAAAATAATCAAATGCTTTTTCGTACAAAATATTGGCATGTGTATTTAACACATTGGTAAGCATTGGTTTATCATAGTAAACTTGCCTAAAGTCTTCAATTTGCAAAAGCCAAGCATCGAAGTTTTCTCTATCGCCGGTTTTCAAAATTTTACTAGGCATTCCGGCTATTTTGGCTAAATGCAACAAACCTAGTTCTTGATTTCCATCATCGGCAACCTTCCAAAGTCTGTTCATAATATGCTGAAGCAAAGGAAGTTGGTCGAATCCATTTGGTAAATCATTAATTAATTTTTCGGAAAGGCTTTTCGATACTTTTCCGCCCGACAAAATGGCAGGTTCTTCTATAATTTGTTGAAGTTCGTTTCGCTTGAGTCGAGGTACAAAAAACTGGCTAAAGCCAATAAATTCGGGCAATCCCTTAAAGGCAACACTCTGACTAATATAGTCGGAGCGCATTGTAAATGCAATGTAAATAGGCAAATCATCTTGGTCGGCAATTCGCGCAGTTTCGAGCAGTAAGTTAATGGTAGTGTAGGCATTAGCCGAAGGTTTGTTATTGCTAAAATTTTCGGAATTGGTAAAAAACTCCTCAAATTGGTCAGCCAAAATAAACAAATTTGAAGCTTCTTGCTTCATCTTTTTTTGGTCGTCTTTGCTAGCAGTAAGCCATTTTTCTGAAGTATAATCAATATAAAACTTCGATTGTTTGTAAAGCGAAATTAAAGCCGAAAAACCATAGCCCAATTCTTCTTCAACAAATGCCAAATCAAGCTCTAAATGTTGCGAAATAGTGCGTGCCAAATTTTGCAAAGGGCTCCGTTCGGGGCGAAAATCGGTGATAAGCCAGTTGTTGAATTTAGCTCTAAAAAAACCGGCTCTTGCATTGGGAATTACACCGGCATAAACCAACGAGGATTTTCCATCGCCCGAGGCTCCGGTTATCATCACAAATTTTTTCTCTTCCAGTTGGCGAATAATTTGCCTTATATGCACTTCTCTTCCTTTAAAGAAAATGGATTCATTTTCGGTAAAAGGGCGCAAACCCGGATATGGACAAATTTTCTTTTCCACTTTTTAAAATTAATTTATCGCTACTTTAAAAAATTGCTTTTGAGCTTTTAAATTTTATACTTCAAATAAAAAAAACACTTAATTTGTTCCATTATAAAGTATAATTATTTATATTTTTTCAATTTTAATTGTATCCAAATGAACTTTTATTTCTAAAGGCATCAAATCAGCCTCCAACATCATAGAACTCACATTTGGAATTGTAATATTCTTATTTTCATTGCTTTCAGTCTGCAAATCGCCTAAGAATAAAATAGGGGTTTGAGAAGAAGCTCCTCCTGTTTTATTCCAAACTTGTTGCACAAAATGGGTAGCCCAAGCAGAAGTTCGGTTGAAATAAATTACAAGCAACTTGGTCTTAGTCATTTGGTTAGAAATAAAAGTCATGTAATCATCGGGAGAGTTTTGAACAATTCCTAATTTTGTAACATCGGCTATGTCGCTAACCAATTCAACTATTTCATTGGCTTCGTCTTCGTCTAACTCATTATAAATAAAGAATATATCTGTATTTTTGATGTCTTTTATTTCCTTTTTGTCGGAAAGCATAATCGAACGAACATCTTCAACAAAAACGACGGGCGATTCGTGGTTGGAATACACCATGTTGGCAGAAATATTGTTGCGCACCGAGTTAATAAAATCTTCTTGCGAAGCATCAATCGGTTTATCAATCAAATCTTCTGGATACCAGATAAATATTTTGGAAATAACGTTTTCTTTTTGATAATTTTGTGCAACATAAAACTGAAATTCGCTTAGGGAAGTATGTTTCTGGTTTTTAATACGTTTTCCATACGAATGCCCCAAAATATGAATTGTACAATCGGCTTTTTTTACTTGGTCTAAAATTTTGTTAGTCAAGATTTCATCGTCAATTTCTTCGTAGTTTGGACCTAGAAAAATTAGCTCCATGCCAGCGCGAACTAAAATTTTACTCAAAAAATCTTTTGTTGGCTTCATTTCTTCCGACACTTCCGATAAAAAAACTCTAATTGTATCTACGTTTTTCGACATTTACCTTGTTTTTTTTGTTTCTTTTACAAAATTTTTTTAAGCTATATCTACCGTTTGAGAATAAATTCAAAAGTAGTCATTTTATCTGTTTTTTCAAAGTTAAAAGGCATTAAATATTGTTAAACAAAGCAAAATAATAAATTAAAACACCTAATTTTTTATTTATGATTCAAACAAAAAACAACATAAAAATCTATAAATAAATGTATTATAATTTTGAATACATAAACAAATCAATCAAAAAAAATATATATATTTCCTACTTTATATGCAAAAAGAATTTTAATTAAATTAAATAAAGCCGATTCTACCTAAAAAAAAACGTTTTTTAAATAAACAGAACGGTTCCAACATTGAAAATACGAAAAATAGATGTATAAACTTTCAAATAAACCGAATGAGTACGCTCGCAATAAGCACCGATGCAATGGTAACATTAACAAAACCGGCAATTAACATTTGTGGATAAATACCATCTAAAATGAATTGTTGTTCTTCAGCTGTTTTACCTATACTTCGGGCTACTTCGTGAGGAATAATGTAGGTTCCTGGAAAACCAAACATGCAAGAAATACCAATACTAATAGACAAATAGCTCGAAAATTTGAGTTTTTTACCTACCCAAAACGACATAACTAGCATGCCTAAAATACCTAAAAATAAAAAAAAAGTAAGCGGAACAAGTGCTATTAAAATATCATCTACCGAAATTGAATTGAACGAATGAAAAATAACAGACAACACAGAAACGACTGTAAAACCATAAGAATTTGCTCTGTTTAAACTATCAAATTCTAAAAAACCCAACTCTTTGAACAAAAAGCCAAAAAATAGGCAAACAACATATTCATTTATAATATTCTCAGTAAGTTTAACCACCCAAAAACTCAAAAATGCAACACCTATTATTTTACCCAAAATAATAGTAGGCGAAGTATATTTTTCAAAGTAATTCTTAACTAATTTTAGTTCAAAAAAAGAATTATTAGATTCTGATTCGACCACATTTTGTACTATTTTAAAATATTTCATTCTATTTTTAGCCTCTTTCTTTAATAAAAACGAAGCAATAGGATAGCCCACAAAACTTGATGCCGACAAAAGTAAAGTGGTAAAAATAATAATATCTTCCAAACCCTGAATTTGGGCAGCTTCATGCACCATCAAAGTAGCAACAATTCCTCCGCCAATAGGTGGAATAGCCGAAAAAACAACCGCAGAATCGTAAAAAAAGCTACCAAAACCCAGCACAAACAGAATAATTCCTATTTCGGCACTTACTGCCACAAGCACCACTTTCCATTGTTGTATCAATACGCTCATATTTAGAGTAGTACCCAAATGAACAATTAAAACCGCCACAAACAAACTGCCTAATTGATAAAGATTTGAGCTAATAAAAATGGAAGGCGATAAGCCATTAGCAAAAGCAACAATAAAAAAAATGCTCGAAACCAACATAATCGACAATGTTCCTTTGGTTTTAATCGAAATCATTTCACTTAAAGCAAAAACGCCAACAACAAATGCCAAAGCACCTAATCCAGTATAAACATCTAGCATTATTATACTATTATTTTAATATAGTGTTTGAAAGAAAACAGCAGATTTAAAGCATTGTGAAATTTTAAAACCGCAGTTTACCCTTGTAAATGAGGATTTTAAAATTTCAAAATAACGCAAAAGATGCGTTTTCTTTCAGACACTATATATTTTTATAAACAAACTAAACTGCAGAAGAATAAAATTTTCTAACAAATAATTTTAAAATTAAAATAAAATGTTTAATTTTACTCATTATTTTGATATAAAGTAATGGTTAATTTCTTTTATTTGTTATTCTTAGCTGTTTATCAAAACTTTATATTTCTAAAATAGTCAAAAAAAAAATTATAAAAGCATTTATTTTTCAAAAAAATGGACGAAAAACAACAAAAATTAGAACAATTTATTCGCCAAATATTAGAAATTCAAAATAAAGAAAAATCTCCTATTTTGAAAACGAATGACCTGAAAAACATCGTTTTAGAAATGGGAATGACGGAATCCGATTGGCAGTTAATTTCTGAAACATTCAACGGACATGCCCTGCGTGGAAAAGGTTTTTTGGAATACAAAAACTGGGAAGATGCAATTAAGGAATTTGAGCAAGCTCATACGCTAAATCCTTATAACACAGATATTTTGTATGGTCTTGCTTTGTCTCACAAAAATTTATGGCATCAAACAAATATGTCCACACACAAAGCAAATGCCGAACGCTATGCCAAAATGTGCATCAACATCAATCCCAAATACAAAGAAGCAATCGCACTTATTTCGGAGATAAAACAACCTAAAAATCAGCATATTGCTTCCACTAATGCGCAGCAAATAATTACAAACCAAACCACGCAAGTAACGAACACTAAAAACCAAAAGCTTATTGTAATTTTGATAATTTCAATTTTTGTAGCTATCCTATTTATTGGTTTTATACTGTACACCACGCAGTCAAGCAACATCGTTTTGCAAGAGCCAAGTAATTCTATTCCAGAGCAAACCGAAATTACGACCACAGTTCCAACCGAAGAGGTTGTAGAACCAGAAATACCTGTAATTTTTATAGAAAATGAGCAATCAAAAGGCTTGAAATTTATTTTGGAAAAAATAGAAGCCGATGATTACACCACTTCATACAATGTAGGAGCAAAAGGTTATTTTAAGTTAGAAAATATTGAAATTAACGAACTAAAAATAAAAGCAGATTTATTAAATACTGAAGATAAGGTAGTTAGTACAAAAATAATAGAATTGGTTAGCGACTCTGAAAATGCGTTGCGTAATGGTGATTTATTGCCTTTTGAATTTAGTAACTATCAAGATAACAGCTCATTACCTAAATTCAAAGCACTCAGGCTAGCGGTAAGCTACATTGTAAAACAAGAAGGCAACTTTAAATATGCCGAATCAAAATCAAAACCCATCAATTGGGCAATAGAAAAACCTGCAAATTATGATATTAGTGTAAAAGAACGTATTAACACTACTACAAAACAATTTTCTACCGGAATTTTTCACGAAATAACCTTAGAAATTCAAAACACGGGCAATTCAAATATCAAAATGCTTTTATTTCAAATAGAATGGTTTGATAAAAAAAATAATCTGGCAAAATCGGAAGAGTTTTACGTAGTTACTGATTCATACGCTCCAATAAAACGCGGCGATGTAAGAATTTACGATAGAACTTTTGGCATAGATAAATTAAACTTGGTAAATTACAAAAATTACGAAGTAACTGTTTTAGCCATTAATTAAATGCAGTATCATCGATTTTTAGAAAACACATTGAATATCAAAATAATCAACAATCAACTCTTTTATCAAATTAACAGTTTTAACAATTAAGTAATGAAATTTAATTATTTATTTATTGTATTTTTCTTTTTTTATAGTGTTAATTTATTTTCACAAAACAAGTTACAAAATTTAGGAAATAATATAAATTCAAAATTTAGCGAAACACAACCTATCATTTCTCCCGATGGGAAAGAACTGTACTTCACTAAAAGCCAGAATAATAGCCGCGACGACGAAGACAGAGATATTTATGTTTCCAAAATTTCAAAATCAGGAATAGCTTCTCCTGCAAAACTACTTAAAGGTGAGCTAAATAACGACGGCTGGAATGCAGTTTGCGGCTTCACTGCCGATGGAAAAACCATGCTACTAGCTGGAAAATATATGCCCGACGGAACGCTCAAAGGCGGATTTTCGACCTCCACCAAAGATGAAAATGGTAATTGGCAAACGCCCTCTCCCATCATAATGAAAGGAATGACAATTGATTACGAAACCCAAACGGCAAGCATCAGTGCCGATGGAAATGTAATTATTTTTGCAAGTAACATGCCTTTTGGAAAAGAATTTTACGGTTTGTTTGATTTATACATCAGTTTTAAACAACAAAATGGCGAATGGTCGTATCCAAAAAATCTTGGAAAAAGCATAAATTCAACAGCTTACGAAACGGCTCCTTTTTTAGCTGCCGACATGAAAACCCTTTATTTTTCGTCAGATGGGCACAAAACGCTGGGAGGAAACGATATTTTTGTAAGCCGTAGTTTAGATTCTACTTGGACAAATTGGAGTACACCCGAAAATCTAGGCGCGGTAGTAAATACCACAAATTGGGAATCATATATTTCGGTAACTGCTTCGGGTAAATATGCTTATGTTGGTTCTACCAATAATTCAATGGGTAAAATGGATATTTTTAAAGTAGAATTAAAACCAGAACAAAAACCACTTGACGATGGTTTGCTTGCCTTTTATTATGAAGGAATGATAAAGCCAAAAGCAAATTATATAGTTGTTGCTCAAAAAGTTGAGATAAAAGAAGAGACAAATATTTTAAAAGAAGAAAATATAGACGAGAATTCAAATTTTGAGGAAAAAAAAGAAATAAAGCCGGAAATTGTTGAAAAAAAAGAAGCTATAATTTTAGATGCTGAAAATGTAGCAACAGGAGAAGCAAAAAAATATATAAGCAACGTAATTCCGTTGAATTTAACACCAACCGGAAAAGCTATAAAACTCGAAAACTTAGGAACTTCAGTAAATTCAGAGCTTTCGGAAATGGCGCCATTAATTTCGCCCGATGGAAAAACCTTATATTTCTCGAGAAGTTTGGCTTCTGATTGGAAAAATTTGAACCGAGATATTTTTGTTGCTAATTTAGATGGCAGCGGAAATTGGCAATCGGCGCAAAATGCAGGTAAAAGCTTAAATAACAATGGCTGGAACATTGTTTGTGGCATCACGCCCGACGGAAATATGGTGCTTCTTACCGGAAAATATAACTCTGACGGCATGCTAGGTGGAGGCTTTTCAAAAGCATATTTGACCAAATACGGCTGGAGCCACCCACGCCCATTGGAGATTGAAAAATTCCCAGAACAAGAAGATACTCAGTCTGGTACACTAAGTCCAGATGGAAAAGTGATTATCTTTTCGAGCTATTTCAATATCGATGGTGAATTTTACGGAACCATGGATTTGTACATTACATTTGAAAAGTCTGACGGTACTTGGACAGTACCTCGCAACATGGGACCCGATATAAACTCGACGCAATACGAAACTTCTCCGTTTTTAGCTGCCGACGGAAAAACGCTATACTTTTCCACCAATGGGCATGGCGGCTATGGAAGCCAGGATATTTACGTAACTAAAAGATTAGATGAAACTTGGCAAAATTGGTCGCGACCCGAAAATATAGGTGAAGAAGTTAATACCGAAGATTGGGAATCATATTTTACGGTTTCGGCAGCGGGCGATTTTGCGTATGTAGGATCGCGAAAATCAACTTACGGGAAGATGGATATTTTCAAAATTGATTTAAGAAATACCGTAAAACCTGAACCAACTATCATTGTTTCAGGCGAAGTGCTTTCGGCTGAAACGAACGAAGCTATTGCTGCTACAATCCGTTATATGTCGCTGAATGATACAGCTATAAATGGAACGGCAAAGACAAACCCGCTTACAGGAAAATACCAAATTGCGCTTACTGCCGGACATATTTACGGCTTTTTTGCCGAAGCCGAAAATTATTACGGGAAGCATGAAAATATAGATTTAAAAAGCCTTGAAATTTATGAAGAAAAAACCATTACTCTTTTATTAACACCTTTCAAACAAGGACAAGTGATGGAATTGAATAATATTTTCTTTGATGTTGGTAAAAGTGAATTAAAGCCTGAGTCGTTTCCTGAATTAGACAAATTAGCAAACATTTTGCTGCAAGACCCACTCATTGTAATTGAAGTGGGAGGGCATACAGAAATAGGACATTCGGATAAAAAATTATCGCAAGATAGAGCTAATGCCGTAAAAAAATATCTTATTGAGCACCACAAGCTAAGCGAAAAACGCATCAATGCTGTTGGTTATGCCGATACTCGCCCAAAAACGAGTTCTACAAATACCGACAAACGTGCTCAAAATAGAAGAGTAGAAGTTATTATTTACAAAAAAG
>JFJP01005684.1_pt1 | contig 14209 bp, 10 predicted proteins | sample 431651 | NCBI WGS metagenome assembly JFJP01 (sample SAMN02602958, study PRJNA72255) | Microbial mat metagenome, whole genome shotgun sequencing project. | biome: fresh water; feature: sink hole; material: water; isolation source: purple microbial (photo- and chemosynthetic) mats found in... | reverse complement strand
GGGTTCGGGGTGAAAGGCGCGCGCCGGCAGTCGCGGGCGTGCTGAGGCTTGCCTTTCGCGCGTGCTTTTACCCCGAAACCGCATGCGCATGACCCAGTCGCCGTGCCGGGTAGAAACTGAAGCATCGATTTCGAGAGACACTGCACCCCTTTGAACCGCACCCAGTGATGCCGAACGGCTTGCTCGATTCGTTTGGCATGATGCGCCCGGGGTACGCCACAATCATGACATGTCCCCTGTACCGTCCAACCAACCCCCGCTGGCTGAGCGCCTGCGCCCGCAAAACCTGGGCGCGGTGATTGGGCAGCAGCACTTGCTGGGGCCGGGCATGGCGTTGCGGCTGGCGTTTGAGTCGGGTCAGCCCCACAGTTGCATTCTGTGGGGTCCACCTGGCACCGGCAAAACCACCATTGCGCGGCTGATGGCCACCGCGTTTGACGCGCAATTCATCACCATCAGCGCGGTGCTCGGTGGCATCAAGGACATCCGCGAAGCCGTGGAACTGGCACAGGCCGCGCGCAATGGCAGCGATCAGCAAAGCCTGCACGGCAGTCCGCCACGGCGCACGCTGGTGTTTGTCGATGAGGTGCACCGCTTCAACAAGAGCCAGCAGGACGCTTTTTTGCCGCATGTCGAAAGCGGCCTGTTCACCTTTATTGGGGCCACCACGGAGAACCCCTCGTTTGAAGTGAATTCGGCACTGCTGTCACGCGCTGTGGTGTATGTGTTGCAGCCGCTCACGCCCGAAGATTTAAAGCAAATAGTGCTTGTAGCCCAGGCGCAGCAAGCGCTACCAGCTATAGAAAATAAAGCAGTTGAGCGCTTGGTGGCGTACGCGGACGGCGATGCACGGCGCTTGCTCAATACGCTGGAAACCCTGACGGTGGCCGCAGCACAAGAAAAAGTGGCTGAAATCACCGACATCTGGCTGCTGCAGGTGCTGGGCGAGCGGCTGCGCCGCTACGACAAGGGCGGTGAGCAGTTTTACGACACCATCAGCGCGTTGCACAAAAGCGTGCGCGGCAGCGACCCCGATGCTGCACTGTATTGGCTGGCGCGCATGCTCGATGGTGGTGCAGACCCGCGCTATCTGGCGCGCCGCTTGATCCGCATGGCCAGCGAAGACATTGGCCTGGCTGACCCGCGTGCGCTGCGGCTGGCGCTGGATGCGGCCGAGGTCTATGAGCGTCTGGGCAGCCCCGAAGGCGAACTGGCGCTGGCCGAATGCGTGGTGTATCTGGCGGTGGCACCCAAGTCGAACGCGGTTTATCAGGCCTTCAACGAAATCAAGGCGTTGATCAAGAAAGACGGCAGCCGCCCGGTGCCGCTGCACCTGCGCAATGCGCCAACGCGGCTGATGAAGCAGCTGGACTACGGCAAGGGCTACCGCTACGCGCACGACGAGGAAGGCGGCGTTGCCGCTGGAGAGCGCTACTTGCCCGACGGCATCGCGGAGAGCGGCTTTTACCGCCCGGTGGAGCGCGGACTGGAGATCAAGATTGCTGAAAAGCTGCGCCGCCTCAAGGCGCTGAATCAGGCAGCGCGCACTGCTGCCGCGCCACGCAACGAGTGATCAAGCGCAGCCGGCGGCACTTTCACGATACATCACCCTTTGGGCAGGGCCACTGACTTCATGGTGGCCGGGTCGAATTTGCCGATGCTGCCCGAGGCACCAAAAACCACTGCTGAGCGGTGCGGCGGCTCATCGTCATGATGATGGTCATGGCCACCCTCGTGCGCCTCTGGGTCAATTTCCACTAAAGTGCCAGCCAGCCAGGCGGCAATTGCCCGGTCAGGGTCGGTCTCGGCGGTGGCGATGGCCTGAATGCCCTGGTGCTTCAGGCGATTTTGCAGGCCGCGCCCGAGCCCGCCGGCAATCAGGCAACTGATGCCATCAAGCGGGTGCGCCGCCAGCGCAGCAGCCCCGGCATGGGCAACTTCATGAAAGCTTTGTGCGATGGACAGCTCAATGAGCTGCTTGTCTTGAACCTGCTGGCCGGCAACCTCGTAAAGCCAGAACTTGCGGCATTTGCCGGCATGCCCGGTGATGGTTTTACGGTTCTGGCTGGTGACTGCGATCTTCATGGGTAAACCTTCTCGGTAGATGGGAGACTGCCCGTCAAGGGCAGGCAACATCGCATCCACGCAATCGCTGTGCCAGCACCATCACATTTCTTTAACCCATTGATTTTAAAGTGTAATATTTCAATAATGAGTTGCCATAGCCAGCCGCTTGGCCGGCATGACTGACAGAAATGGCAGTGGACAAGGCGGCATGTCGGGTGGTGCCGGTGCTCGGAAAATTTGTCTCGATAACCTGGGCTAATGTCCTGAAATGCTCTCTGATGTGCTTTTTGAAGCAGGGTAAACCCGGGCAAACCCCTGGCTGAGTATGAAAACCGCGTGACTACAATCGCCAGCACCTTGTTGCCGCACTCGATGCTGGCAGGCTTTTTGCTAATCAAACAGACGTTGGATACACGACCAGACTCATCAGACCGCGTTTAGGGTCAACACATCAGTCGAAGATCAATCTCGGCGAAATTCGGAGAAGTTTTTATGGAAACCTTGATACAGCAGATCATCAATGGTCTGGTGTTGGGCAGCATGTATGCCTTGGTGGCGTTGGGCTACACCATGGTCTATGGCATCATCGGCCTGATCAACTTTGCCCACGGTGAGGTGCTGATGGTGGGTGCCATGACCAGCTGGAGCATCATCGGCATGATGCAGGAGTCAATGCCTGGCACGCCCGGCTGGATCATCTTGCTGGTGTCGATGGTGATTGCCGCCGTGGTGGCTGCAGCGCTGAATTTCAGCATTGAAAAGCTCGCCTATCGCCCGCTGCGCAACAGTCCACGGCTGGCCCCGCTGATCACCGCCATCGGCATGTCGATCCTGCTGCAAACGCTGGCGATGATCATCTGGAAGCCCAACTACAAGCCGTTTCCCAACCTGCTGCCAGTGGTGCCCTATGACATTGGCGGCGCGGTGATCACGCTGACGCAGATACTGATTCTGGCCATGACGGTGGTGTCGCTGGGGGTGCTGATGTGGCTAGTCAACTACACCCGCCTGGGCCGGGCCATGCGCGCTACTGCTGAAAACCCGCGTGTCGCGGCGCTGATGGGGGTCAAGCCCGATCTGGTGATCTCGGCCACCTTCATCATTGGTGCGGTGCTGGCGGCCATTGCCGGCATCATGTGGGCGGCCAATTACGGCACGGTGCAACACACCATGGGTTTCTTGCCGGGGCTCAAGGCCTTCACGGCGGCGGTTTTTGGTGGCATTGGCAACCTGGCCGGTGCCGTGGTCGGTGGTGTGTTGCTGGGCCTGATCGAGTCACTGGGCGCGGGTTACATCGGCCCCATTACCGGCGGCGTGCTGGGCAGCAATTATTCGGACATTTTTGCGTTCATTGTGTTGATCATCGTGCTGACGCTGCGGCCCTCGGGTTTGCTGGGTGAGCGGGTGGCGGACCGGGCTTAACGGGGGAGACGACGTGAGATCAAAACAAATCATCTTATTCCTGCTGGCCGCTGCGGCCTTGCTGATCACGCCCATCATCCTGCAAGGCTTTGGCAATGCCTGGGTGCGCATTGCCGACATGGCCTTGCTGTATGTGCTGCTGGCGCTGGGTCTGAATATTGTGGTGGGTTATGCCGGCTTGCTGGACTTGGGCTACGTGGCGTTTTTTGCCATTGGTGCCTATATGTATGGGCTGATGGCTTCGCCCCACCTGACCGAAAACTTTCCCGCCATCGCGGCCATGTTCCCGGACGGGCTGCACATGCCGATCTGGTTTGTGATTCCAACGGCCGCCGGTCTGGCAGGGTTGCTGGGTGTGCTGCTGGGTGCGCCCACCTTGCGCCTGCGCGGCGACTACCTGGCTATCGTGACGCTGGGTTTTGGCGAAATTATCCGGGTGTTCATGAACAACCTGGACCGCCCCATCAACATCACCAATGGTCCGCGCGGCATGGGCGAAATTGATTCGCTGCACTTTTTTGGCTTCAGCCTGGGTAAATCCGTTGAGATCGGCGGTTTTGAGTTGCCCTCGGTCACGCTGTATTACTACCTGTTTCTGGTGTTGGTCATCGCCAGCGTGGTCATCTCGCACCGATTGCAGTTGTCGCGCGTGGGCCGTGCCTGGATGGCGATTCGTGAGGACGAGATTGCTGCCAAGGCGATGGGCATCAACACGCGCAACCTGAAATTGCTGGCGTTTGGCATGGGTGCCACCTTTGGCGGCGTGTCAGGGGCCATGTTTGCCTCGTTCCAGGGTTTCATTTCGCCCGAATCCTTCAGCCTGATGGAGTCGGTGATGATCGTCGCCATGGTGGTGCTGGGCGGCATTGGCCATTTGCCAGGAGTGGTTGTGGGGGCCATTGCGCTATCGGCCTTGCCGGAGGCGCTGCGCTATCTGGCCGGTCCGCTGCAGTCGCTCACCGGCGGTCGTCTCGATGCGTCCATCTTGCGGCAGCTGTTGATTGCGTTGGCCATGATCAGCGTCATGCTGCTGCGGCCACGCGGCCTGTGGCCTGCGCCCGAGCACGGCAAGTCGCTGGCCAGCACCCGGCCCTGAACGGTACGGCTTACCAGGAATAAAAACCTATGACGACAGACACAGTTCTCAATGTGGCGGGGGTTTCCAAGCGCTTTGGCGGTCTGCAGGCGCTCAGCGATGTGGGCATTCAGATCCAGCGCGGCCAGGTGTATGGCCTGATCGGCCCCAATGGTGCCGGCAAGACCACTTTTTTTAACGTGCTGACCGGCCTCTATACGCCTGATACCGGCACCTTTGAGCTGGCTGGCAAAACCTACCAGCCCACGGCGGTGCATGAGGTGGCGCGTGCCGGCATTGCCCGCACGTTCCAGAATATCCGCCTGTTTGCCGAGATGACGGCGCTCGAAAATGTGATGGTGGGTCGCCATGTGCGCACCCATTCTGGCTTGCTTGGCGCCGTGTTTCGCACCGCAGGCTTCAAGGCCGAGGAAGCGGCGATTGCGCAGCGCTCGCAAGAGCTGCTTGACTATGTGGGCATTGGACGCCTGGCCGACTTCAAGGCCCGCACGCTGAGCTACGGCGACCAGCGGCGCCTGGAGATTGCCCGAGCACTGGCCACCGACCCGCAGCTGATTGCCCTGGATGAGCCCGCCGCCGGCATGAACAGCACCGAAAAAGTCCTGCTGCGCGAGCTGATCGACAAGATCCGCAACGACAACCGCACCATTTTGCTGATCGAACACGATGTGAAGCTGGTGATGGGCCTGTGCGACCGCGTCACCGTGCTGGACTACGGCAAGCAGATTGCCGAAGGCACACCGGCCGATGTGCAGCGCAATGAAAAAGTGATCGAAGCCTATCTGGGCACTGCGGCGCACTGAACAGGGTTGCAAGCTATGACAAATGTTTTACTGAAAATCAAGGGTCTGAAAGTTGCGTATGGCGGCATTCAGGCGGTCAAGGGCGTTGATTTCGAGGTGCGCGAGGGCGAACTGGTGTCGCTGATTGGCTCCAACGGTGCCGGCAAAACCACCACCATGAAGGCCATCACCGGCTCGCTGCCAATCAGCGATGGCGACATCGAGTACCTGGGCAAGAGCATTCGCGGCCAGGGCCCGTGGGATCTGGTCAGGCAAGGCCTGGCCATGGTGCCCGAAGGCCGGGGTATCTTCACCCGCATGACGATTCTTGAAAATTTGCAGATGGGTGCCTACATCCGCAACGACAAGGCTGAAGTGCTGGCTGACATCGACAAGGTGTTTGGCATTTTTCCGCGTCTCAAGGAGCGTCGTGACCAGCTGGCCGGGACGCTGAGCGGGGGCGAGCAGCAAATGCTGGCGATGGGTCGCGCGCTGATCAGTCGCCCCAAGGTGCTGCTGCTCGACGAACCCTCGATGGGCCTGGCCCCGATCATGGTGGACAAGATTTTTGAGGTGGTGCGCGAGGTCTATGCCCAAGGCGTCACGGTGTTGCTGGTGGAACAAAACGCCAGCCGCGCGCTGGCCATTGCCGACCGGGGCTATGTGATGGACTCTGGCCTGATCACCATGACCGGCGAAGGCAAGGTGATGCTCACCGATCCCAAGGTCCGCGCCGCCTATCTGGGCGAATAATAGGCATGTTTTTGGCCTCTAGCCCTTACACGGTAAGCGCTGGTAGCTATTGTTGATATAGCTAATTCAGTGTCCGGCCAGCGCCAGTTGACGGGCCAGCCGATTGTGTTTTTCCAACAAGGGCCCTAGTTCCAGCGTGGCCAACTGTCCTTGGCGTACCACCACGCGGCCGTTGACGATGGTGTAGGCAGCTGCTGGGCTGGCACACAGCAGCAGCGCGCCCACCGGGTCGTGCACTGCGCCACCGGCAAACGCCAGCGTATTCAAGTCAAACAGTGCCAGGTCTGCACACATGCCCACTGCCAGGTGCCCGATGTCGCTGCGTCCCAGTAGTTGTGCGCCGCCACGGGTGGCGAGCGCGAGCGCATCGCGCGCGCTCATTTCAGTTGGTCCCAGGTCGCAGCCGAAAAGCGTCCTGGACTGACCGTGTGCATCGGTGCGGGTTTGTGGCGCCTGCATGGCGCGACCCACCCGGGCCAGCAGCAGCGCCTGTCGCGCCTCTGCCACCATGTGTGCGCTGTCGTTGCTGGCGCTGCCATCCACGCCCAGACCCACCGGCACACCGGCATCGAGCATGCGCCGGATCGGGGCAATGCCGGATGCCAGCCGCATGTTGCTGCACGGGCAATGCGCCACGCCGGTGTGGCTGGTGGCAAACAGGCGGATGCCGTCATCGTCAAGCTTGACGCAGTGCGCGTGCCACACGTCGGGGCCCAGCCAGCCCAGGTCTTGCGCGTATTGCGCCGGGGTGCAGTTGAACTTTTCGCGTGAATAGGCCAGGTCGTGGTCGTTTTCCGCCAGGTGAGTGTGCAGCCGCACCCCGTAACTGCGCGCCAGCCGGGCTGATTCGCGCATCAGGTCGCGGCTGACGCTAAACGGCGAGCAGGGTGCTACGGCCACGTTGACCATTGCGCCATGCGCGGTGTCATGCCAGGTCTCAATCAGCCGCTGCGTGTCTTTCAGGATGAAGTCCTCGCGTTCCACCACGCAATCGGGCGGCAGGCCGCCCTGGCTTTGGCCCACGCTCATGCTGCCCCGGGTGGCGACAAAGCGCATGCCAATCTGCGCTGCGGCTTCGATGCTGTCGTCGAGCCGCACGCCGTTGGGGTAGATGTAGAGGTGGTCGCTGCTGGTGCTGCAGCCCGACAGCAGCAGCTCGGCCATCGCCACCTGGGTGCTGACTTGCACCATCTCGGGGGTCAGACCGGCCCAGATCGGGTACAGACCGCGCAGCCAGCCAAACAGTTCGGCGTCTTGCACGGCGGGAATGGCCCGGGTGAGCGACTGGAACATGTGGTGGTGCGTGTTGATCAGACCTGGCGTGACCAGGTGGTGCCGGGCATCAATGACCTCATCGGCGGTCTGTGGCAGGTCCGCAGCCCCACCGATGGCTTCAATGCGGTGACCCCGGATGAACAGCGACGCATCCCGCCACTCGGTGGCGGACGCTGGGGTAGCCTGGTCGAAGGTGGCAATGCAGTGGGCATTTTTGATCAGCAGGGTTTCCATGGCAGGGCGGCACATTCAGTATCGGAGGGTGGTCTGAAATGCCATGTTCGCACCAAAGCCCCGCCGCTGGCACGTTTTTCTGGGTGATTGCGCGCTTTCCGCTGCAAAACATGGCGAAAACTTGACCAATGAATCTGTTTTTTTGGTGACAAGTTGATATGGCTCAAGGTCTGAGTTGAGTCGGAGTTGCACAGTGGCAGCCATGTTTTCCATCGATACCCTTGATTCTGTTTCACCGCCCCTGCGCATGCCACGTGGCAGGGTTCTGCTGCAACGTGGCGCCAACACGGTGCTTGTGCATTACATTGAGTCGGGCCGCGTCGCGCTCGGCTTGCTTGACGACGGGATGCTGGCGCATCAGATCGGTGTGCTGCAAGGTCCATGTTGGCTGGATGCAAGCTCGGTGGTGCTGGGTTTGCCGCATCTGGTCGATGCAGTGGCCGACACGCCGGTGGTGTTGCGCAACGTGTTGCTGGCAGATTTCCGCAAAGCCATTGGCGACATGCCTGAATCGGCCCAGGCCGTGCTCAGCGATGTGGCGATGGCGCACCGCCATCAAACCGAGTTTGCGGTGAGTCGTCTGGCCAAGGATGCCGAAGCGCGTTGTGCCGAATGGCTGCTCAGCCACGCGCAGCAGTGCAGCAGTGGCATCATGGTCGAATTGCAGCAACGCAAACGCAGCATCGCGGCGCAGCTGGGCATTGCGCCCGAAACCTTTTCGCGCGTGCTGCGGCATTTGCGCGAGCAAAGCCTGATCAGCGGAACGGGTCGTGTGCTCAACCTGGTGGACCCGGGCGGTTTGCGTTCGCTGGCCGGGGTTTAACCGCCCGGCGTGCCTCAGCGCCCCTGGGTCAGTGCTTGCAGGATGTTTTCGGGGGTGGCGGGCGCGTTGAGGCGCACCGGTTGGCCATCGCTGCGGGCATGCGCCACGGCATCACGCAGGGCTTCAAACACGCTGATGGCCAGCATGAACGGTGGCTCGCCCACCGCCTTGGCACCAAACACGTTGTCCTCGGGGTTGGGCGCGTCCCACAAATCCACCTTGAAATGCGCCGGCACATCGCCTGCCGTGGGAATTTTGTAGGTGCTCGGTGCGTGCGTGCTCAGCACGCCGGCCTCATTCCACACCAGCTGCTCGGTGGTCAGCCAGCCCATGCCCTGCACAAACGCGCCTTCGATCTGGCCGATGTCGAGTGCCGGATTGATGGAGCGTCCCACGTCGTGCAGGATGTCCACGCGCAGCACCTTGTTTTCACCCGTCAGTGTGTCGATGACCACTTCGGTACACGCCGCACCATAGGCAAAGTAATAAAACGGCCGCCCGGTGAGGGTGGTTTTGTCGTAATGGATTTTGGGTGTGCGGTAAAAACCGTCGCTCCACAGCTGGATGCGGTTGGCATAGGCCTGCTGCACCACGGCATCAAAACTGCGGCTGGTTTTAGGGGTGATGACCTGACCGCCCTTGAACGTGACAGCAGCGGCACCAACGCCGTCCAGCCCCGCCACAAACGCCGCCAGGTTGCTGCGCACCTGCGCGGCGGCGTACTGCGCAGCCCGGCCATTGAGATCGGTGCCGGCCGAGGCAGCGGTGGCAGAGGCGTTGGGGATTTTGCTGGTGTCGCTGGCACTGCACAGCACGCGCTGCAGCGGCACGCCAAGTTCATCGGCGACGATTTGCGCCACCTTGGTGTTGAGGCCCTGGCCCATTTCGGTGCCGCCGTGGTTGACCTGCACGCTGCCGTCCAGATACACATGCACCAGCGCGCCGGCCTGGTTGAACAGCGTGGCGGTAAAGCTGATGCCAAATTTGACCGGTGTGATGGCGATGCCACGCTGCAGCGTGCTGTGCTTTGAATTCCAGGCGTAAATGGCCTCTAGCCTTTGTTGATATTGCGCTGACAGCTCTAGTTGTAATAGCAATGGCAGGAGGATGTTGCCCTCCACCGGCATGCCGTAGTGGGTGGTGTTGCGGCGCAGTGCCGACAGGCTGGCCAGACTGTTGGCGGGCTGCGATGGCTGTGGCGCATTTGCCACATCTGCTGGCACGGCTTCAGACAGCTCGTCAGTCGCCAGTCGGGCGGGCAAGCCGGCCGACGACAGCGTGCCATCGCTGCGCAGCCACAGGCCGTGGCTTTTCATCAGCGCCTGCACGGCGGCGCTGCGTTCCTCCTGGCGACGCTCTTGCACCTGGACCCGCTCATTGCTGTAGAGGTTTTGCAGCCGCACGCTTAAGGCATCGAGCCCCAGATAGCGGGCAATGTCACCCAGAATCGCCTCAGTGACGATCATCCCCTGCGGTCCGCCAAAGCCGCGAAACGCCGTGTGGCTTTGCGTGTTGAGCTTGCAGCGGTACGAGGTGATCTCGACATCTTGCAGGTAATAGGCGTTGTCGGCATGAAAAATGGCACGGTCGGCCACCGGGCCGGACAGGTCGGCGCTAAAACCACAGTGCGCTGCCATCATCAGCTGCAGACCGCACAGCCTTCCGCTGTCGTCAAAGCCAACCGCGTAGTCATAGCTGAACGGATGGCGCTTGCCAGTGATCATGAAGTCGTCGTCGCGGTCCAGCCGCAGCTTGACCGGGCGCTGGCACTTGGCCGCCGCCACGGCGGCCCACACCGCCAGGTGGCCGGCCTGCGTTTCCTTGCCGCCAAAGCCGCCCCCCAGACGCCGGCACACCACGCGTACCGCGTGGTTGTCCAGGCCAAGCGCGTGCGCCACCCAGTGCTGCACCTCGCCGGGGTGTTGCGTGCTGCTGTGAATCAGCCACTGGTTCTGCTCTTGCGGCTGGGCATAGGCGACCTGGCCTTCGAGGTAAAAGTGCTCTTGCCCACCGACTTCAAGCGTTGCGCTCAGGCGGTGCGGTGCGCGCGCCAAGGCAGCGGCCGCATCGCCACGGCGCAGCGTGACCGGCGGCAACACATAGCTTTGCGCTGCCAGCGCGTCGCGCACATTCAGCACCGCCGGCAGCGCGGCGATCGTCACCTTGACCTGGCGCGCAGCGTGGCGCGCCTGCTGCACGCTGTCAGCCACCACCAGACCGATCACCTGGCCGACATGCTGCACGCTGTCGATGGCAAACACCGGCTCGTCACCGGCAAACGCCGCCAGCATCGGGTTGCCTGGCACATCAGCGGCCAGAACCACCCCGCGCACACCGGGCAGGTTCAGCGCCGCTGCGCTGTCAATGCCGAGGATCTTGCCGTGTGCCACGGCCGACAAAATCGGCGCGGCGTGCAGCGTGCCACGCAGCTCCGGCAGGTCGTCAATGTAGGGTGCTGCACCCGCAATCTGGGCGCGTGCACTTTCATGGTGCACAGACGCACCGCAGGCCCCGGCGTGGTCTGCTGCGGCTGCCACGGTGGCGATGGGTTCGGCGCTCACAGCGATGTTCCTTCCAGCGAAAAGTGGGCCACTTCGGTCGCAGCCTGCCCCTGGGTTTCCAGCCAGAAGCGCTGCAGCAGGTTACCCAGCACCCGGCGGCGGTAGTCACTGCTGGCGCGCATGTCGGAAATCGGCTCAAACTCGTGGCGCAGCGTGTGCATGGCGCGCTCAATCAGCGCTTGTGACCACACCTGGCCGGTCAGCGCCGCCTGCGTCTGGCTGGCGCGCACCGGTGTGGCTGCAACACCGCCAACCCCGATCGAAACGCAGTCCACCGAGCCGTCGTGCAGCTCGATGCGCAGCGCCAGGCACAGCGCAGAAATATCGTCTTCAAACCGCTTGGAGACTTTATAGACTCGCAAAAATTCATTGACGGTGGGGCGTGGCACGTCGATGCGCGTCAGCACCTCGTCGGCGGCAATGATGTTCTGCCGGTAGCCGGTGTAGAGCGACTCCAGCGGCACGGTGCGCTGGCCGCGCACACTGGCCAGCAGCACGCGCGCGTGCAGGGCAATCAGCAGCGGCATGCTGTCGCCAATGGGCGAGCCATTGGCCACATTGCCACCCAGCGTGCCGGCGTTGCGCACCGGCAACCCGGCAAAGCGGCTGGCAAAGCTGTGCAGTTGCGAGCGCTCGGCCAGCAGCGCGTCAAACGCATCGCTCAGGGTCACCGCCGCGCCGATGGTCAGGGTGTTGGCATCGCGGCTGATCTGGCGCAACTCGGCGACGCGACTGACATCGAGCACGCTCGCAAAATTCATGTGCCCCTTGTTGATCCACAGCCCCACATCGGTGCAACCGGCCACCAGTTGTGCTTGCGGGTGGGCGGCACGCTCACGCAGCAGCTCGGCCAGCGTGTCTGGCGCTTTATATGAAAAATCGGCCTCTAGCCCTTGTCCAGTATGCGTGATTAGCTCTAATTTTGAGAGTATGGCGGCGTTGTCCTGCGACACCTGCGGCAGCGCTGCCATGGTTTGTGCGGCGTGCAAAATGGGCTGGTAGCCGGTGCAGCGGCACAGATTGCCCGACAGCGCCTGTTGCGCTTGTTCCCGGCTGATGGCCTCGCCTTGCAGCACCTGGTTTTGGTACAGGCCAAACAGGCTCATGGCAAAACCCGGCGTGCAAAAGCCGCATTGGCTGGCGTTGCTATTGTGCAACGCTTGTTGCACCGGGTGCAGCGTGCCGTCTGCGCCAGCCAGGTCTTGCGCCGTCCACAGCGCCATGCCGTGAATGGAATGCGCCAGCCGGATGCAGCTGTTGACCGCGCTGTACCTGAGCTGATCGGCCACTTTTTCAGCCAGCACCACGGTGCAAGCCCCGCAGTCGCCTTCGTTGCAGCCTTCTTTGGTGGCGGTCAGCCCCAGGTCTTCGCGCAGCAGTTGCAGCAGGGTGCGGGTTGGCGGCACGCCGGTGAGCGAAATAATTTCGCCAGCATGGACAAATTCAAGCACGGGGTGATGCATGGCTATTTTTTCTGCAAAGGGGCAAGGGTGAACAGGGTGACAAGCCGCGGAATGCAAGTTTCCTGCCACGGTGGCATTTTCCTTGCTTGAAGACTGATCAGACGGCATGGCTGCATGGCAATTTGCATTTTTCTCCTGGATGTCTTTCATTTATACGCTTTTGCCACGGCGCTTTCGTTGAGAATTGCTCTTTTCAAGCTTGAAACATCCTTCTTGTGGATTCCAACCCTGCGCCCATGACGACACCGCGACTGCAACTCTCAGGCATTACCAAGCGCTATCCCGGCGTGGTGGCCAATCACGAGGTCAGCCTGACGGTGCAGCCGGGTGAAACGCACGCGGTGCTGGGGGAAAACGGTGCCGGCAAATCGACCTTGATGAAGATCATCTACGGCTCGGTCAAGCCCGATGCCGGCACGGTGCGCTTCAACGGCCAGCTGGCGCACATCAAAAATCCGCAAGAGGCGCGAGCCTTGGGCATCAGCATGGTGTTTCAGCATTTCAGCCTGTTTGACACCATCACGGTGGCAGAAAACGTCTGGCTGGGCCTGAGCAAGACGTTGAGCTTGGCACAAGTCACCCGCAGCATCGAGACCAAGGCCGCCGAATACGGGCTGGACATTGACCCGCAGCGCCCGGTACACACCTTGAGCGTGGGCGAGATGCAGCGGGTGGAGATCATTCGCGCCTTGCTGACCCAGCCGCAACTGCTGATCCTGGATGAGCCGACCTCAGTGCTGACCCCGCAAGCGGTTGACAAGCTGTTTGTGGTGCTGAAAAAGCTCGCTGCCCAAGGCTGCAGCATTTTGTACATCAGCCACAAGCTGCACGAGATTCGCGAGTTGTGCAGCGCCTGCACGGTGCTGCGGGGTGGCGTGGTCACCGGGGTGTGCAACCCGGCTGAGGAAAGCAACGCGTCGCTGTCGCGCTTGATGATCGGTGCCGAGCCGCCGGCGCTGACGCATCGCGCACAAGACCCGGGCCCATCTGTCTTGAGGGTCAGCAACCTGATCTTGCCGCGCCAGGACCCGTTTGGGGTGGATCTGGAAGCCATCAGCTTTGAAGTGCGCGCCGGCGAGGTGGTTGGCATTGCCGGCGTGTCGGGAAATGGTCAAAAGGAGCTGCTGTGCGCGCTGTCGGGTGAAGACACGCGGCCCACGCCAGGCAGCGTGCGCATTGGGCGCATCGACGTCTCAGCCATGCATGCCGGGCTGCGGCGCACGCTGGGCTTGCATTTTGTGCCCGAAGAGCGCCTGGGCCGGGGGGCCGTGCCGACCTTGTCGCTGGCGCACAACCTGCTGCTGACGCGGCCAGAGTCGATTGCCTACCCGGGCTTTCTGGGTGGCTGGGTGCGCGTGCGGCAACTGGAAGCGCAGGCCACCCGCATCATCGAGCGCTTCAAGGTCAAGGCAGGCGGGCCGCGATCGCAGGCGCGTTCGCTGTCGGGCGGCAATCTGCAAAAGTTCATTGTTGGCCGCGAGATTGATGCCAAGCCCACCTTGTTTATCGTCTCGCAGCCCACCTGGGGCGTGGATGTGGGTGCCTCGGCGCAAATTCGGGCGGAGATTCTGGCGCTGCGCGACGGCGGCTGTGCCGTGTTGGTGGTGAGCGAGGAACTCGACGAGTTGTTTGAAGTCTGTGACCGCCTGCACGTGATTGCCCGCGGCCAGTTGTCGCCATCGTTGCCGGTGGCGCAGGCCACGGTGGAAAAGATTGGCGAATGGATGAGCGGC
>JFJP01002123.1_pt1 | contig 14211 bp, 11 predicted proteins | sample 431651 | NCBI WGS metagenome assembly JFJP01 (sample SAMN02602958, study PRJNA72255) | Microbial mat metagenome, whole genome shotgun sequencing project. | biome: fresh water; feature: sink hole; material: water; isolation source: purple microbial (photo- and chemosynthetic) mats found in... | reverse complement strand
AGTCCGGCGCGATCGGATGCGATAAAAACCAGAATCGTGGCTGATGGATTTGGAAGCAGTGCCGGCTTGTTGCGGGCGGGGCCATCCGGCTCGCCGAAGGCATCCAGCGGAGGCATGAAGACCAGACTGTTGAGAATGTAACTGGAGGCTTTGTTTTCCAATCGTTGTTTCGCCTTGGGATCGGCGGGGCAGATCCGGATCTCGTCGAATTTCCCGAGATATTGTTCGAGTTGGTAGATCCATGCGCTCTGGGCTGAGGCGGAGTGTGTGGTGTCTGGATATGTCCCTTGATGATCGTCCGCATGCATTTGCATGGCCAAGCCGATCTGACGCAAGTTGGAGGCGCATGCCGCCGAGCGTGATTGATCCCGCATATTTCTGGCAGCCACGAGGGCGAAGGTGCTCAGTGTCGCGATGATGGTGATGACCACGAGCAGCTCGACCAGCGTGAAGCCGGGGCGCTTGTGGGATGACGGGATGCGTGGCATACGGGAGGGGCTCACCGGTTGCGGCGGAGGCGGTAAAATTGTTGGGGTTGGGTTTCAATGGGAAGTGCCAATTTCCACCAGTTGCCGACAGCTTCGGGATTTCCAGAAGGTGGCTGCCACGGGGGCGAAAGATTCGTTGAGCACTCAGGATACCAATCGCTCACCGGCCAGCGGAGATAGAGCGCGGAACCATCGCGCTCGATGGTGATGGTGGGTGGGATTTCCGACACGTCGGCGGTGCCGTTGGAGTTACGGTCGGTGCTGCGCCATGCGGTTTCGCTGGGCAGGACACCCGCGAAGGTAAGCGCGTCGCCACCGGTCAGAAGGGCGAGCAAGGCGCTGCGGGTGAAGGTGGTGGTTTGGTCCTCTGCGAGATAGAGTGATGTGGCGGGATTCCATTGGTAGCGCCTCGGGATGCCTGCCACGCGGCCCCAGGCGACGAGGCCGTTGTCGCCAGCGGCGGCGCGGGATTCGAGGGTGGCGAGTTGCGGGAGCAGGGACATGTCGGTCTTGTTCGAATCATTGAGTGTCATGTCACGGCAGGCGGCGGGAGCGGTGCCGGTGTCGAAGGAGAGGATGAAGGCGGTGAGATTTGCCAAGGCGGTGACTTTGGCGGCGGTGAGCGGTGGGCGGTTGATGAGTGAGAGGGAATACGGGTGGACGATGGGCATGGTATGGCCGCTGCCGTCCGAGTTGAGGCCGAAGCCGGATAGGGATGAAGCGCCGGCGGTGGAATTGAAGATGCCTGCACGCTGATAGACCGTCCGCAGCGAGGGGTTTTTGAGCGGTTGGTATTTGGTCACCAGTTCCGGCAGATCGATGTTCTGGTTGGTTCCCCCGGGGAGACTGTGGCAGACGGCACAGTGGCTTTGCCCGTGGCTTTCGAAGATGGTTCTGCCGGTGGCGGCATTGCCTTCCGGCATGGTGGTTTTGAGCGAGCGGTCCAGATTGAGATTGGGATTGGGCGGGTGGGCGATGGATAGGAGATACTCCGCGAGGCGATCCATCGCGCTGGATGGTTGCGGGACTCCGGCCATGAGATTGGGGAAGGTGGAGTTGAAGGATTGGATGTTGGGCTTGTCGCCACGCCAATGGAATTTGGTGACGATGGCGGCGGGAGGACGGGTGGAGCCGTCGGTGGGATCGATGGGGTTCGCGTCATTGGTGGCGAGACCTCGGAGGGTCTGGGTGGTGAGCGGCCCTTTCATGGGATGCAACTGCTGATTGTAAACCGTGGGGTCGTGGATCGATAGGGTGGCGGAGGGAATGGAGACCATGTTTCCACCGGGATCGCCGAGGTCCCAGGCCAGGCCGTCGCGATCGGCATCGACGTGGCAGGTGGCACAGGAAAGGGTGCCGTTGCCCGAGAGCCGGGCATCGTAGAGCACGCCTCGGCCCGCACGGATGTTGGCGGGCATCGGGTTGATGGAGCCTAACGGGATTTCTGACAGAACGGATCCGTCCGTGGGATGGATGGTGGTGAGCGTGTCGGAAATCTTGTTCAGCACGTACAGACGGTCCACAGTTAGAGCGAGGCCGCGCGGGCCGCGCATGGCGTCGCTGCCCGCGGCGGGCGGGCGCACGTCGATGCGGCGAAGAACAGACCCGCTGGAAGAATCGATTTCCGCGATGAGATCGGACTGGAAGGCGGCGATCCATGCGCGCTGGCCGTCGCTGCGGAAGGCGATGGTGCTCGGTGCGGCCAGTGCGAGGGCGATGCTGGCCGGAGTCGGAGTGGTGGCGCGGGTGATGCCGGGATTCAGGTCGCGGTGGGTGATGGTGGCGGCGGGAAGGGCGATCCGGCTGAGGCGGTGGCGTGCGAACTCGCCATTGAGCGCGGGTTCGAAGCGGGTGAGGTTGAGCGAGTCCGAGTTGGCGCACCAGAGCGAGCCGTCCGGGTGCAGGGCGAGATCGAAGAGGTTGGTTCCCACGTCGCTGATCCAGCGTTCGACGGCTTGAGTGGCGGTGTTGATTTCCGCGATGTCGTGATCGAGCACGTTCCATGTGACCCGGTTGTCATTGGCGGAAACGATGAGACCGACCTGAGGAGCGGCGGGCAACGAATTGTTAGTGGGAGCTGGCTGGGGTGGGGCGTTATCGGGGTGAAGAACGGTGCTGCGGTTCCCCGAGTAAAGGCAGGCGACATACAGCTTGGTGCCGTCCGCACTGGCCACCAAGGCGCGCGGGGCCACGCCGTTGATTGAGATTTGTCCGAGCGGCGCGCGGGTGGTGGCATCGAAGACGGAGACGACGCGTTTCTGCGAGCAGGAAACAAAGGCTTTGCCGTTGGCGAAACACACGTCGGCGGGTTCGTCCGCGACGCGCAGGGTATCGATGACGATGCCTTGGCTGAGGGAAACGATGGAAACCGAATCCGAGCCTTCGTTGACTACCCATGCCTCGTCGTTGGTACGCGCTTTCACCGAGACGGGCGCGGTGGAGACGGGAATCTCGGCGATGAGCAGTGGAACCGAACGGGCCGGTGTGCCGATATCGAACACAGACAAAATGTGCGCCGTGGAGTGCAGGGCTAGCAGGTTTTTCCCGTCCGGAGTGAGGGAGATGGGGTGCTGCTGCCGCGGCTCCAAATGGGTGTAGCCCATGGCGCACGATATGGTGGCAGCGAGCAGTAGTAGAAGGCGGGAGAGCATGGCGGCGAATGGGGAAGCGGAAGCCCCCGCGAAGAGGGCTTCCGCAGCTGGCGGACCGGGGGAGGCTTATCGGCGGCGGCGCTTGAACACAAGCAGTCCGCCGAGCACCGAGAGCAGGGCGGCGGAAGGCTCGGGAACTGCGAACGTGACCGAGTATTGCGGGGTTCCCGGTGTCAGGCTAGCGCTTGCGGAGTTACCCAAGATCATCGTGTAAAGACCTGGGTTCAGGAGGACTCCCTGCGAAAGGCTGTTGCCCGCGTTGTTGACCCCATGGGTGACATAGGTGAGCTTCGTGCCAGAATCCCAAATGTCATTTAGAGCCATGTCCGTGCCATCGTTGCTGTATTGGTGAACATTATCTGCATTGTCATCATTCGCGCTGCCCGCGAAGAGCACGAAGCCGGGGCGGGCAGCCGCTTGTTGAGCGGGATTGGCAGTGGTGGCGGTCATGGAGAGGGTGAAATACGCTGCTTGCTGAATATCGATGAGAAACCATGACGAGGTATGCCCCCAGCCCTGTGCTGCAGCGGTGTCGGTGTTGTCATAGCTCCATGCGCCCGGATTGATCGTTGTGGTGGTGGATGCGAACGAGCTGTTGGTCACCGTAACCGTGCCTTCCCATATGTAGAAGGCGCTGCCAGCCGGTGGCCCGCCGAGGGTCACCGCAGCCTGGGTTGCCGAAATGGTGGTTAGGGCCGCGAAGGCGGCGATCATGTGTTTTGTCATATGTTTCATGGTGTTGTGTTAGTTAGGGAGATTGATGCCTCACCAAGTGCGGTGAAGACGGAAAAAGCGGGAAGTTCCGACGGGAGATTCCGAGGTTTCGGGATTCCAAGTCCGGAGGTCCTCCGAAGCCTCAATGTACCAGTCGGCTTTCTCAGGTTGGGGGCGGGGCTGGAGAAACGCGTCGATCATGAGGCCAGGCGGCGGCTCATCGCGGTTCCGCGTGCCGTCTCCATTCCGGTCAATGGAAAGAACGGCTCCATTTCCCGGAGGGACGGCTGTGAACTGCAATGAAGAGGCGAGTGTGGCGAGCTGGGCGGGAGTGAGCGCCACTTCGTCGGTGCTGTCCGGAAGATAAGTGCCGGAGCCCGGTTGATAGAGATAGGTGCGCCGTTCCCCGTTCACCATGGCGGTTGCGATGAGGTCGCAGGCTCCGGCCCCGGCTTGGGATTCGAGAGTCGGTGAGGGTTGATGCGCACTTTGTCCCACGGCGGGTTTGGTGCCGGTGTCGGTGCAAAGGATGTAGGACATCACATCCGCCTCCGCGTTAGGAAAGAGATGGAAGCGATCCATGTCGTATTCATGGCCTCTTGGAATGTCACGCCCGGTGCCATCATGGGTGAAACCGTATCCGTTCAGCGAGGTGGCCTGGGCAGGTGTGAAATGAGTCTTTTTATAAACATGCTCCAAGGTGGAGGTTTTCACCGGTTGGCGTGTTAGGACGGAATTAAAATCATCAAGGATGTGATTGGTGCCCCGTTCGCCCGCATGGCACTTGGTGCATACATTCGCTTGTTCGAAACGGAATTTGCCTTGGGTGGGATTTCCGCCGGCGAGGGTGGGGGGGAGGGAATTGTCCGGCAGGCGGTTAGGGTTCGGATGATTGCGCAGGGACTCGATGTAGGCGGTCACCATGTCCATTTCCGCAGCCGGGAGTGGCTGTCCTCCCTGCAAGTTGGAGAAGCTGGTGTTGAACTCCTGGATGGTGGCCTTGTCACCGCGCCAGTGGAAAGGGCCTGCTCCGGCGATGCCTCGCAGCGGCTGGGTCACCATCGGACCTTTCATCGGATGAAGGATGCGGTCCACGGCCCAAGGTTCGCCGATGGCGATTCCATAGCCGGTGACCGTCAGCATGTTGCCGCCGGGATCGCCAAGATCCCAGGCCACGCCGTCGATGTCCGCATCGAAGTGGCAGGAGGCGCAGGAAACGGTGCCGTTTCCGGATCTCCGGGAGTCATTGAAGAATCCGCGCCCGGCGAGTTGATCCGCCGGGATGGGATTATGGCTGGCCACGGGAACTTCTCCGATCACACTGGCGGTGGCAGGCTGGACGATTGAGATGGTGTTGGAGAGTTTGTTGAAAACCGCGAGCCGGCCACTCACAGGATGGACGGCGAGTCCACGCGGGCCGCGCACGGTTTCCGGATAGGTAGCGCGAAGGTCGATGCGGAGGAGCATCCCGCCCGAGTTGTTGATGCGGGCGATGCGGTCGCTGCCGAATGCGGCGATCCATGCGCCATCAGTATCTGCCAGAACCGCCATCGGTTGGGTGAGAGCGAGATTTTTGATTTCCTCCGGCACGACCTTGCCCGTCGCCTGCGGGTTGAGATCCTGAAGCGTGGTCGCGGTGGCGGTGATGCGGGCGACGCGGCTCTCCTGAAACATACCATTCAGGTTCGGCTCGAAGCGGATCAGGTTTCTCGCTTCGGTGGCTCCGGCCCAGATCCTGCCGTTCGGGGCGCAATCGAGTGCGTGGATGTTGGTGCCGATGTTTTCCTTATAGCCGACCACCGTGAGTGTGGTGGTGTCGATTTCCGCGATGTCGTGATCGATGACATTGTAGGTGATGCGCGGATCGGTATCCGGGACAATAAGCGCGACTTGAGGTGGGGCTGGTAGCGAGATGTCGCCCGGCGCTGGAGGGGTCGGCGCATTGCGGAAGTGAAGGGTGGTGGTGTTGTTTCCCGAGTGCAAAAACGCGGCGTAGAGCCGTGTGCCATCTGGCGAGAGCGCAAGTGCCCGTGGGAAATTTCCTTGAAGAGGGATGGACGAGACCACGGAGCGAGAGGTCACATCGATCACCGCGATCCGGTTTTCCCGCGCGCAGGTGACGAAGGCCTTTCCATTGGAAAACACCACGTCCGCCGGTTCATCCCCGACAACCAGCGTGGCCGCCACATTTTTCTGAGTGAGATCCACGATGCTCACACTATCGGAAACCTCGTTTACGACCCAGGCTTCCTGATTTGATCGAACGCGGACGCTTACGGGTTCCACGCCCACTGGGATTTCCGCGATGAGCTTTGGCAAATCCATTCCGGGAGCGGTGGAAAAAACCGACAGACGGCCCTCCGGTGCATTCACGGCGAGCAGTAGTTTTCCATCCGGTGTGTGCGCGATGGGATGACAGTGGCGTGCCTCAAAGTGCGTGAAGGATGCTTCCAGCCTTGTGGCCGCCAACACACATGCCACGAGTAGAAAGCGCAGCCGCGACGTGCCCACTCCGCCACGCATCCGCGGAGAATGATCCGGGATGGATGGCTGTGCGGAATACAGGGCTGCCCTCATTGAAGCGCGGAAAGTAGGTGGCACTTCCTGATCCGGGAATGCGTCAAATTGCAGCAGGGTGGGGCGAGCGATGAAATACCACTCGGAAAGAACCGCCGGACGTGCCTGAATGTGCCGCCTCATGATGACAAGCAAGGACGGAACTGCGGAGAAATTGCTGGGAATGCATTGGCTGATCCGCCTGCGCTGGATGGCCGTGCTCGGTCAGGTTCTGATTTGTCTGGTGGTGGCTTTGTTTTTTGGAATCCGGCTGCCAGTGGCGATTCTGGCGGCTTGCATCGGATTTACTGCCCTGAGTAATGGCCTGTTGGGTTACTACTGGCGTGCGGGGCGCGACGGACCCTGGGTGAAGCCCTTGGTTCTCGGCGGTGACATCGTGATTCTAACCGTCATGCTATATTTCACGGGAGGCGCGCACAACCCGTTCACGATGTTCTATCTGCTCCACATCACCATGGCGGTGATCCTGCTTCCGGCGTGGGGGGCGTGGGGTGCGGTCGCGCTTTGCACGGCGGGCTTCTGGGCCTTGTTTCACTCGCAACATGTTCTTGAAAGTGAATCTGGTGCGACCTGTTGCAGCGACATGACCGCCCACCTGCAGGGCATGGTGGTGGCCATGGTGCTGACGGGCTGCGGAGTCGCGTATTTCGTGGGGCGTCTCACCGCCGGGCTGCGGGAGTCCCGGCAGATGTTCGAGCTGGCGCGGGTGGACGGCGAGAACGCGCGGCGCACGATGGAGGTGGCGACACTGGCCGCCGGCATCGCGCACGAATTGGCCACGCCACTTGGGACCATCGCCATCGTCAGCCAGGATCTGGAAACGATGGTCGGAGAGACGTGCGGGAATTCGAGTTGTGCGGCGGACGCGCGCTTGATCCGCCAGGAGGTCGAGCGCTGCCGGGTGATCATCGAGAAACTGGGTCGGACAAGCCAGACGCCGGAGGAGGACAGCAAGCCGCTGGACTGGAACAATCTGGCGGATTTGCTGTCCGGCTATGTTTCCGATCCGGTCCGCGAGAGGCTGGAGGTACGGGTGCGGTCGTCGCCGGTTAGGCCGTTGTTTCCGCAAAGCCGGCTGTTCCAATGTCTGTCGATTTTGATCAAAAACGCTGCGGAAGCGGCGCCGGCGGGGACTCCGGTGACTCTGGATGCGGAAATCCGTCAGTCGCGCTGTGTTTTCCGGGTGAGTGATGAAGGTCCGGGATTTCCGCCCGGATTCGAGGACCGCATCGGCGAACCGCTTGTCACGACCAAGGCGAAAGCCGGCGGCCTGGGACTGGGGCTCTATCTGGTGAAGGCGTTCGTCGTCGAGCGTGGCGGCGAGTTGCGGGTGGACGCCGGTCCGCACGGGGAGACGGTCGTGGAAATCCAACTGCCGTTGGTGGAACACGCATCATGAACACGCATCCGCCGCGCCGCATTTTGGCAGTCGATGACGACATGGTTTTTCTCGACCGTCTCGCCGCCTCGCTGCGGCGGCGCGGGCATGAGGTGGTCACGGCGACCGGACTGGAGGAGGTGACAAGGTTGCTTCGTGGATTTTCACCGGAATTTGCGGTCATCGATCTGCGGTTGGACGGGGAAAGCGGGCTGGAAGTGGCGCGGACGCTGCGGGATCACCTGCCGGAAATCAGAATCCTGATTCTAACCGGATATGGTAGCATCACCACTGCGGTCGATGCGATGCGTCTCGGCGCGGTGGATTATTTGTCGAAGCCCGCGGATACCGGGCAGATCGAGGCCGCCTTGTTTTCCGGGCCTGCGGTGGGTGTTCCGGTGGAATCCGAAACTCCCGTGCCGTCGCTGGAACGCGTCGAGTGGGAGCACATGCAGCGCGTCCTGCGGGACCACGGTGGAAACATCAGCTCCACCGCGCGCAAGCTCGGGATCGAGCGGCGGACTTTGCAGCGGAAACTACAGAAGTATCCTCCGGTATCGTGAACTGCATCTACTGGTTCGGCGGATATTTCTGGAGTTTCCTTTGTAGCGAGCGGCGGTGCAGCCCCAGCGCTTCCGCGGCGCGGCTGATGTTGCCGCCGTGGTCATGCAGGACGCGCTGGATGTGTTCCCATTCGAGACGGTCCAGCGACGGAGCCTGATAGGACTCGTCTGCCGGAGCGTGGCGCTGTCCTGATAGAACGGCGAGGATCTGATCCGCGTCCGCCGGTTTGGTGAGATAGTCGATGGCTCCTGCCCTGACGGCCTCAATGGCGGTGGCGATGCTGCCATAGCCCGTTAGAATGACCGCCCGGATGCCGGGATGTTCGTCGATCAGTCGTTTCAGGCACTCCAAGCCGTCGCCGGGCATGCGGAGGTCTAGCACGGCGGCTTGCGGCGAGAACTCCCGGGCGGTGCGGACACCGCCATCCGCGTCTTCCGCAGTGGCGGTTTCATAGCCGTTCTCGCGAAACGAACGGGCGAGGCGTTCGCGGTAAATGGCATCGTCATCGACGACGAGGATGCGTTGAAACTGCGGTGTGTTCATTCGGGGGAATCCTTGGGTTTCACGGGCAGGGTCAGGGTGGCGCAGGTGCCGCCGTTCACAGTCGGCAGCAGGGTGCATGAACCACCCAAGTGCGCGGTGAGTGTCTGGATGAGGAAAATCCCAAGTCCCATGCCTGATGTATCTTTTTTCGTGGTGAAAAACGGTTCGCCGATCCGCCGCCGCAAATGGTCGGGAATTCCCGGACCCTGATCCAACACGCGGAACACAATTTCGTCCTGTCCATGGATCCGAATATCCAGTGTCACCGGCCTGCCGGATGGATCGGCCTCGCAGGCGTTTTCGATGAGCACGACGAGCGATTGAAGCACCGCTCCAGTGGAAAGAAGGAGCGGGAAATTCTGCGTGCGGTCGTCGGTTTTCACACGCTCCAACATTTCTGACGACAGATGTTTTTCCAACCGGGCGCACAGCGATGCCGCAGTGCAGGCTTGCGGGGACTCTCCTGTCCCGCGTGTCGAGCGGCGGTCGAGGCGGTCCAGAATCTGGCGGCATCGTTCCACCTCGCTGCGGATCAAGCGGGCATCTTCCTGCCAGCCCGCAGACGCTCCATCACGCCGGAGCGAGCGTTCCAGTTCCTTGCTGGCGATGGCGATGGTGCCGAGCGGCGACCCAAGTTCGTGGGCGACTCCGGCGGCGAGGGTGGCGAGCGACTGGAAACGGTTCGCTTCTGTGATTTGCCGTTCCGCTTCGGCGAGTTCCTTTTCGCGTTCGCGGAGCTGGCGGTTCATCCGGTGGACGAAAAACGCGATGCAGATGGCGATGAGTAGCAACGATACACCCCATCCTGCTAGAAAAACCGGATAGGTGAGTGTTCTGCCGCCCACCACCCCGGCAGGGCCGGAGAACGGCAGGTGCCAGATGGAAAGCACGAGCACTTCCACGGCGACAAGCACCAGCAGAACGCACAGCGAGCGACCGGACAAGGTCATGGCCGCCAGCGCGATGAGAAGAAGGTAGAAGCCGGTGAACGGATTATGAACCCCGCCAGAGAAGTAGAGCATCGTGGTCAGAATCAGCGAGTCACCGAAGATCAACGTGTTGATCAACGGTCTGCATTTCCCGCTGCTCCCATCCATGCAGTCCTGAAGCAGATGGTTGGAAAACACCGTGAGCATCAATCCGGAAATCATCGGAATCCATGGCAGTTCCAGATGAAAAACGAAGGCCGCCGCCAGCATCGCAAACAATTGGCCGAAAGCAGCTACCCACCGCAGGCGCAGGATCCAGCGGAGCATCAGGGACGTGGCGGGGAGTGGAATGGCGGCGGCGATGCACGGAGACTATGCGGCCCGGCCCCTATCGTCCCACCGGAAACTGGGAAAGGCGTGCGGTTTTTTGTCGCAGGTGGAATGCAGCCAAAGGAATACCCGCCACTGCGACAATTCACCACATTTTCACATCGGAAAACGTGCCTACAAGCGGCGCATGGATTTTCCTCCCTACTACCTCGATCACATCGCCGGCGGTCGCCTGATCATCGGCCTGATCGCATGTCTGCATGTGCTCATTAACCATCCGCTGGCTGTCGGAGCCTATCCCTTGCTGACTTTCATGGAATGGTGGGCGCACAAACACAATCGTCCGGACATCGACCGTCTCGCGCACCGCATCACCTTTGTGGTTTTCATCGTCACCACCACGGTGGGGGCTCTAACCGGGGTGGGGATCTGGCTATCCACCTCGTTGTTCGCGCCGTTCGGGATCGGCAGTTTGTTGCGGATCTTTTTCCTCGGTTGGTTCGCGGAGTGGCTGGTTTTCATCTCCGAGGTCGTGCTCATCATGTGGTGGTTTCTCAGTTGGAAAAAAGCGGACACGCCTGAGAAGAAGCGCAAGCACATCAAGATCGGCCTCGCCCTAAGTATCATGTCCTGGCTCACCATGGCGCTGATTGTAGCGGTGTTAGGATTCATGATGAACACCGGCGACTGGAGCCAGAGCCGGGCGTTTCTCGATGCAATGACCGCGCCTCTCTATCTGCCGCAGCTTGGTTTCCGCACGGCCTTCGCGTTCATGACGGGCGCGGTTTTCCTTTGGTTCTGCACGTATTTCTTCACGAAAAAGGACGCCGCCGCGAGAGCTTGGATGGTCGAGCGACTGTCCCATGTGGTGCTTTTCTCGATGATAGCGCTGACCTTTTTCGGCATCTGGTATTGGTTCCGAATTCCCGAGGCGATGCGGGCGAACCAGTCCGTGGCCCTTCTTTCCATGGCATTCGTCCAATGGAAGGACAAGTTTGCGATGCTGCTGGGCTGGACGGTGGGTGCGTTCCTGCTTATCGCCATCGGCGGCCTGACGGTGCCGCGACTGATTCCGCGATGGGCGCTGCTGATCCCGACCTTCATGGGCATCTGGCTGTTAGGGCATTTCGAGCGGGCCCGCGAGTTCATGCGCAAGCCGTGGGTGATCGCGGAATACCTGTATTCCAACGGCGTGAGAAAGGACGAAGTCCGCTTTCTCCAAAGTGAGGGCATGCTCACCCATGCGACTTATGTAAAACATCACACCGTCACTCCTGAAAACCACATTGAGGCGGGCAAGGATGTTTTTATGATTTCCTGTTCGCGCTGCCACAGCACCACTGGAATCAACAGCGTGCTGGACAAGTTCACCCGCATGTATGGCCCCGGCGAGTGGAACGCCGGAGGTATGGTTTCCTTCCTCGGCACCATGCACAAGACCAGCACCTTCATGCCGCCGTTCCCCGGCAACCGGGCGGAAAAGGAAGCGCTCGTCTCCTACATCCTCGATCTCCGCAAGACCCGCGAGCCGCTCTCCGGCGCGCAGGCAACCGGCATCCGCCTTTCCGATACCACCTCAGCATCCTCCAAACCATGACTTCATTGTTGTTTCTCGCCAACACACCGGTTCCACGCGATCTCACGCTGCCGCTACCATTGCCGGAGGGCCTGCTGAAGACGCTGCTCGTCGTTTTCTTCCTGATTCACATCCTGTTCGTGAATCTAACGGTTGGCGGTTCGCTGCTCGTCGCCATCTTCGAGTTCCTCGGCTTCAAAAACAAAAAATACGATGCGCTCGCCCTGGAAATCGCGAAGACCGTCACCGTCAACAAGAGCCTGGCCGTCGTCATGGGCATCGGACCGCTGCTCTGCATCAACCTTGTTTATACGGTGCAGTGGTATGGGGCGAACGCGCTCACGGGGCATGCCTGGCTGTTGATTATTCCGCTCATCATCGCCGCGTTCCTGCTGGCCTACCTGCACAAATACACCTGGCATCGCTGGGAAACCGGAATCGCGAAGAGGTTTCACTGGGGACTCGTGATCACATCCACATTGCTGTTTCTCGCCATCCCCTTCGTGTTTCTCGCAAACGTGAACCTCATGCTCTTCCCCAGCGAATGGGAAAAGGTGAAGGGCTTTTTCTCCTCCCTAAAAGTCGGCAACGTATTTCCCCGCTATTTCCATTTCCTGCTCGCCTCCGTCGCGCTAACAGGACTCGCGGGTGCCGGATGGTTCTGGAGGCGGGTTGTTGTCGATCATCTCGACAACGGAATGTCCCGCGAGGAACTGCGACGGATTTTCTATCAGATTGCGGCCCTGGCCACCGGGCTGCAATTCATCGCCGGACCGCTGCTGCTCTTCACCCTGCCAGCCGTGGGAGTCACGCCACTGCTCTACAAAATCATCCTGCCATCCGCCGCTCTCGGTTTGGTGCTGTTCATCGTGCTTTTGAAAAAGGCGAAAGGACCGGACGAAAACCTGGGATATGGCTATATCAGACTGTGCGTGTTCTTTTCCGTCGTCGTGCTCGGCATGGGCAGCGGGCGGCACGCCTATCGGGAAGCGTCGCTCGCCACCCACCAACAGCAGGTCCGCGAACGCACGGCGGACTATCAGAACGCGCTAACTGCGTGGAACGAGGCAAACCCGCCTTCGGATGAAGCCGAGGAAACGCCCGAACAACTCTTCGCCACCTGCGCGGCCTGCCACGCACCGGACAGCAAACTAGTCGGACCTCCACTGCGTGAAATTGCCGCGATCTACGCGGGAAACCCCGACGGCATCGTCACCTGGGCGATGGCACCTGGGAAAAAGCGCCCGGATTTCCCACCGATGCCGCCATTTTCCCACCTCGGGCCGGACAAGCTCCGGGTGATCGCCGAATACATTTTGGCAACTGCGCCGGGAGGTTAGGATTTTTCCCGAGTTACGGCAATCCCGCATTTCACCCGAGATACTTGAGCACTGCCTCCGTCCTGGAGCGGACGTGGAGCTTTTCGTAGATGGGGGTCATTGCTCTCGGCTTCACCAAAATTCTGAATTTGTCCTGCACGGTGAAGCCGACGCCGTGGCGGAGGATGAGAGAGAAGTGCCAAGTGAGCAGTCATCAGTGATCAGCAGAAAAGAGATAGAATATCGAAGGAGCAGAAGGCCCGTTACAAATGCTTGGCAATGAACTCCGCCGGGGTGATGGGCTGGGGATGATAGCCGGCGGTGGCGAGTGGGGCGAAATGGCGGTCCTCTGTGACGTTGTAATCCGCGCCTGCGGTGATCGCGCAATCGGTGAATATGTTGTCGTCGGGGTCGTGGTTGACGACTTGAAAATGGTGGTGGGGAGTGACCCGCAGGAGCGCTCGGGTGGTGAGTTCCACATAGTCCATCAACCGTGCGAACTTATGCCAATGTTCGCGACCGCTCATTCGTGCGATGACTTCTTCGTATTCCAGAAGAATCCCGGTGGAGACGGCCAAGGTGAATTTACCTGCGACCCATGCGTCGAGAATCGGGAAATAGGCATGACCTCTGGCGCGCGCCTGGAGGAGGACGTTGGTGTCCAGACAGATGATCATGCCCGGCGCAGTTGGCTTCGGACCTCAGTGATGATTTCCGGCAGCCTTTCCCATTTTCCGCTGAGTCGCTCGTTTTCGGTGTCGGCTGAGATTTCCCGCCAAAGCCGATCCTTTTCCGCATGGAGGAGGACTTCATGCACCAATCGCAGATCCTCCTCAGACATCGACTCGATGCGGTGGATGAGATCCGGTTTGAGGGTCGATGCTTGTGGCAGGACAGTGGACATGGGGAGAGACTAGCACACTAGCAGGAGAGATGAAAGCGGGCGCGCGGCAATGTGAGAAGCGGGATTTGCCAGGCGGCGCCGCGCGAGTGGTCCGAGTAGTAATGGAACTCGTCCATGATCACGTCGTCCACCGGGGCGTGCGCGCCGTCGCGGAGGGCGATGTTGGCGAGGATTTCCGCGGTGCAGCAGATGACCGGGGCGTCGTGGTTGACGGTGGCGTCGCCGGTGATCATGCCGA
>JFJP01029771.1_pt1 | contig 14212 bp, 11 predicted proteins | sample 431651 | NCBI WGS metagenome assembly JFJP01 (sample SAMN02602958, study PRJNA72255) | Microbial mat metagenome, whole genome shotgun sequencing project. | biome: fresh water; feature: sink hole; material: water; isolation source: purple microbial (photo- and chemosynthetic) mats found in... | reverse complement strand
GCCGGCAGCAGCGGTCTTGAGGTGATCCGGATGGGCGAGTGGATGGTGGAGGAATTCGACAGACTTGAGCGGGGTGAATCCCTGAAATATGGTGTATCCTTGAAAATGCTGGATACCATGGCGTGAAAAGTCATGGTGGAAAAATCATTTCGAGAAAAGCCATGGCGTGAAAAGGCAGGCAGGATCGTGCAGAACATCAACACGAACCTGCCTGCCGAAAAAGATGGTTGCCAAGGCATGAAAGTCAATGCGCCGCATTCCAGTCATCCACAATCTGCCCGACAAGCTTGACCCGTTCGATGCTGCCCGTCGAGGACATCTCGTCGGAAATGCCGAGGATGAGCTGGCCTGCGAAAAGGTTCAGCAGTTGATCCGTCTGATCGATCAGCATTTTTTCAGGCCAGCTTTCATCGAAAAGAATGGCTGCAATGCCATCGATGAGAAAGATGTCATCCCCCAGGGCGGCTTTCATTTCCTCCACGGTCACATCCCCCTGCGGGAGGGGCGTGATGGCCTCGATGCCATCCAGTCCGCAGGACCGTGCAAATTGCAGCAAGGGCTTCACATCGCCGTCCCAATGCGAAAACGTGAATTTCCCGGCGCTGTGCAGCTGATCGTTCCGGTTCTGGTAGGCGGGCAGCAGATATTTTCTGAACAGGTCGGGCGGAAGGATGCCGCCATGCAGGTTGTCTCCGAAATTGATGTACTCGATGGGGGAGGCGTTCACCACCTCGATGAGGCGACGGTGGCTGTCATCCAGAATCCGGAAATAGGCCTCGACGAGATCCGGCCAGTCATAGAGCGCATAGATGCCGTTTTCCACGCCCATTGTATCGAGAAAGAGGCTCTGGATGTTCGTTCTGGGCAGGAAAACGGCAGGCAGCCCGAGATTGCCCCATTCCGCATAGGTTCTGTCGAAATGCGCCTGATCCCATTTCCAGCTGCAATGCTCCTCCATCCACATGAAGACCCGCATGTCCGCTTCTTCCGTGATCCACCATTTCTTTGGAAACGTTCCGTAGTTCGAGGTGTTCGCGACCAGTCGCATATTGACCGTGCCGACCGGTGTTTCGATGATATGCTCGGTCTCGAGGGCGGATATTTTCCGGCTTTCGTGCCTGACCCGCGCGTCGTCGATTTTTCGGAAGCAACCGTTGTAGTCATAGATCCGGTTCGAACAACCGAGTGCCTGATACATCTGCGGAGAAGTCATGCCCGTATAGGGGGCAGGCAGGCCGGCGCCGGTGAACATCCGGTCGTCGTACCAGCACAGGATGCGGGGCTGCCAGATCACCTGTTTTCCCGCACGTCTCCGAATGATGTCGCGATTCAGTTCCAGCAGGTTGATGTTTGCGTGGTCCGTGGGTCTCCCGGCTTGAACGGCCATGATGTTTCCTCCGTGAACGATCAGTATTTTGCTCTTCGACCAATGTTTTATTCGACGAATCCGCTTGTGGATGGCATCTGATTGCCCCAACATACGGAAGGATGTGAACCGGTTCTTTCATGCCCTCCCAGCATAATACGGACATTTTCAAGAATCTTGTCCCTCATGCCATGCATTTGTGCTATGCTTGCCTTAACGTTCCTGAAATGCGGAGAAATACTTTATGGGTAGTTCTGGCACCGTGCCGAAATTGTGTCTGAGTGACTATTGCCCGCCCGGGGAGGAAGCGCATTTTCATTTGGCCCTCGCAGAGGGATTCGCCGAACCGCATACCCATGATTTTTTTGAAATCGAACTGGTGGTGGAGGGGAAGCTGTGCATCGAGGTCAACGGCCTGGTGAAGATTCTGCCGAAAAACGGTCTCATGTTCACACGGCCGGAGGACATACACTGTCTTCGTTCGGCAGACCAGTCACCCTGTCGATTCATGAACCTCGCCTTCTCCCCGGTCCTCATGAGGGACCTCGATGGGTTTCTGGGGAAATCCGCTTCCTTTGAGCATCTGATGAAATCACCCGTTTCCCCGATGGCCATGCCGGACCCTTATACGGCGCAGACCCTCAGGCATCGGATGGAGGGCCTTGCAGCGGTTCCGGCCGGGGACCGCGAGCGATATCGCTGTGCCTTGCGGCTGTTGATTGCATGCGTCATGGTGGATGGTTTCCTGGTGAAGCGCCCGGCGGACGGGTGCCCGGCCTGGATGAACCGACTTCTGCAGGACATGCAGCGACAACCGTTTCTGCGGGAAGGGATGACCGCGCTGCAGCGCCTGTCGGGCGTCCACCCGGACTCCGTATCCAGGGCATTCAAACGGTGTCTGGGTATAACACCGACCGCCTGGCTGCAGGAGACCCGTCTGAATTGGTTTGCCAACCGGCTTGCCCACAGTGATGAATCGATAGCCGAACTGGCTCTTGATGCCGGATTTGAGAACCTCAGCCACTGCTATCATTTATTCCGGACGCGATTCAGCTGTACACCGGGACAGCACCGCAAGATGAACCGGATTCGTCCGGCTGGTGGATGATCGATGAAATGTACGCTGTGCAGGTTTCTGCAACGGAAGATTGCTGAACGCCTGAATTGGGCTTCCCGACGATTCAAGGTGAAACAGGGGAATTATCCCGCACAGGAGGCGGAAACACATGAAAATGGTGACAGGCCAATTCAATGATGCCTTCATGCCCATCATGGACGGGGTGACGAATGTTGTGAAAAACTATGCGGAGTGGATGCAGCGAAAGCACGGCATCTGCTATGTGGTGACACCGGAATTTCCGGATTACTCGGACCGGGAAGCCTATCCCGTGATCCGGTATCCCTCGATTCCCCTGCCGTTCCATGAACCTTACCGGCAAGGGCTTCCATCGCTGGATGCCGGTCTTTTCCGGCAACTCCGGGAGATTCCCTTCGATCTGGTCCATACCCATACCCCCTTCAGCGCGGGCCGTCTGGCCATGTACGTCGCCCGAAAGCGAGAAATCCCGGTAGTCGCGTCGTTTCACTCAAAGTATTACGATGATCTGTATGCCGCATTGAAAGTGGAAGCCGCCGCCCGTTACGGAGTCCGGCGGATTGTGGACTTCTACGAGTCCGTCGACTATGTGTGGACCGTCAACAACGGAACGGCGGATACGCTTCGGGAATACGGTTTCAAGGGAAACATCGAAGTCATGCGGAACGGAACGGATTTCAAGCCGCCGGAGAATCGCGGGGAACTGCGAAAGGAAGCGGATGGCGAGTTGAACCTGAACGGCGTCTTTCCTGTATTCCTGTACGTGGGACAGCAGGTGTGGCAGAAGAATCTGCGCACCCTTCTTGAATCGCTGGCGGAACTGAAGCGGCGCGGCGTCCCGTTTCGGATGCTGATGGTTGGAAACGGATATGCGGAAGAAGAATTGAAGGAATTGGCGAAAACCCTTGGAATCGGGGAAGACGTGATGTTCCTGGGGTCCATCCGCGACAGGGAACGGCTGAAACGCCTATATTGCAGGGCGGATCTGTTTCTGTTTCCCTCGGTTTACGACAATGCCTCGATTGCGCTTCGGGAGGCCGCTGCCATGGCGTGTCCGGCTTTGCTGATCCGGGGGGCGAACACGGCGGAGGGCATAGAGGACGGGAAGAACGGTTATTTGTCGGAGGATGATCCGGCAAGCATTGCGGCGCGCCTCCAGGCTGCCGCGTCGGATCGTTCCGCCATGGAGGCGGCAGGCAGAAATGCGCAGCAAACCATCTATACCGGCTGGGAAGACATCATGGGAGAAGTCAACGACAGATACCGGGACATTGTGAAAGCTGGCCGGCACAAGAACAAGCTGATCCTGAAACTTGTCTCCCCGGTTCGCTTCAAGGGGGTGCTCCACAACCGCGAGTTCAGGAAGTACAGAATTTTCAGAAAGAAAATCATCCGCATTGTGAATCGACTGATGTGATTGCCTGATCACACCGATCGTCTTCCGCATGGTGAATCGGCTGAAGAGATTGCCGGGTTATACAGATTGTCTTCCGCATGGTGAATCGGCTGAAGAGATTGACGGTTTACACCGATCGTCTTCCGCCGTGCCAAACCCCGAACAACTCCCAGCTGGCGGTACACAAAACGAGATCAGCATCGGAACCGGGTGCGAGGGTTCCTTTTCCGGGAGAGAGGCCATAGGCCCTGGCTGGATTCGATGTCACAAGCGGCAGCACGGTTTCCGGATCCAGACCACAGCGCTGCATCATGTGTCCGATATCCTCGAAAAGTGTCCGGCAGGACGCCACTTCGAGCCGCAGCAGCCGGCCGTTCCCGTCAAAAACAGGTGCACTGCCCTGCGCATCGGAGCTCATGAGCATATTGGACATCGGCACTTGTCTTTCCAACAGGAATTCCAGTGCCTCTTCCGCGGGGATGCAGGGGTCGTCCTTTCCTGCCGATGCAAAACCGGAGGTGAGATCAATCCATCCACCGGCTTTGCCATACTCCGCGGCTTCCTTCAGGAGCCTGGGATTGCGGTTCACATGGGTCGGAATGAAATGTTTTCGTGGAACGGCAGTCCGCGCAAGGACTTCCTGCAGCAGGGCCAATCCGTCGGGGTGATCGCCCAGATGCAGCACGATCACACCGGCCTTGCCGGCCAGCAAGCCGGCGACACGGACTTCCCCCGCCAGACGGGCAAGTTCCTCAAACGTGATCTGATTGCCGCGATGGTCGGAAACCGCCAGTTCACCGGCGCCCAGCACCGGTTCCACCAGCAGCAGATCCCGACGGATGTCTCCGGTCAGGGTCTGCAGCGGAAACTGGTAGGACCCCGACAGCATGAAGGCCGACACCCCTTGTTCGCGCAGAGAACGGACCTTGGCATACAGGTTCTCCTGGGAACGGGTGATGCCGTCGGTTCCGGTCAAACCAACGACGGTGGTGATGCCGTTTCCCAGCAACTCCTCCACCGTGATTTCCGGTGTTCGTGTGGCAAACCCGCCCTCTCCGCCTCCGCCTGCGACATGCACATGTCCGTCGATCAGGCCGGGTATCAGGTTCATGCCGGTGGCATCGACATCCCGGCAGCCCGGAATGACAGGAAGGGAACCGGGTTCGCCAATCAGGGCGATCTTGTCGCCGGCCAGCAGGATGTCGCGGATGCCGAGTCTGTCCGGGCTGAAAACTGTTGCATTTCGTATGCAGGTGAACATGGCGGACCTCATGGCTTTCATGCGTCGCGGTGCAATTCATGCCGGAAAAACAGAATGTCCTCGTTACAGGATCTTCGCCAGAAATTCCTTCGCCCGGTCTGTCTTTGGATCGGTAAAAAGCAGATCCGGTGTTGTATCTTCGAGCACCTGGCCTTCGTCCATGAACAGGATGCGGGTGCCGACTTCCCGGGCGAAGCCCATTTCATGCGTCACAACGACCATGGTCATGCCATCGGATGCCAGCTTTTTCATGACATCCAGCACTTCACCGACCATTTCCGGATCCAGCGCCGAGGTGGGTTCGTCGAACAGCATCACGTCCGGCTCCATCGCCAGTGCCCGGACGATGGCGATGCGCTGTTTCTGTCCGCCGGACAGCTGGGCGGGAAAGACCTGGGCCTTGTCGGTCAGACCGACGCGTTCAAGCAGCCTCATGGCGCCGGCTTCCGCATTTTCACGGGAAAGTTTCTTCAGTTTCATGGGCGCCAGGGTGAGGTTTTTCATGACGGTCAGATGCGGGAACAGATTGAACTGCTGAAACACCATGCCCATCTTCTGACGCTGTTGGTTGATGTCATTCTGACGGCTTGTGATGTTCACGCCCTCGAAGATGATTTCTCCGTGGGAAGGATGTTCCAGCAAATTCAGACAGCGCAGGAATGTGCTTTTCCCGGACCCGCTGGGACCGATCACCACGACGACCTCACCCTTATCAATGGTCAGGTCGATGCCCTTCAGCACATGGAGTTTCCCGAATTTCTTGTGGAGGTCTTTTGTCTCAATCACTGCTCCTCATCCTCCTTTCGGCAACACCAAGAACCTTGGACAGTGTGAAGGTGAGGAGGAAATAGATGGCGGCTGCGACATACAGGGGTTCCAGCGGGATGTACGTGGCGCCCCGGACGATGTTCGTGTTGAACATGAGTTCCGAGATGCCGATGATCATGACCACGGAAGACTCCTTGATGACCACGACGAACTCGTTCCCGAGCGCGGGGAGAATGTTGCGGATTGCCTGCGGCAGGATGATCCAGCGCATGGCCATGGCATTGGTGAGACCAAGGGAACGGGCGGCTTCCATCTGACCCTTGTCGATGGCCTGGATGCCGGCCCGGATGATTTCCGCCACATAGGCGCCGCTGTTGATGGACAGGGCAATGACGCCCGGAATGAACCGGGACAGGTCCATGCCGAATATCACCGTATTGGGGAAGTGGATGGGCAGTCCGTAATAAATGATGAAAATCTGCACAAGGACCGGCGTACCGCGGATGACCTCCACGTAGGCGGAGGAGAGAAACCGCAGGAGCGGATTCTTTGCAAGGCGCATCAACGCAATGAAGATGCCGATGAAGACCCCCAGGATGACCGTGAAGAACGCGATGGCCACAGTGCTGACGGTGCCGGTCAGAAAATAAGGCAGGTATTCGGGCAGGAAAGAAAAATTCACTTGGACTCAACTCCCCGGGGCGCTTCCGTACCAGGACTCCGAAGCGCAGTGATGGCCTGACCCGGGCGGATCAGGCCTTTGTGTATGGGATGTCGCAGGTGTTGTCAAGGGAAAAGGCGGGAGACGACCATGCGCCTCCCGCCCGATTTGGGTGACTCCTGCCTGATTTCATGTGCGACATGATATCGGCGTGAAAGCTGCTGGGCTTCATGCCTGCCGGGATGTCTGCGTGAAACCTACTGGGCTTCATTGGCAACATTGGCTTCCGAGACGAACTTGTCGATGCTGCCATCGGCCATGAGGCGGTCAAGGGTCTTGTTCATGGCGTCGACCAACGTGGTGTTGCCCTTCTGGACGGCAATGGCGGAACCGCCGTCGTCTTCCCCGACTGCGATGTCAGAGATCATGAGGTCGGGATTGTTTGCGACATACCCGTTGGCAACAGGCAGTTCCACCACGAGGGCGTCCACCTTCTTGTTTTTCAGCTCCAGAATGAGATCCGGGATTTTTCCAAGCGATACGAGCTTCGCATCAGGCATCTGATCTTTCACGATTCCTTCCTGTATGCTGGTGAGCTGGGCGCCTACGCTGAGGCCCTTGAGATCCGCGATGGTTTTGATGGCATCCTTGCTTTCCGTGCGGATGATGACGCCCTGCTTGGCAACATAGTAGACCTTCGAGAAATCGACGGCTTTCTTTCGTTCGTCCGTGGGGGTCATCCCGGAAATGACGAAGTCCACCTTGCCGGCGTTGAGCGCCTGCAGCAAGCCGTCGAAGCCCATGTCCTGGATTTCAAGCGTGACGCCGAGGTCCTTTGCGATTTCTTTCGCAATCTCAATGTCGAAACCGATGATGGTGTCCTTGCCGTCGATCATCTTGTGGAATTCATAGGGAGCATAGTCCGCACTGGTGCCGACCACGAGCTTGCCGGCCTTCTTGACACGGGAAAGGGCATCCGTGGTCCCGCCGCATCCGGCGAGGGAGAAGAGCGTGACTGCCACGAGCATCAAGGCAGCAAGCTTTTTTGCAATGTTTCTCATATCGTGGGTTCCTCCTGAAAAGCTGCGCCCGTCCGGGCGCTGATGAACTCATTATAGGGTGCGGTCACACCATGTTCAAGAGTTTTTACACATGATTTGCATATTTATGCATGCACGAGGCGAAATCGCAACCTGCATGTAAGGTGCCGGAAGATAATCACCCTAAGGGCCGCTATCGATTTTCAGTCCGGAATCATGATTGGGCTTGACTTGCTCAGCGGAAAGGAAGAGAATAAACTCAACATCAATAAACCAGTTTACGTGGATTCAGTTTATTCATGGAAGAGGACGGGAAGCATGGAGATGATGGAAGATCGCTTGCTGCGGGCGGGGCTGCAGGTTTTTCAGGACAAAGGGGTGCGTTTCACCATGGACGACTTGTCCCGGGAAATGGGCATCAGCAAAAAGACGGTCTATGAACTGATCGGGAGCAAGGAAGCGCTGATCGGAAAGCTGATCGATGCGTCGCACCGCAGCATCAGGGATCAGCAGGCTGCGATCCTGGCGGATGGGGAATTATGTCCTGCGGAGAAACTCGAACGAATACTGACCGTGTTGCCGGTACTTGGCGGTTTTTTCGAATTCGGCAAGCTTGCGGAACTTGAAGAGCGCTATCCGCAACAGTATGCCAAAATGGTGCGATTGCTCGAGGACGGATGGGAAACGACCCTTGAGGTCTACCGTACCGGAGTGGAAGCCGGAGAACTCCGGGTATGTCACCCGGATCTCTTCAAGATGCTGTATATCTCTTCCCTTACTGCCTTGTTCCATGATCAGTTCGTCCTGAAACACCACATGCCATATGCGGAAACACTGAAGCAGGTCGTGTCCATTCTCATGCACGGATTTGCCGTATGAGTCCGAGCGACCGGCGCCACTGATTCCAGCGAATTCATCTCCCCCTCGGACCGGCTGGGCCGGAACCGGAAAGGAACCAGATGGGAGGAACCATGGGAAACAAAGGTGTCTTTTTGGCTGGATCCGCTGCAATGGCGGGGATTGCAGTGGTGGTGCTGGGCGCTGCAGGCGTGAAGTTCTCGAATGTGGTGACGCGTCCGAAACGGCGTTCGCTGGATTCCGCCATGCAGGAAATGCTCGAACATGGCATCATGCCGGCAGAGCAGGTTGCAGCCATGAAATCGGAGCGGTTCGAGGTGATTTCCCCCTATGGGTATCCCCTTCTCGGACAATGGTTTGAACCGGAAGGACTTCCTTCCGACAAGGCGATTGTCATTGCCCATGGGTATGGATACAACCGGGTTGGAAGTCTGAAATACGTGTCGCTGTTTCTGAACCGGGGTTTCCATGTCATCATCTACGACCATCGGAACAGCGGCGAAAGCGGGGGCGACCAGACGTCCATGGGGTACCGCGAAAAGGATGACCTGAAGACGATCGTGGATGCTGTTTCCGCCAGGCTGGGCGACGGCGCGCGGATAGGGACCCATGGGGAATCCATGGGTGCGGCCACTGTCCTGCTGCATGCGGCCATGGACCCGAGAGTCCGGTTTGTCATAGCGGATTGCCCGTATGCGGATTTGAAGGAACAGTTGGCCTATCGGCTGGCGGTTGAGTACAAACTGCCTTCCTTTCCCGTACTCGACGCGGCAAGTGTGGTCACACGCATGCGGGATGGCTACCTGTTCCGGGATATCTCCCCGCTTCAGGCCATCCAGGACAAGAACGGTCTTCCGGACATCCCGATGCTGTTCATTCATGGACTGGAGGATGACTATATTCCCCCACGGGCATCGGAAAAACTGCATGCCGCCAAAAAGGGGATATCCCGTCTGCATCTGATGCCGGATGCGAAGCATGCGGCAAGCATCCATGTCCACGCAGAGGAATATGAGCGGGTTACCGCTTCGTTCCTGGACGAAATCGGATTTTGAAGGATGCATGACAAAAATCGGAGTGGATTATCTATAAAAGCGGAACATGATTTCTGTAAAAATAGGAACGAATTATCTATTAAATAAGGAATGATTTATCTATAAAACAGGGAAAATAATAACTATAAAAAATGGAATAAAACATTATCAAAAAATGGAATGAACGATTGATATTTTTGGGAATCCATGTATAATTCGTTATATGAGGGTGACCTATGTATTATACGCGATTGATTGAATCAACCATCAGGAGCAAAATGTCCTATATTGGCGCAATTCAAATCGAGGGGCCAAAATGGTGTGGCAAATCCACAACAGGGTCTTTGTTTGCGACTACGATTGTGAAGCTCCAGGATCCCATCGTTTTCAAGAGGTATCAGGTATATGCCTCAACAAGCAAGGAAGATCTGCTCTATGGAGAAAAGCCCATCCTTTTTGATGAATGGCAGAAAATACCGGATATTTGGGATTTTGTCAGGCTTGATGTTGATGATCATCCCGGCGAACCTGGCTTATTCATCCTGACTGGTTCTGCCAAACCGGTGGAAGACAACGCAAGGCATTCCGGAACGGGTCGGGTAGCGAAGATCAGGATGAGACCGATGTCTTTGTTTGAGTCATGCAACTCATCTGGAGAAGTCTCTCTTTCCGCGCTTTTTCAAGATCCGGAACTTCCTGTTCGTGGGAAATCCGAATTGACGATATCCGATCAGGTGGATCTGGTTTGCAGAGGTGGCTGGCCGGGCATTGTGCAATCACCGAAATCCACCACATACGGTTATCTCAGGGACTATTTCGAAGTGCTTGTATCTTCGGATATCATGGACATCGATGGGATCAAGCGGAGTCCGAACAAAGCAAAAGCTGTTTTGAAATCGTATGCCAGAGCGATCTCCACATTGACAGATTTCCAAACAATCGCCAGGGATTTGGAGAATGTCGGAGAAGGAATCGATATCAAAACGTTAGGATCCTATGTCAGTGTATTCGAGAAATTGTTCATCATCGAGAATGTGGAAGCGTGGACGCCAAAACTGCGAAGCGCCAGCACAATCAGAACGAAAGCGAAGAAGCAATTTGTGGATCCTTCGATCGCTGTGGTCGCATTGGGAGCGCACGCACAGGAATTGAAGGAGGATATGGAGACGTTCGGGTTTTTCTTTGAATCCATGGTCACACGGGATTTACGGGTATATCTGGAGTCTGTGAACGGAGAAGTTTTTCACTACCGGGACAGTATGAATTTGGAAGTGGATTGTATTCTTCGGTTGGATGACGGACGATGGGCGGCTGTTGAAGTGAAAGTCGGTGGAAACAAAATCGAGGAGGCGGCGGCCAACCTGATGAAGCTGCGGGATCGCGTCGACACCAGCCAGATGAGAAAACCAAGCTTCCTGATGGTCATCTACGGTGGACAGCACGCATACCGAAGGCCGGATGGCGTTATTGTGGTTCCGATAGGCTGCCTGCGGGATTGAAATGGTTTCTTCCCTGGTTTCCAGCTATTCATGCCACGGCGAGGAGGCACCCATGCAACGTTCGGATGAAAGCGCCATCCATTCATCCATTCTGGCAGAAGACGGAGTCTTCCGGCTTACCACCTGCAGCACCTCTTTATGGTTTCGCACCACGGAATACGGCCATCTGGAACAGCTGCACTACGGAGAGCGGCTGCATCCGGATCAGCCTGTGGATGCCCTTGCCGTAAAGCGAACCGCCATGGTCGGAACCTCCGTGGCCTACCGGGAAGGCAATCCTTCGTACAGCCTCGACACATTGCCGCTGGCCTGGTCCGGCATCGGGTGCGGGGATTACCGGCATTCCCCTGCCGAGTTGAAAATGCCGGATGGCACCTTTTCCTGTGATTTTGTCCATGTGAATCACCGCATTCATGCCGGATGCCTTCCCATGGCGTCCTTGCCGTCCGCCTATCAGGACATGGGAGCGGATTCATCCGGTGTCCAAACCCTTGAAATCGAGCTGCAGGAAACCGTGAATGCTGTAATCCTGCGCCTGTTCTTCACCGTTTTTCCGGAGGCCGATGTCATCACCCGACGGGCGGTCCTCGAGAACAAAGCGGCAAAACCGCTGGTCATCCGCCGGCTCATGAGCCTGATGATGGACCTGCCGAACCAGGGATACCGGCTTGTCACCTTTGACGGCGGCTGGATCAAGGAAGCGCACCGGCACGAGCGTCCGGTGACCCATGGCATGCATGTCATCGGATCCACCACGGGCAACAGCAGCAACCGGCACAATCCCGGCTTCCTGCTGGCGGAGACGGGTGCCACGGAAGCGCACGGCCGCGTATACGGGTTCAATCTGGTGTACAGCGGCAATCACTACAGTGCTGTCGAGTTGTCGAACGGAGAACTGGTGCGCGTTCAAACCGGCATTCATCCGCATTGCTTTGAGTGGAACCTGCAGCCGGGTGAACGGTTTGAAACCCCGGAAGCGGTCATGACCTTTTCTTCCGACGGCTTCACCGGACTGAGCCGGCATTTTCACGACTTTGTGAACCGCCACATCGTTCGGGGAGACTGGAAGGATCGGGAACGACCCGTACTCCTGAACAACTGGGAAGCCCACTTCTTCAAGTTCACACGCGGCAAACTGCTGCGATTGGCGCATCGGGCCAAACGCCTGGGGGTGGAGCTGTTTGTGCTCGATGACGGCTGGTTTGGAAAACGGAACAACGACACGGCCGGTCTGGGTGATTACTCCGTGAACCGACGGAAACTGCCGGGAGGGCTGAAGCCATTTGCCGGAAGAATCCGGAAGATGGGACTCGACTTTGGCCTGTGGTTCGAGCCGGAGATGGTGAACAGGGACAGTGACCTGTATCGGGCTCATCCGGAGTATGCCGTCACCATTCCTGGCAGGGAGCCGACCTTGGGGCGAAACCAGCTGGTGCTCGATTTGTGCAACCCGGCCGTGCGCAGCTATCTGGTCACACAGATCGGAGCGATTCTGGACGAGGCTGATATCCGGTATGTGAAATGGGACATGAACCGGCACATCAGCGATGCATATTCACCGCTGCTGGAAAGTCAGGGAGAATTTTTCCACCGCTATGTGCTGGGGTTGTATGATTTGCTGACCCGCGTTTTCCGGCCACGCCCCCATATTCTTCTGGAAAGTTGTGCTTCCGGCGGTAACCGGTTTGATTTGGGCATGCTGTGCTACTCCCCCCAAATCTGGACATCCGATGACACGGACCCGGGGGAGAGGCTGGCCATCCAGCATGGGTTGTCCCATCTGTATCCGCTCTCCACCATGGGCGCGCATGTATCGGAGGCGCCGCACCAGCAGACCCTGCGGGATACACCGCTGACCACGCGGTTCAATGTGGCCGCGTTCGGCTGCCTTGGCTACGAGCTGGACCTCAAGTGGCTTACCCGTATGGAGAAGAAGGAAATCAAACGGCAGATCACCTTCTACAAGGAACATCGCAGAACCCTGCAGTATGGACGGTTTCGCCGGCATGAAACAGGCCGCTCCCGGCAGCAGGCATGGCAGTGCACCGCCGGGGACGGACAGGAGGCGGTGGCCGGGTTCTATCAGACCGTTTCCCATGCGGCGGAGGGGACGGACATGCTTCCGCTGGGCGACCTGGACGCAGAAGCCAGATATCGGGTCGAAACCAGGCCACAACCGGTTTTCATCAAACGATTCGGGGGGCTGGTGAAGCATCTTCTTCCCGTGGAGCTCAATCCCACCGGATGGCTGCTGCGACTCGCCAACCGGATGTATGCCCTGGCCGATTGCGTGGAGCGGTATGAAGCGCGGGGCGATCTGCTGCAGACCGGTGTGCGGCTCAACAGCCAGTTCATCGGCAGTTATTACAATGCGAAAATCCGGCTGATGGGAGACTTCGGCTCCCACCTCTATGTGGTGACGCGCATGCATCCGGAGGAATCACAAGGAGTGAAAATGAAGGGAAGCACGGCTTGACACATCTTGCACGGTAAGACCAGAATAGGTCAGACCCATACATTCATCTTTCAGGACGGAGGGACAATATGAAAAAGCACGTACTCCTTGCTGTTTTGGTGTGTATTGGCATTTTTTCATTTACTTCCTGCGGAAGATCTGCGTCATCCGATGAAAACTCTCCCATCACAACCATGAGTCCGGGAGATGAGGCGGTTGCCAGCGCGACCCCCGGCGCTGAGTCAGTTGGCAGCGAAGAAAGCAGTAGTGCAGAAAGCAGTGCAACCCCTTCCCCGCAGGATTCGGCGGTGGCAACCGAAACCCCGGCTGACGGTGGCATTACCCTCGAATCGGTCAAAAAGGCGGCGCTGGATGCCGGCTATGCAGCAGAAGACATACCGGAGATCGATGTACAGACAGAACCCGCTCCTGTCAGAGGCATTTTCGTGAATTATGTGGATGAAACACTCCAATCCCAATGCCCGGTCTATGAATTCAAGGATGCGGCGGACGCCCTGGCGTTTGCCGGAGAGGTCAACGACTCCGGATACGGCTTATGCATCGTCAACGGCAAATTATTGGCCATGACAGACGCGAGGTATGGGATTATCCTCCATGACAATGAAAAAACGGTGCTGGAATCGTTTCTGGCCGGTAATTTTTTACCCTATGTTGATCCGGCCGTGCCTCCGGCCAGCCCCGACAGGGATTATGCCGGTGCCGCTTCCCGTATCGGGCTGATGCAGCAGGCCCTCGACAAGCTGGTTAACAAAGCCGT